>Ga0255760_10006376_pt1 | contig 9877 bp, 8 predicted proteins | sample 071ome_25_FD_179960 | JGI IMG/M metagenome (GOLD analysis project Ga0255760, IMG submission 179960) | Coastal salt marsh microbial communities from the Groves Creek Marsh, Skidaway Island, Georgia - 071410BT metaG (version 2) | ecosystem: Environmental > Aquatic > Marine > Intertidal zone > Salt... | reverse complement strand
TGAGTTCAATCCTGACGTCAGTAGAGAGCTGCTTATCCGTTGCTAGTTGATGGAATGCCAAGGACTGCAGGGCATCTCCAGCTAGGATGGCAGTGGCTTCATCAAACTGAATGTGGGTAGTGGGTTTGCCGCGCCTTAACTCGTCGTCATCCATGGCGGGAAGATCGTCATGAACAAGCGAATAGGCATGAACTAGCTCAATCGCGAGGCTCGTGCTGTCCCCCAATTCGAGGTCAAGTTCCAGGGCTTCACAGCCCAGATAAACGAGGGCTGCGCGTAAGCGTTTGCCGCCGTTTAATGTAGCGTAGCGCATTGCCTCGGTGAGGTAATGAGAGGCGGTGGGCTGCGATAGACTGGTAGTTAACGCTTGCTCGATCCGATGTTGGAACGGCGCGAGGAATTCACTCCCCATCGGTACCGTCGAGCATCGGCTCCGTCGTTAGTTCACCATTCTTTTCGATAAGCACATCAATTTGCTGTTTGGCATCAGAGAGTGCCTGCTGGCAAGCCCTGGTGAGCTGAATACCTTCCTCGAAGGCCCGGAGCGATTCCTCCAGCGAAAGATCGCCTGATTCCATGGTCTCAACAATACCCTCAAGTTTTTCGAGCGTGGCTTCGAACGGGAAAGTCTTTTTGTTGGCCATGAGGTGTGTCTCCCATAAACGAGGTAGCACGTTACTGGTCCACCGACTTGGGGTCAACGCATGAGGGCCATTTTGGCTTGATGGCTGAGGGACATTTTCACCCGGCGCTCGTGATTGCTGCATCTCGAGCCTCAGTTAGGGCCTGAGTGAGCGCTCGATCGGGGTGCCCCTGATTAGCTCCTAGTCTTAGGTTTAGGACAGTTGGCTCGGATAGTTCGTGGAGATTGGGTTTCACTTACCTAGGGTGTGTGCAGCTCGGAACCTTCGGTCAGTCGGTCATCTCGCATTTGGCATGGCGTAGGAAGGATAAATAGGAAGGATAAGTTGGGTGCTTGCAAAAAAGGCGGCAGACAGGGCAACCTACAACGTGAATGGTCAAGAGCCTGGACACCTGTCTGGCCCCGCAGGGCGCAATGAAGGAGTGGATATGAAAAAAGGATGGTTAGTAGTAATGCTCGCAGCGTTGTCTGCATCAGCATGGGCAGATGGTGAGGCCGAATATAAGTATCGGGAAGGCATCATGAAATCAGCGGGCGGCCACATGTCTTCGATGGTGGCGATTTTGCGAGGACGCGTGCACTTCGATAATTTAGCGATCCACGCACGAGGCATGGCTGATGTCGCAGGGATTATGCCCACCGTTTTCCCAGAGGGCAGTCGGGTCAGTGACACGGAGTCGTCACCGGAGATTTGGTCTGATCGAGAAGGTTTTGATGCAGCAATGGATCAATTCGTTGCTGCGGCCAACCAGATGGCTGTCGCTGCTGAATCGGGGGATATGGGCCAAGTGGGGCCGGCCATGCAAGCGCTGGGTAAAAGCTGCAAAGGGTGTCACGACGATTACCGGATCACTAAGTAACGGTTGAAGCAGTCGCACCCTCAGGAGCACCCTGAGGTTGCCTCAAAGACGAGGCTAAAGCGTCGTGAGCCAGTAAACTCCCGCAGACGTTACCCCAAAGAGGGCAAGGCCAAAGAGGCGTTTGCCCATCGTATCGTCTGCCTCCGGCGACCCCGCTTCTCCGGGTTGGTGACCGGTCACCATGGCGAGGATAAGGCGTTTACCTCGTCTAAGTTCGTAGTAACTGATCGCGCTAAGGTGCAGTGCGATTAGCCCGCCAAGAATCCAAATATTGGTCTCGTGAATTGCTGTGAGCTGGCGGGACGTCTCATAAGTGACCCAAGAAGCGAGCGGCCCTTCGGTAAAAATATCGTCATTAGCGAAGAGCCCTGTGCTGATTTGCACAAGCAACGAGACGAGTAGCGCGATAATTGATAGTGCCCCAAGGGGCGAGTGGCCGGGTGCATCGACAGGCGCGCGTATTGATTGCAAAACAGCGCGCGGGCCGCGAACGAACTGGGTAAAGCGTGCATAGTGACTACCCAATACCCCCCAACCAATTCTGAATGCCACCAGCGCCAAAGCGACCATGCCAGATTGCATGTGGATATCCATTTCCGTGAAACCGCCCGTGAGGCCCGTGTAAGCACTGACGCATAACGTGATTACGAGACTCCAGTGAAAGACCCGAATCGGGAGATCCCACACCTTGATCGGCACTCGGTCATTCGCACGGGGTGCTCGCTGAGCCTCCGCGGGCACTTCTTGTTTCGGGGCTGATGCGTCATCGGACGAAGGGTTGATTGCTTTAGTCATAGGTCAGCTGCCTGTGGCTGGTCGGAAGGTTCGCGCTTAATCGGGGGGTGTTGTGAGTCGGTCTTTGATCAGCAGGTCATATGTGAGGTCAAACGCGCCGTGCCCGATTTGATATTGCGGCAGGGTATCGGGACCGCAGCTTGCGCCTCCTACGCCTCGCTGCATGACGTCAAGGCACACATAAACGGAGGACGTGGGCGACAGTTCATAGGTGTGGAAGGCGGGTAGCAGCTGTTCCTGCGGGTATCGACTTGCACTTGCTTCAATGGGATGAGCGGCATGAAAGCTCGCTTGGGTCGCTGCATTCCCGCAAGAGAGCCATTGGACCCCGGTGTGATTGCCGTGTTCCTGAGGAAGAATGTAAGGAACATATTGCTCGCTGACAGTGCTGCGATGGACCCGCATCTTTCCGGATGCTCTTCGGTCAACATACGTTTCGTGGGGACCCTCGCCCAACCATTCAAAGTCCTCTAAGTCCTCGGCCAGACGCCATCTGACTCCGAGTCTCGGCAAATCGCGGAGTGCTTTAGGTACGTCAAATCGGTGACTCAGCCGAATCACGGCATCACCAATGATCATTTCTGTGCGGTACCGGAGCTTGCCCACCTTGCTCGCGAGGTGCCCTTTAGTCAGGCAGATGACTTGGTCTCGCTGCTTGCGGATGGTGAACTGCTCGACATGATGCGTTGCCTCAAAGATGCCTTGCTCTTTCCATCGATCCAGCGCCTTGAACTGCCGGCCGGTCCACCCTTTGATACCATCATTGTCCATGGGTGCCCGCCAGAAATTGGGCTCTGGTCCGCCGAGGGCAATGGGGCGCCCGCCGAAATGAATGCTAGTCAGGCCTTGATCATCGAATTCGCAACGAAGCTTGCCATGGGTGACCCGCGTCCCTTTTGAAGTGGTCTCTATCGCGGGTCTTGGGGTCTTCCTATGGGGGGAACTATTGATCCGATCATTGGTTTGGCTTGCTCTGCCTGCCTGCTTTAGGGCTTTGGACGCCTTCGGTAGCTCAACCGAATGCTGACCCCAGGCAAGACAGGTTCCCTTCGCCAGGCCATGGCTGTCCTTGGTGGTGACGAATTCGATCAAGATTGAGGCGCTAGTAGCGCCTGCCTGTAAGTGGTGTCGAGAGGCAGGATTAGAGGCTGCGCTATTTTTCTCCGCGACATGGCGCGCGGTTTGTCGCGCCTGCCGAAAGGCTTCATCGATGGCAATCCGTGCGGTCGCTCCAGGCGCTACATCTGGAAGTCGCCATGTGCCGGTACCCGTGGGTTCGCCCCCGACAAGCAAGGTCCAGCGACATGCGAAGTGGCTGAGTGTCGAGTACGTGAACTTGTTGTGAACGATGAGGCCTCGCCGGTCCCACTTCGTTCGAATGGGTTCTAATACCTTCTTGAGCTCTATCAGCGAGGAGTGCGGCGTTCGGTCGGGCCAGCACAGGCCGTCGCAAACAAAGTTTAAGTCGTGTATGTCCTCCCCAAAATCGCCGCCGTACGCCCAGTAATCAATACCGTTGGCCGTGGATGCGATGCCGTGGTCGACCCACTCCCACACGAACCCGCCTTGAAGCCCGTGATATTGCTCGATGGCCTCCCAATACTCTTTGAGATTGCCGCCGCTATTGCCCATGGCATGGGCGTACTCGCACATGATGAGCGGCCGTGGGTCATTGCTTTCGACAGCGTGTTGAATAATGTCATCGACACTCGGGTACATGGGGCACACAAGATCTGTCCCCAAATGATTGGCATTCCAGTCGCGGCCCACCCCTTGCTCGCAGATTGCGCTTTCGTTGTGGATCGGGCGCGACGGATCAAAGGCGCGTACCCAACTCGCCATGGCCTCTTCGTTGGCGCCATACCCTGTTTCGTTGCCCATGCTCCAAGCAATGATGCACGCGTGATTTTTGTCGCGCTCAACCATACGCGAGACGCGAGAAACAAACGCGGGGGCCCATTGGGACTGTCGCCCCAGTTGGGCGTAGTGGTGGTGCGCTTCAAGGTTAGTCTCGTCGATCACATAAAACCCATACTCATCGCACAGCTCGTAGAAGCGGGACGCGTTGGGGTAGTGGCTGGTCCGAATAGCATTGATGTTGTGCTGCTTCATTCGGTCAAGATCGAGTCGAAGGAGCGCCTCACTAATAATTTTGCCCTCGGTGGGTGAATGGTCGTGTCGATTCACTCCCTTGATCAGTGGGGCTCGACCGTTGATCCGTAGCTCGCGATCCACGATCTCGATTCGGCGAAACCCGATGTTCAGTCGAACCACTTCGGTGATGGCTTGATTTGGCGCCCTCACTGTCACCAGCAAGGTATAGATATGCGGTGTCTCGGCTGTCCAAGCCCGAACCTTGCCAACAGATTTCGTCAGCGTGAGCGTGGGGCCTCGCCCCGTCACGGGTGCGAAATCACTTTTTTCAAGGGTGGCGCTGGGCGACTTCCGGAACTTGGCTCGTCCATCGGGACTAAGCAGCTGGATTTCGCACTGGTGATGAATACTGCTTCGATCTTGGCCATCTAGAGTGATCGAAACCGTGAGATCACCCCGTCCAGTATCAGGGTCGTACGCTGGTTTGGCGTAGACGTCGCGGATAAAGACGTCGGGCCTTCGGGTCAGCGTCACTGGTCGGTGAATACCGCCATGCCACCACTGATCTTGATCCTCGATGTAGCTCGCATCGCTAAATTTAAGCACTTTGAGTGCCAGTAAGTTTCGTCCGGAGCGCAGTTTCGAGGTGAGTTCAAAATGGGCGGGTAGCCGTGCATCCTTATTGAAGCCGAGCCATTCGCCATTCAAGGCAATTTCGTAACAGTTCTCGATACCCTCTAAATTGATTAGCGTTCGCCCGTCTACTTCCTCGACATCAAACCAGCATCGGTAGATGCCCGTGGGGTTGTGTCGTGGCGTTCGTGGTGGTTCATGTCGAAAGGGCATGCGCACATTGGTGTAGATGGGTTGGTCTGACTCGGCATCATCCATGGTCCAGAGGTGCGGAACAGCGATCGCTCGGCCCTCCGCGCCATCCTGCTGAATGCTGAGCCAATCCTGTGGCACATTTTCTGGTGATGCATAAAGGTTGAAGGTCCATTGCCCCTCGAGCGGCGCAGTTTGCTCACCGGTTTGGTTGTGGGCGTCTTGGCTGTTCCCATAGATATGAAAGTGAGCGCCCATGGGCTCTCGCCCAATGCCGATGACTTCAGGATTTTCCCAGAGAGGGTGTCGCACGGAACTACTCCCAGACTGATGGGTACTAAGACTAATCGAGATCGCGGTATTGCGGTATCTGAAAGAGAATAAGGATAAGTAGGACTAACCCCATCGCGGATAGCCCCACCGCCCATTGAGGGCCAAAGTAATCTGCAAATAGGCTGATGGGATAAATGGCAATGGATAAGAAGGCCATCTCCAGCATGTAGATACTCATGACGCGTCCGCGAAAATCGTCATCCACATAGGACTGAATCAGCACGTTGGATAACGACATTCTTGATGCTTGCCCAAAACCCACCACTGTCAGCAGCACAGTGGAGAGCCAAAAATGGGTCGACCAAGCAAAACCCAGGAGGCTCACGCCCATCAATAGCCCACCGATCAACAGCAGCCTTGCACGCTTGCGGTTGCCAAAGGAAGCGACGTACAAGGAACCAAGCAAAGAGCCGATTCCCGACAGAGAGATCAACAGTCCAAGGTCGTCTGGCCCAGCATTCAGTACGTCTTTGGCAAATCCCGGGAGCAGCATGAAGTAGGTCAAGCTGAAAAAGACCATCAGGAAATTGCACCCTAGCAACATGGCGATGATGGGTGTGCGCAGCACGTACTTAAACCCAGAAGAAAGGTCGGAGAGGATCGATCCTTGGCTTTCATCATCTGGTGCTCGGTCCTCGACCTGAATCAGGGTAATCACGCTGGCACTCCAGACGTAAAGTGCAGCCATGGCGAGATAGACCCACTTTGCTGGGTCGATGTTGCCGTCACCGCCGCCGAGTGCGGCAACCAATCCCCCTGCTAAACCCGGTAAAAGCAAGCGAGCGGTGTTCATGCCAGACGTACTCAGCGCGATGGCATTGGTGAGCCGGTCAAGGCCAACAACATCTTTGGTGAACGCTTGCCTTGCTGGCATCATCGCGTTCATCACCAGGCCTTGAAGAATCGAGGAGATGAGTAAATGTTCAAAGACCAAGATGCCTTGGAAGATGAGTGCCGCGATACCGAGCGTGATGAGAGCGTTGGCAATTCCTGCCAGCTGTAAAATGGTTTTCTTTTGCTTGACCCGGTCCGCCACCACGCCGCCAAGGGGCGCTGCAACCAAACCAACGAGACCGCCCGCCGCCGTCATCCAACCTAACTTCTCATAAGAACCTGTAATCTCGAATACGAGCCATCCACGAATGAACATTTGAATGTTCATGGCGGCGAAGTTGCCGCACAGGGCCGCGAAAAACCATCGATAATTGATGATCTCAAATGCGGCGAAGGTGCCATGCCAACGACCGCTGGGAGTTCCAGGGTCCTCTATGGTGTCACTCATGATCGGATGATATCAGCATCGAGCCTAAGCGATGGCAGGCGGCGTTCGCGAGATTGAGCTAACGCTGACGGTTTTCGATGCGATCGAGGGCCTCTTTCGCGGCTTCGGTGGGCAATAGCGCCATGGATCGATCAAGATCTGATTTGGCATTGCTATCTTGATTAAGCGATGCCCGAGCACGCCCGCGGCCCAAGTAGTCTTTAAAGTAGCCCGGTGCGCCAGCCTGCGAGATAGCCCGATCAAAATGACTCAGCGCGGCAGTCCAGTCTCTTTGCTTCATCGCAATTTCGCCAAGCAGGGTGTGCGTCTTTGCGATGGATGGTTCCAGCCCTTTGGCCTGGTTCGCTTTGTCGCGGGCCTCGGCAAGGTTGCCTTGAGCCCACGCTTTGCTTGCCGCTTCGAGTAAATCGTAGGCCTTTGACTGACTCGTGAGGTTAGCGAGTGCGGCTTGATAGCGTTCAAAGCCCAATTCAAGCGACGCGTTGTCAGGGTTAAGCCGCTTGGCGCGCGCACGGTTTTTGGCGACGCGTTCCTCAGACGGGGGATGGCTTGCAAGCAGCCCTGACAGCCAGTCAGACGATCGACCCGAGGACAAGGCAACAAACGTCTCTTGCAAGGAGACGGCGGCTTCCGGGTCATAGCCAGCACGAAGCATGTAGATCATGCCGTAGGCATCCGACTCTAACTCCGCCTCCCGGCCGTAGGATTGAAGGAGCATTTGGGAGCCGAGGCGAGCGCCGTCTTGAACAATCCCTGCGTAATTTACATTGCCTGATTCGAGAGCGGCTCCCGCGGCATTTAACACACCGTCAACGAGTAATCCTCGTTCAATGGACTTAGCACTATGTCTGGCCGCAGCGTGGACGATTTCGTGACTCAGTACGGCCGCGAGCTCAGCTTCCGAGTTGAGCCGTACTAACAGTCCTCGATTGATGCCAATTTTCCCGCCTGGCAGCGCCCATGCATTAGGCGTGCTGTCATCAATGATGACGAACTCATAGGGCAGTGATCGATCGCTCACGCGAGCGAGTCGCTGCCCCACCTTGCTCACATATTCCGAGAGTTCGGGGTCAGCGGTGTAAGGGCCTCCTTGGGATTGTTGCGTCGGGCCATACTGATTGGTCCCAAGATTGATCTCCTGAGTTTCATCAAGCAGCGAGAGTTCGTTTCGGCCAGTCACCGGATTCACCGCGCAGCCTGCAATGAGTGCGGCTAAAAGCAAGCCTGAAACCATCGGAGTAAGGCGGTGTTTGATCATGGCAATGGCTCGTCTGCTGGGTTTTTACTAACAAAGGAGAATATGTTCCCTGAAATTTAATCAGGCTGCTAGCCGTGATAGGCTGGCGGTCCGCCTGTGTTAACCAGAGAGTGCTTCTTTGATCACTATTGCTGCCATCCGCGCAGTCGCAGATCTTGGCGGCGACCCGGTCGTCCCAAAGCATTGCCGTGAAGCGGCAGTCGCCATGATTCTCCTCCAGGGAGAGTCGAGCTTCGAGATGATGTTTATTTTGAGAGCCCGCAAAGAAGGCGACCCTTGGTCTGGCCAAATGGCATTACCTGGTGGACATCGGGAGCCTCAGGACTTAACGCTGGCAGAGACCGCTGCTCGCGAGACATGGGAAGAGACGGGTCTTGACCTCGCTCAGCACGGGGAGTTTTTAGGGGGCCTAAGCGGTGTGCGCGCGAACCCTCGTTCTGGGATCGATTTGATGGTGGTACCTCAGGTGTTCGAGTTGCAGGCGCGGCCAAGCCAGCTCGCTCCCAATTACGAAGTGCAAAAGGTGCTATGGGGCGACGTGACCGATATGTACTCTGGTGCGTCCCGAACCGATGCCTCTTTCCCTGAATTCAACAGACACGGAACCTTCCCTGGGTTCAAGGTCGATGATCAGGTGGTGTGGGGGCTTACCTTTCGAATGTTGAATGATCTTTTTGATGCGGTGGGGCGTTAATTCGCCGTCTCCATCGCCTTCCAAAGAGGAATGAACGACGCCTCTTCCTCTCGGACCTGGCAACCATGGGGCGGACCAAAGTGTGCGGGTAAGAGTAATGCGCCTTCTTGCTCGCATCTCGACAATAAGGACCGCCGAGTGGCAATGGCTACGTCTGGCTGTTGGCAGTACGCGCTATTCATTTCGGGTACCAACATCTGAAGGGGGTGGTGGCACACATCGCCAGTGAAATACACGGGTTTGTCGGTGCATGACAGGCGAAGGCTCATTGACCCAGGGGTATGGCCTGGTGTCAGTATGAGCTCTGCGCCCGTGTCAGCAAGCGCTTGGTCGTGATCAACAAGCTCAGCCTGACTAAGGATGGGCTTTATCGAATCCTCGAAAGTTTTCGCGTTGACCTGACCGAACGTGTCCTCCTCATCAAGATTAGCGAGCTCTGCTGCCAAGTGGTCCAGCTCAGCTTGGCAGAACAAATATCGTGCATTGGGGAACGTGGGTACCCAGGAACCGTCCTTCAACTGGGTATTCCAACCGACATGGTCAACATGGAGGTGGGTGCATAGAACGTAGTCGATGTCCTCTGGGCGCGCTCCTGCGGCGTGAAGCCTGCTCAGCCACGGAGTATCGAGATGATCCCAATCACGGTAAGGCTGCCGATCCTTGTGGTTACCAAGGCAGGTATCAACGAGAATTTTGGTTGTGCCGGTATCGATCAGCCAACTATACATGCTCGCGACGATTCGGCCAGACTCGCGCTCTGCATGATTGGGATAGAGCCAGGATGCATGTTGATCAAAGAGCGTCGGATCGAATGACGGAAAAAAACGGACAGGATCGAACATGGGACCCATCAGCTCTTCGATTCTAGAAACCCGTACATCGCCGATTTGATAGTGCTGTGTCATGTGCTGTGCCCTCCGCGGTTTGTATGAGAGTATCAATGGAAGCGAAGCAGACCAATCGAAGGATTGTTCATGAAAAAGAAAGTTGTCGTGCAATTACCTCCCGTTGCCAAAGAAGCGCCTGTGACGACGCGATATGCGCTCGAGCTCGAGGCGCTGGATTCGGTGGCCGAGATTGTTGAGGTGGATGG
>Ga0255760_10006375_pt1 | contig 9877 bp, 4 predicted proteins | sample 071ome_25_FD_179960 | JGI IMG/M metagenome (GOLD analysis project Ga0255760, IMG submission 179960) | Coastal salt marsh microbial communities from the Groves Creek Marsh, Skidaway Island, Georgia - 071410BT metaG (version 2) | ecosystem: Environmental > Aquatic > Marine > Intertidal zone > Salt... | reverse complement strand
CCGCAAATGTGTCAGTTGCACATATTGGGAGGTGTACTCTACGGTTTGCGATTGGGTATCTTCTTAGCCATTCGCTCGAAGACGTGGAAGGATTGGGGTAAGAGAGCGAAAGCGTCGCCCGAGGCGCAAAACAGCAAGTCGTTTTTACAAAAAACTATGGTCATCGTGGGATGTGGGTTTATTTACGCCTTGATGGCGTCGCCAATGTTGTTTCATTATCAACACGCGAACGTGGTCGCGCACCACGATATTTTAAAAGCCGGCGTTGTCATGCAATACGCCGGTTTGATTTTAGAAGCGGTTGCGGACCAATGGAAATACTTCCACTATCAAAAGAACGAAGGCAAGTTTTGCCAAACAGGCCCGTACGCGTTTTGCAGACACCCGAACTATTTGGGTGAAATGCTCTTTTGGCTCGGGTTATACGTCGCCGGCGTACCCGCTATGCTGACGAAATGGTCCACGTTTATCCCAGCTAGCATTGGGTGCGCGTTCATAATGTTTTTGATGACCATGGCGAGTAAACGAGGCGATAAGAACGCTCTGGAGAAGTACGGCGATGCGCCTGGATACAAAGAGTACAGAGAGAAGAGTTGCTCGCTCGTCCCAGGGTTTTAACGATGTTACGAGTTGAGGTCGTGTGAAGTGAAAGCTTCTTATGGAGTGCGCGTTTTACCGGCGTGTTTTTCACACAATATAATACTTTCTCAGCGATGATAATATTCACATCAAATTACATTTTGCCTTTCGCTTTCATTTCCGCTTCCAACTCCGCAACCGCCGCCAAATCATCCTCGCTCAAGTTATCCAAATCGATTTGTCCCTTAAACGACTCCTTCTCCGCTTTCGTCGTCATCTCGTCGTATTTCTCCGGAAACGCTACTTTCGCGATGGTTCCAAAGACGAAAATAGTCCCGACGATGATCCCCCAAGCTGGGAGAATAAACGACGCGACGTTGATGAACATCTGATCGAATTGCGTGGTGTCAACGCCTGGGATACCACCACCACCTTTCGCGAGATTGGAAATGACCTCATACGCGTGTTGATCCGCGAGAGAAGATCTCGAGATGATGTTTCTGTTGTTGTTGTTGTTGTTGTTATTCTTTCTGTTCGTGGTAATGTCGATGGCTTTTCTCACCGAAGCGCGCATCGCGAAGGAAGAAGAGGAGGAGGAGGAGTAAGAGTTCTTCTTCGCGCTGCGAGACGTCAAGGAGGACGATGAAATGGTATTAGTCGTCGTGGCTCGTGCAATCATTTTGATTAGGATATTACTTTTACGTCACAAGAGTGTGTGTTATAAATAATGGAGGAGCCGGGAAGAATTTTATCTGCTTCTTCAAGATATTTGTTCGATGAGATCTCACTTCACACGCGTCAAAAGAAAGAGATCAAAATTCACCATCTCTCTCTGTTTTAATAATAAAAGCAAAAACACTGGGTTGGCGAGCGAGAAGAATATGGGTACGTGCGCGTAGTAAAAATTATTATTTAACGAGAATGAGACGACCGAGCGATGATAATAATTATATGTGCAATTAAGCGTCTGCTAATTCCTCCTCGTCTTCTTCGGCGGCGTCCATGTCGTCGTCGTCTTCCTCCATGTTTTCAGCGTCGGCTGGATCGTCGTCTTCGTCGTCGATGACGATGGGCACCGCAGCCGCCGCAGCCGGTTCGTCTTGTTGTTCTTCTTCTTCTTTTTGTTTCTGCTCTTGTTGTTGCTCCTCGATCATTTTCGCGTTGAGAGCGGCGTAGTCGACCGCACCACCACGACGACGGCGCTTGCCTCCGACTTCTTCCGGCGGTGGTACTGCTGGTTCCGAGGCTTCGACCGGCGCGCCCCCTTCTTCAGCTTCGATGCCCCCGTTTTCTTCGAGCTCTTGCAATCGCAAAAGTTCTCGTTCTCTCTCCTCCTGTCTCCTGCGCAACTGCTCGGTCTCTCGTTCTAAGCGTTCTAAACGCGCGAGTTCTCTTTGTTCTCGCTTTTTCGCGACTTCTTTCTCCAAAATTCGGGCGTTTAACTTTTCGTCGAAGCAATCGGTGTTGTGCGTTGCAAACAAAGCTCTGCAGTGCGAGGCAACCGAGCGACCAAACGCAGAGACGGCTTTGCCTTGAATCCGATAACCACCTTCTAAGACCGAAATAACTCTCCCTCTTGCGTGCTTGTTCGCAATTTCGCACAATTCGTTCGTCAACCACTCGTAATCCAACTCTTTGACGCCTAAATTGACTGGTCCTTGAATGGCGTCTTTGGAATGCGCATCGAAACCAGCGGAGATGAATACCAAGTCTGGTTTGAATTCATCGAGAGCAGGTAAAACCTTCGCTCGCCACACGCGTCTCCACGAACTGCCGCGTTCGGCACGCTTCCCTTCGCCAATCATACCGACGTCTACGATTCTAGGCGGCGGCTTTTCAAACGTGGCCGTTTCCATTTCCGCCAACACTTTTTGATCGTCCCTGACGACGCCGTCTGCGGCTTCGTCTTCCGCAGAGGAGTACCCCGAAACGTATCCTGAATCCGTGTTGTCGTTCTCCGTGCTAGTGTTGTTGTTGTTGTTATTGTCTTCGTTCTCAAAATTGTTCTCGTTTTGTTCGTGTCTTTGTTTTGTATCTTTTGTCGGTCCCGTTCCCGGATAAAAATTTGACAGTCTTCCATAGCCGTGCACGGACGCAAAGAAGATCTCATCCTTATCCGTGTCTGGATCCATCCACGGTTTACACGTGTTCGTCGTTACCTCGCCACTACTCCAAGGCGTGGAGAATTTGACTTTTGGGGCGCTCGGTGCCGTATTTGCGACGAGCGCTTCGGTGCCGTTGCCGTGATGGACGTCGAAATCAATAATCGCAACTTTTTTTATGCCTTTGTGTCTATGCACGCATCTCGCGTACGCTGCCGCGACGGCAACGTTATTAATCAAGCAGAAACCGTGCGACCCTTGTCCGATTGGGTCGCCAGGAAGACCAACGGGTCCTAATGGTCCGGCGTGGTGTCCCGGCGGTCTCACCGCGCAAAAGACGCGTTGACGCTTTTCATGCTCCTCTCCGATGACAATCGCATCGACGGCTTTGATTGCCGCTCCAGCAGCGCACAGTGCCGCGTGAAACGAGTGCGAGCACACCGTTGTATCTCCATCGATAGTTCCAATAGCACCAGAGTGTATTCTCACATCCGGGAGAGATTCACAAATTTTTTGCACCTTTTTTATGTAATTGTACTCGTGGCATCGTAAGACGTCGACCATTTGCGCCGGCGACTCCGTCGTATCTATGCTCACGTTCGGAGACTCGGAAAAGTCCGCCGCGCGCAGAGTACCATTCACTGGGTTCATGATGCACGTCAATCTTTGAACGTTTTCTGGAGGAACATCAAATGAGCATCCTCTCTTGATCGCCGGACATGAGTGGTGTAACAAACACGCGTCCGGGGCGATTATCAAACCATTCGCGCTCGAGCCTCTTTCAGAGGGCGGCGGTGTCGCTTCTTTTTTACCTTTTTTCACCGCTTGACCGTTCAACAAGGAAAGCACATCGTCGTAACCTCTTCTTTTGGCGATGGACTTCGCACCTTCTTCTTTCGCGTTGACGATGTCTGCATCCGCGTTCCTCTTCATCAAAACTTTCACGCACTCTGCGCTGTTATTCCTCACCGCGTGAATCAATGCCGTGTTTCCATCGTTATCGGTATCGTTGAGCATGCTGGAATCGTTTTCCAACAAGAGCTCCAAAACATCCGCGCGATTATAGTTTGCCGCCCAAATCAACGCCGTCCTCCCCGATCGATCCTTCTGATTCAAATACGCCTTCAAATCGTCCTCTTCGTTCGGCGCTTCGTAGTTTTGAATCAAATACTCGCAAATCTCTTTACTCCCGTGTTGTGCGGCAATACTCAACGCCGTTCTGTGGTAATCATCTTCCACATCGTGTCGAGCCAAATGCGGCAACAGTACCTTCACCATCTCGAAACTCGCCTCGCGAAACTTTGCAAACGACGCCATCGTACACGCGATGTGCATGGGCGGAGACCCTTCCAAAGTCGCAAACGGATCCGCGCCTTTCTCTAACAGCATCTCTACCATTATATTCTGACCGCTTAAAATCGCGCAGTGCAACGCCGTTTGCCCGTCCTCGTCTCGGCGGTTCAGCGCGAGCTTCAAGTTGGCGTTGAATTGCTCTTCCGCAGCTTCGCCGTCGTCGTTCTCGTCGTCTCCACCACCGCGACCTTCTTCATCATCATCTTCTTCTTCCTCCTCTTCCGCGTCTGGATCAAAATCTTTCTCGTCGTCCGAATCATCCTCTTCTTCTTCTTCTTCTTCTTCATCTTCTTTTTCTCCGTCTTCTTCTTCTCCGTCGCCGCCTCCTCCATTATTCTCATCACCGTCGTCATTTTTTTTCATCTTCTTCTCTTTTTTAACCGGAAACGTCAGCGCTTTCCTCAACAGTTCCAAGTTCTCTCCGGAATCGCACAAATCGTGGATTGGGAACTGGCTGGCGTAGTTCCCTCCCTCCTCGTCGTCGTCGTCGTCGGAAGAAGAAGCAAACATTATTTTGTCTCTTTTATATTAAAATTGTCTTTTCGATTATTTTATTGTGAAGCGCGAAGAGAATTTTCATTTTCTTCAGACAAAACACACGCGAGAGAACAAGAGAGAACAAGAGAGAGAGAGAAAAATAAAGTCACACACACATCGATTATGTTTTTTAGAAGGACGAGTGATGCCGCGAGACCACGACGGATGACGATGATGACGGCGATGAGACGAATGAGCGAGTTGTTGGGAGATGGCGTGGCGGTGTCGTCGTCGTCGTCGTCGTCCCGTTTCACAACGAATAGAAGAGAATTTACGAATCGGAGTTATCGTTGTTCGTTATACACGACGTCGGCGGCAGCGAGCAGCGGTGAACAAGACCACGAAAGCGACGATGATAAAAACAAGGCGACTAAACGAATGACTCAATTGACGGAGAATAGTAAGGATAAGGATAATGACAATGATAATAACAATAATGTCACTCAGATTGAAAATCCAAACGAGAACGCGTGGAGAAGAATGTTACGAGAAGCGGACGAGTTGGTGTTGCCTCCAGCGCTGCGATTGAAAACTCTCGTGTCCTCTTCCTCTTCGTCGTCGTTAATCTCAAACGTGCCAGCAAAAGCAATTGTGAGAGAAACGAATCGACTGACGAGCAGAAAAGGCTCTTATAACGACATCAACAGCGAGTACATAATCGATAATAACAACCACGAGAACAACGGAAAGAACTCGATGGAGTTACCGAAACATTTCGAGAAAGCGGTGAAGAAGGCGATACAATCTGAAGGGAGCTCGAACAAGCAACTGGCGAGGAAAGGGAAACATTTGTTAGATGTGTTGAAAACTGCCTCGAGAGGTTTTCCGGACGATCACGAAGGCGGATTTGACGACGATTTCGAAGACTCCCGAGTGAGGAGTTGGGTGAACGAAGGATTGAACGTCAAAGGAAGTAAGAATAGTAGTCACAGAAGTCGAATGAACGATTCGGCGACCGAGACGTACGAAGACGGCGGAGAAGACGAGGACGACTTGGAAATCTTGAAACGAGATTGGGACGCGGATATTGAATGGGGGGCGAGACTCTCTGTGCGAAAAATGCGGCGGATGCAAATGGAAGAAGCTGTGTTTGTGGGCAAAGCGAAGACTCGAACAGGAGCGAAGAAAAAATTAGGTGATTTCGCCGCCGCGTCGGCGGACAATCCACGCCTCCAAATACAATCAGGGAGAAATGCGCCGAAATACGATCAAACCGAAGCTGCGGCGTATGCGATAACACGCGCACCGATGACGCTAGGTGCAATCACGAACGTTTTAAACGAGGTACATTTGCGATTGAACGGAGGAAGTGTAGATGAGAAAGTAGCGTCGTTTTCTCCAGAGACCCTTCTTGATTTTGGATCTGGGAGTGTTTTCGTCGGCGCCATGGCAGCTCGAAACGTCTTTGGAGATCACATCGGCAGAAATAAAAGAACCAGAAAAAGCAACGGTAAAGATCAAGAGGACGCGACGAGAAATATTAACCGAGTAGTCTTTGCTGCCGTGGACAAAAGTTCGCACGGCATGGTGTTTGCCAAACGCGTGGAAGCGTACATGCGCGATGAAGCTGAAAAAGAGGAAGAAGAGGATACAAAATTGGGAGCAAAAGCAGAGGATGCGAAGAGTAAAGACGAGGACGAGGATGCTTTACCTATACATTGGTCTGAAGACACGTATGTTCCGGAGAGTTTGAGAAATAATCGTAGATTTCCAACGCCGGAAGCGTGGTCTGAAGGTTCCAATCAAAGATCCGTCGCTTCGTTAGCCGCGTTGCAGGACAGAAGCGCTTCTTCGTTTGATCTCGTTTTGGCGTGTTATTCTCTCGGTGAAGTCATGGTAGAGGCGGAAAACGAAGAACGAAGAATTAAGTCGGGGATAACATCTTCGAAGCACCTGAGCGGCGCGAATAAAGCGTTTGGCATGCGCAAGGTGGATTTGCTTGCGAGGCAGCTGTGGGACAAAACGGCCGATGGGGGCGTTTTAGTGATTATTGAACCGGGAACACCGCGAGGCTCGAAACTCGTCCGAAGAGTGAGACAACTCGTGTTAGATTACGAAGAACGGAACGCGCGGAATGCGGAGAAAAAAATGAATGCCAGATTGAACAGCGTGAAACCAAATGCGCACGTCGTCGCGCCTTGCCAACACGATAAGAGATGCCCCATGAGCATTGCAAACGAAAAGAATCCAACCGCCCAAATGTGGTGTCACTTCTCTCAGCGCGTCGAACGAACAGCGACGCATAGATTGATGCTCGCGAAAGGTAAAGGACGAACGTATCAAGATGAAAAGTTTTCTTACGTCGCGATTCAAAAGTTACCAAGAGACAGAGCGGAGGAACTCGTGGAGTCGAAAGCTCTGCGCATTTTGGAAGAAGAAAACGATGTGGATGCTGATAATTCAGTATCTTCTGAAACGCACGCATTGTCTTTGGACGATGATTCCAACGACGACAACGAGGAAGAAGAAGAAGAAGAAGAAGAAGGTGAAGAAGAAGAAGATTCCGTAACATTCGACGAATCCACAAAAATTAAAGCTGGTGCTGTCGCTATGGCCTCCCAACCTTTATGGTCTCGAGTCATCCGTCCGCCGATGAAGAGACGCGGTCATGTCATCATCGAAACGTGCGAACCAGACGGTACGCTAGAGAAACGAACCGTCGCGAAAAGTCACGGCACGGTGTTTGGCATTGGTCGAGACGGCTATCGCCGCGCCAGGAAAACAAAACTCGGCGATTTGTTCCCTTTCAACGACGTGAAGAAGACGACACCGATCGATGCTAACGATACTTTCGATTTTGATACTCGCAAAACTATCGGCAGAGACGGCGTGGTCTTTGACGAGGAGAAGTTCATCATGGATTGGTTGAAACAGAACGATAAAACCATCGAAGAAGAATGATAGGAGACGAAAAAAAGGTTCTCCGGTGCGTGAATGAACGATGCGTGGCAAGAGTAGTAATTAGTTTGTAATTTGTAGTAATAGTTGTAGTAGTAGTAGTAGCAGTAGTAGCAGCAGCAACGAGTTTAACGAAAAAAACGTCTTTTCTTCTCTCGAGGCGAAAAAAAAAAGAAGAAGAAGAGAACTTCTTCACTTTTCGTTTGTTTCTCCGCGAGCGTTAGAGATACGCGCACACCGCAAGCGCGCGTGTAAACGAGAGAAAATGTTGACGCGCATACAGAAGAGACGCATGGGCGAGAGAGATTTGTGGGACGTGATTGTGAACAACGACGATATTTGTTTCGAGCATATTTTGCCGAAATTGAATCAAAACGATATAAAATTCTTGTACGACGTGAACTCCGAGACGAGAGCGTTGATTAAGAGATCGCCTTATGTGGATGAGTTGGAAGAGAAGTTTAAAGTTGAAGAGATGTCGTCGATATCTACTTTGGAGTTTGCGTGGGATAACATGGAGAACATGGACTGGAGAACAGAAGATCAGGATGGAAACGTGTTGGATCAAGCCTGGTTTTGCTGGCAAGTTGCTAAAACGAATAAACTCGAGTTGCTCAAGTGGGCGCGAGAGGAAAAAAAGTGTGAATGGTATGAAGAGGCTTTTAATGCGGCCGCATATCTCCGTAACCTAGACATGCTAAAGTATTGCGTCGAAAATCAGTGCCCATTCGATAAGGAACCGTGTGCAAGTGCTGCTAGTGGCGGTTCTCTCGAGTGCCTCAAATACTTACGCGAAGAAGTCAAAGCGCCATGGGGTTCGTTAACTGCCGCAGCTGCAGCTGTAAGAGGTCATCTTCACATCCTTGAATACCTTGTTGAGCGTAAATATGATCAATACGACGGAATGGCGTGCGATCATGCCGCTCGCGCTGGCGAGTTCGACTGTTTGAAGTACTTACACGAAACCGCCAAAGCGCCTTGGGACGATAGAGCCGTACGAGAAGCGCACGAGAACAACCAGCCCGAATGTCTACAATACCTCCTCGACAAGAACTGTCCTTTGCCAGAGGGTTGGCGATACGAAGATGGAATCGTGTTGACACCACGGTCGTTGGAAAAGTTCATAAGCGAAGGCAACCTGATAATGGTACAGTATTGCGTTGCAAAAGGGTTTCCTGTCAATCATCTATCGTGTGCTACCGCTGCCGGAGACGGTCAACTCGAGATACTGCAATACTTACACGAAGAAGTGGGAGCGCCATGGAATTGGGAAGCTTCCTATCACGCGGCTCAATATGGTCATCTCCATATTCTCGAATATCTTTTTGAGCGTAAATATGATGAATTCGACATAGACACGTATTGTGGGGCAGCCGCGTGTGGTCATTTAGACTGTTTGAAGTATTTACACGAAACCGTCAAAGCGCCTTGGGACGCTGAAGTCGTACGAGAAGCGCACGAGAAAAACCGGCCCGAATGTCTACAATACCTCCTCGACAACAACTGTCCTTTGCCAGAGGGTTGGCGATACGAGCACGGAGAGTTATATACATTATCATCAGAATCAGAATCAGAATCATAAACACATAAATACACTTAAAGCGCACCCTTGTAATATACACACATACAGAGAGAGAGAGAGAGAGAGAGACAAAACGCGTCGTATGTTAGTTTTCCTCTCAAAGACTCAAACATCATTTGAGGAACGAGTGTTTTCCTTTTTTTTTTCTTCGCGTCACAAATTTTTTTTCTTCTTCTTCTTCTTCTTTTCCTCTCGCGCTGTGAGTGAGAGAGGAGAATGAAGGCGATAACGTCTTCGTCGTCGACGTGTTTTTTATCGAGAGGATACAACAACGCCATCGGTTACGGAAGAATGACTCGATCTTCTTCCGCGTCATCGTGTTCTTCGCGACAGCAGCAGCAGCAGCATCGAGGAGGAGGAGGAGGAGGAGGAGCTCAGAGCAGTAAACTCCGTCGGTTTATCCAGCAACTCACCTCCCCGTCGTCGTCGTCGTCGTCGTCGAAACAACAAACTGTTAACAACAACAACAATATGAACCAAACATCACTCGCCGTTCATCCGCAAAGACGACGAGGACGTGGACTGGTAACGAGTGCCACCGCTGGTGGGAACGATGGTGAAACGGAGGAGGAGGAGGAGTCACAAACGAAATACAAAGTCCCTCCGGAGGACATCTCCGTATTCGTCACGCGTCCAGACGCACCGTCGATTTCGTTGTCCCCTAACCGAACGCAAGTATTGTATTCGCACAAACCGAAGGACAACCCGCCGGTGTCTGAATTGGCGAGAAAGGAGCTCAAGTTAGGAGGCATTCGCATAGATACGAAACAAAATTCGAGTTCTAGAATGGGACACACGGTGAAATTGTCGATTGGAAAGTTCCCTA
>Ga0255760_10006366_pt1 | contig 9886 bp, 10 predicted proteins | sample 071ome_25_FD_179960 | JGI IMG/M metagenome (GOLD analysis project Ga0255760, IMG submission 179960) | Coastal salt marsh microbial communities from the Groves Creek Marsh, Skidaway Island, Georgia - 071410BT metaG (version 2) | ecosystem: Environmental > Aquatic > Marine > Intertidal zone > Salt... | reverse complement strand
CTTCTTGCGCTTGTGAGTCGCTACCTTATGTCTTTTTCTTTTCTTTCCACTCGGCATAATGCGGTTGATTTATCGATTAATACTTATTTTACTTCTACACCGTTTTTTACGCCTTCTACAAAAACCTTAGCAGGTTTGAATGCGGGTACGTTGTGTGCAGGAATTTTAATGGTTGTGTTCTTCGAAATGTTACGACCTGTTTTCTCAGCTCTTGTTTTGATAATGAAGCTACCAAAACCTCTTAAGTAAACATTGTCTCCACTTTCTAGGGACGCTTTCACTTCTTCCATGAAAGACTCTACAGTAGCTTGTACGTCTCCTTTCTCGATTCCTAATTTGTCAGAGATTTTGCTTACGATGTCTGCTTTCGTCATATGCTGGTTATCTTTAATAATTTTTTAAGGCTTGCAAATATACGAATTAAATGCATTTTTAGCCTTAAGCCTCTAAATTTTAGGCTACTATATCAGATGAGCGAAGATAACCGATATTTTTCAGCTCCACTTATAAGGTGGTATTTAATAAGTAAACGATCTCTTCCGTGGAGAGATACACGCGACCCATACCTTATTTGGCTATCCGAGGTGATTCTTCAACAGACTCGTGTGGCGCAAGGACTCCCTTATTATGAAAAGTTTCAGGCAGCCTATCCCACAGTTCAAGATCTTGCAGCGGCAAATGAAGAAGAGGTTTTAAAACTTTGGCAAGGATTAGGCTACTATTCACGAGCTCGAAACCTTAAAAAAACAGCGGAAATTGTTTGCGAGGACTTTGGCGGACGTTTCCCAGAAACCTATAATGAACTCTTGAAGTTAAAAGGTATAGGGCCTTATACAGCGGCAGCAATAGCCTCCTTTGCTTTCAAGGAAAAAAAGGCCGTTGTAGATGGGAATGTTTACAGGGTTTTGTCGCGTATTTTCGGTATCGATGAGCCCATTAACAAATCGAGTGGTCAAAAGTTGTTTCAAGAATTGGCAGACTCTTTAATTGACCCTGAAGATCCAGATCTTTTTAATCAGGCAATCATGGAATTTGGAGCGACTGAGTGTACCCCAAAAAAGCCGAATTGTACGAGTTGTATTTTTAATGATCGATGCCTAGCATTAGCAACTAATAAGGTGGATGGTTTACCCGTTAAATTATCGAAAGTAAAAGTAAGCAGGCGTTATCTTCATTATTTGATGCTGCTTGACCAGAATCGAAACACACAGTTTGTAAAACGACCGAACCATGGTATTTGGGCGGGATTGTATGAGTTTCCATTTATAGAATCTGATACTTCGAGCGAATTAACTTCGAATGAAATTGAGTCATTCGTAGGGCAAAGCGCAAAGGTGACTCTGCTTAGTGAAAACCCAATAGTGCATAAGCTTTCTCATCGACATCTCGAGGTAAGAGTTTACCGAGTTGAGGTAAAAAATCTAAACGAGCCAGTGGTTTCTATCGATGAAATTAATCAATATCCGACCTCAACTTTAATGGAGCGATTGCTTCAACAATTCAAAATTTAGTACTTTTAAATTTATGTCAGGAACACTCAACAAAGTTATGCTCATTGGCCATCTAGGAGATGAGGTTAAAATGCACTATTTCGAAGGTGGAAATTGTATCGGTAGATTTCCGGTAGCAACGAATGAAACCTATACTAATAAACAAACTGGTGAAAAGGTTTCAAACACCGAGTGGCATAACATCGTTGTGCGAAACAAGGCAGCAGAAATTTGTGAGAAGTACCTGAAGAAAGGTGACAAAATCTATGTTGAAGGGCGATTGAAAAATCGTCAATGGCAAGATGAAAGTGGACAAATGCGTTATAGCACTGAGGTGCATGTCACCGACTTCACGTTCCTTAGTCCTCCAAAAGAAGGTGGAACACCTATGGAACAACCATCAGCTAGTCAGCCGTCGGCGACTCCTACGGCTAATATTTCTCCTGCAGAAGACGACGATCTTCCGTTCTAAATTATGAGCTCAGACCCCCTATCCAGTAATTCAATTTCAACTGTTTTAGCTGTTAACGAGGCCGCCGTTTTAGGTAACCTTGAGCTTTTTATTTCTATCATAGGACTCCTATTTTTACTCATCAGCTCTGCATTGATTTCAGGGTCAGAGGTTGCGTTATTTGGTTTGTCGGCAACCGATATCAATCAACTGAAAGAAGATCCAGAACAGAAAGGTGCAAAAACCTTAGCGTTACTATCCACACCAAAGCGTTTATTGGCAACGATTCTTATTGCAAACAACGCAGTTAATATTGCCATTGTTTTACTTTTCACAATTCTCTCTGATTTCTGGTTTGCGGGTTCAGAAACCTTGCTTTTTGGAGTCTTGTCATTGCAAACGCTATTTGATATTGCCATTGCCACTATTTTGATTTTGATCTTTGGTGAGATTTTGCCAAAGATCTATGCGAATAGAAATCCGATTACTGTTTCTCTGAGAATGACACCAGTGCTATCGATTTTGGACCGACTTTTTAGCCCGTTAAGTCGACCGCTTCAGTCATTAAGCCATTTACTTGAGGATAAATTGGCTGATAAACGTGCTCAGATTAGTGTAGATCATCTCTCTCAGGCCTTAGAATTAGCTTCGCAAGAGGATACCACTTCAGAAGAAAAGAAATTACTTGAAGGAATTGTGACTTTTGGTACCACTGAAACTCGTCAAGTGATGCGTCCACGCATTGATATTTTCGGTCTTAAAAGCGATTTGAGCTACGCTGAGGTGTTGCAGCGGGTCACTGAAAAGGGGTATTCACGAGTGCCTGTTTTTGAAGATTCGATGGATAAGATTTTGGGAGTTCTTTTTATCAAAGACTTGTTACCATACTTAGACGAAAATGATTTTGAGTGGCAAAAACTATTGCGCGCTCCTTTTTTTGTGCCAGAGAATAAGAAGTTAGATGATTTGCTAGTAGATTTTCAAAATCAAAAAACACACTTAGCTATTGTTGTAGATGAGTACGGAGGAACTTCTGGTGTCATCACTCTAGAAGATGTAATTGAAGAGATTGTTGGAGATATCAGTGATGAGTACGACGATATTGATCTAGTTTATTCTCGTATCGATGATTACACCTATGTTTTTGAAGGAAAAACTTCACTAAAAGATTTCTATCGTGTTGCTGAATTAGGTAGCGTCGAGGTATTTGAAGAATTTAAGGGAGAGTCTGAGACCCTAGCTGGTTTTGTACTAGAGATTACCAAAGGATTTCCAAAACGAGGAGAGATCATTCGTTTCAAAGGATATACCTTAACGGTTGAAAGCATCGATAATAGAAGAATCAAGCAAATAAAAATAGGGCTGCCAAAGACAGCCCTATAATACAGTTAATAGACGCGCTCGTTATTCCTTCAACAAGGCCTCAGCATTGGCAATACTCTCGAGCATTAAGCGTTTTACCTCTGCGATTTTATCTGCTTCAATTCGAAGCGATTCTTTCTTTTCATCACTTAAGGCAGCTCCTTTCATGATTTCTTCATGGGTAAAAGTGTCTCCAATTTCTTTCATCCATGTCATCATGGCTTCGTGAGCAACCTTTAGATCCTCGATAGCCTTGGCCTCAGGACCGTCAGGAGAAGCATCAGCTAGGGGTTTTAATGCGCTAGACAGTTTTGCCATTTGTCCCATTTTTGGCATTACTTCATCGTGTACTGCCATCACGCCTTCCATCGTGTAAGAATCTACTTCTTTGGTTTCGATGTTCGATTTAGAGGTTTCACCTTTACATGATACCGATAGGCCTGCTATTAGTGCGAATAGGATAAGAACTTTCTTCATCTCTAGTTAATGGTGATTTCAGCGATCTTAAAATCTAGTGTCTGTGGCCCTAAATTTCTAGAAACGCTATGAGGAATAAGTATCCCGTTAACTTCTTTGTAGTCGCTGAAAGATGCCTTTTGGGTAATCGTTTGTCCGCCCGCTTCAACGGTTACGATTTCTTGAACTTTTAACCCTGTACTTACATCGAAGTAAAGCACGCGATCCTTAGTGAGCTGAACAACATATGCGTCAGAACCATTCACCGACTCGATAGCAGTTAATTTGATTTCAGGATTGTCCACCCAAGCTAGCTCGGCAACAATACCCGTTTCTAATTGCATTTTTTGACGATCCTCATCACTCATCGGGATGCGCTGACCTTGCATCTCTTGATAGGCTTCACTTTCGGTAAGTACAGAACGCTGCATGACATTTCCCATCATTTTCATCTCCTGAGTGTAGTTGGCTCCCTTTGCCGAAGTTGCCAACTCAAGTGTCATGCCTGGGATGGTAGCAGTAGCTTTTATAGTATAGGAACTAACGTTTCGAATAGCTTCAGTTCCGCCTACCTTATCTAGATAGTTTGCAATTACCTTTTGAGCAGTAAGCCCTGCAGGTAGTGGCTTGCTAAAGGTTGGTTTCTCGATTGAATTTGCAAATGGATCAAAGTAGTTTACCTTCAGCTTGGCGCCATCGAAATTGATATTTTCAAGCGTTTCGGCTACCTCAATACCCTTTCCTACCACTACGATTCTGAGATTGTTAAGAGCAAAGAACTTATTGGCGGCAGCCATTACTTCTTCGGCAGTTACTGCATCAATTCGACTTAAATAGGTCTCATAGAAGTCCCCGTCTAGACCTTGAGTTTCGATGTTGAGGGCAAAATTTGCTACCGTCTGTGGACGCTCTAGAGAACGTACAAAACTTCCTTTGTATTTCTCTTTCGCATTTTTAAGATCCTCCCCGTTAACAAGCTCTGTTCGAATTCGCTTAACTTCTTTTAGAATTTGAACGACAGCGGAGTCTGTCACAGCATTTCGAACTTGCGCAGTGGCTCTAAAACGCGCTTTGGTGTCTTTGCTACTGCCGATACCTGAATAGGATCCGTAGGTATATCCTTTATCCTCTCTAAGATTTAAAAAGAGTCTGCCTTCTGCTCCTCCTCCAAGAATTTGGTTGGCAATAAGTGCAGGAATATAATCCTCATCACTCATTTTAAGGTCAACAAGGTTTTGTACAATAATTTCAGATTGTACAGCGTTTGGCATATCAATGAAATTGATTTCTGTGGCTTCAGGATTCGAGGCTTCTGCGAAAGGAGTTTGTTTGGCAGATTTCGCCTTCCATTTTCCAAAATTTGATTTTACTAGTTTCTCGGCATCCATTAATGTCACATCGCCGATTAATACTAGATAGGCATTTTCGGGAACAAAAAAGTCTTCATAAAACGCCTTGGTATCTTCTAGGGTAACTTTCTCGATACTTTCGATACTTGAAAACTCTCCATTAGGGTGAGCAGTTCCATAGGCGAGCGCCGACTCCACGCGACGAGCAACTGCTGATACATTTTTTTCGTCAGATTTTAGATTCTCGATAAAGCGCTCCTTTTCTTTATCAAACTCTTCCCCTGAGAAGTTTGGATGAATCGCCGCATCGGCCATGAGCTCAATGATTCTAGGGAAATTTCTAGATAAAGTCGAAGCAAAAGCACTTTGACCAGAGAAATTGATTGATGCGCCTAAGAAGTCTACCTCATCGTTGTAATCGTCCTTTGAGATATTCATAGATCCTTTACCTAGAAGGCTTCCTGTAAGGCTTGATACTCCAGCTTTGTCCCCTTCTAGTATAGGCGGATTATCTAAGAGTAACTGAACGCTAACCCGAGGTAGTTTATGATTTTCAACCACGAGAACCTTTAATCCGTTTTTAAGCTCAAAGGTTTGGGGTTCTTCTAATTTAATCACCGGAGACCCGTTGGGTGCGGGCTGTTGTGAGCGGTCTACTTGTGCGGTCAAGCTAGCACCTGCAAATACGGCTGTGATTAGAACCGCATTTGTGGTTTTGCGTAAAATAGTTTGAATATTAAGTCTCATGATACTAGTCTTGTTTTGGAACGTACTTTAATTCAACACGTTGTTGCTTTTGAAGATATTTATTGGCAACCTCTCTAATTTCTTCTCTTGTGATACTTCTGTAAATCTCAATCTCTGTATTGATCAAGTTGGTATCACCGAAAAGTTGGTTGTATGAAGCTAAATTTTCTGCAATTCCTTCAAAAGAGCTGTTGGCACTTACAAATGAGTTTTCGAATTGATTCTGAAGTTTTTGATAATCACGTTCAGAAATTAGGTCGTTTTGTAGTTTTTCAATTTCTACATCGATTTCTGCAACTAGATCATCCATCGTATGCTCTCCTAAAGGTAGACCTCCAAGAAGATAGGCTCCGTAGTCTTCTAAGCTATAGTTGAAAGCAAAGATTTGCAGTGCCATTTGTTTTTGATCTACTAATTTCTTTTGTAGAATAGAGCTTTGCCCTGAGCTGAGATAAGAGGAAATCATGTTCAGTACATAGGCATCTTTAGAGGCTTGACCTGGGGTACGGTAACCTAATAAAATAAGAGGGATTTGAATATTTGCATCCTCGAACTGAGCGTAAATAGGACCATCGATTGGTGCTTCATCGTAGGTTTTCTTTACTATTTCTTTCCCTCTAGGGATAGGGCCGAAATAATCTTCGATGAGTTTCTTCGCTTCTTCTTTTTCAAAATCTCCTGCTAAAACTAAGGTGGCATTATTTGGAACATAGTACACCTTGTTGAATTCTTGAAAGTCTTCTAGAGATGCACTTGCCAAATGGTCCAAAGAACCGATTACAGACCAGCGATAGGGATGATTGCTAAATAAGTTCTTAAACATATTCTCAATCAATTGACCATAAGGCGCGTTGTCGACCCGAAGTCTTCTCTCTTCTTGAACGACTTCTTTTTGAGTATCAACACCGATTTGATTAATAATCGGATGCATTAATCGCTCTGATTCTAACCAAAGTCCTAAGGCGAGCTGATTCGATGGAAAGAGTTCGTAATAATAGGTGCGGTCTTGGGTAGTGTTTGCATTATTATATCCTCCGTTTGAGGTTACAATCTTAAAAAACTCTCCGCGCTCGATATTTTCTGATCCTTCGAATAAAAGGTGTTCAAAGAAATGAGCAAATCCTGTTTTTGCCGGATTTTCGTCTTTCGAACCCACGTGATACATAACCGAAGTTACAACCACCGGAGCGGTATTGTCTTGATGAAGGATCACGTGAAGACCGTTGTCTAAATCGTACTCTTCGAAGTCTACTTGCTGCGCTTGAAGGGGGGCCAAGCAAAGACCAAGCATTGCAGTGAAAGCATAAAATGGCTTCATTGAATTGGTGATGTTTTAATTAATATTATTCTGACGACAAACCCTATGAAAAGTTACTACTAGACATAGAGATTGTGCTATCTACAAAGATACGCTTTGAAGGAGTTTTCAACTATTATAAAGGTGTTAATTCTGAGGAAGATAAAATGTTTGTAAACTGTTGGTAACTCGTTATTTTGAATTATATTTGCACCCGCTTAATAGCGAAATGAACTAAAATTTATACTATGTACGCAATTGTAGAGATGGCAGGGCAGCAATTTAAGGTTGCAAAAGACCAGAAGGTATTCGTACACCGTTTAGATGCTAAAGAGGGTTCAAAAGTTTCTTTTGATCGTGTTCTTTTAATCGATGATAACGGTTCGGTTACTATTGGCGCCCCAGTCGTAGAAGGTGCTGCTGTAGAAGTAAAAGTACTTCAGCATCTGAAAGGCGATAAAGTAATCGTCTTTAAAAAGAAAAGAAGAAAAGGCTACCAAAAACAAAATGGTCACCGTCAGTGTTTAACTGAAGTGAGCGTTGAAAACATCGTTTCTAGTGGTGCTAAAAAAGCAACAGCGAAGAAAGCAGCTCCTAAGAAAGAAGAAGCGAAGAAGGTAGAAGCTCCTGCTAAAGAAGCGAGTGTTGATTATTCATCAATGACTGTAGCTCAACTTAAAGAGGTAGCTAAAGACAAAGGGATTTCAGGAATTTCTTCAATGAAGAAGGCTGAGTTAATCGAAGCGATTTCAAACGCATAATCAAATAAAAAGATAATACCATGGCACACAAGAAAGGGGTCGGTAGTTCTAAAAACGGTAGAGAATCAGAATCGAAACGCTTAGGCGTTAAAATTTTCGGTGGTCAAGCTGCGATTGCAGGTAACATCATTGTTCGTCAAAGAGGTACCAAACACAACCCAGGAGAAAATGTGTATGCTTCAAAAGATCATACCCTTCACGCGAAAGTTGATGGTATCGTTCGTTTTGAAAAGAAAGTAGGAGGAAAATCATACGTTTCTGTTGATCCGTTCCCAGAGGCGTAATTGATTTCTAGACTCAATATCAAAAAGGCACCGCATCGCGGTGCCTTTTTTTATTTGATAATTTCTCGGATAATCTGCAGGTGATGAGCGGTATGTATTCGAAGGAAAAGAGGAACTCTCTTTGGTTTTATTGGTCCTAAAAAGGGATGCGATAAGTATCCATCCTTATTTTGTTTTATCTGTAAAAGGAGCGACATCGCCTGTTCGTAAAGCCTTTGAATCTCCTTCTCGCTATCATCGATAGGTACAACAAAGTCTGGGGCCTCAATCTTATTTCGAGGTATTTTTCGTAAAAGAAAAAAGACTTCTTGTCGAAGCCACTTTGGGTTTTTTGATGGGCGATTTGTATTACTTAAAAGATTTTCACAACTCTTTATAATTACGAGGTAGGAGTGCGCAATATGCCATCCAACAGTCGCTTTGGAAACTTCGATCGAGCTTTTTTCAGCCCGATTAGATTCTCGATACAGCTCGTCTACTAGTGTTATGAGTTTCTGAAAAGAAGACACTAGTATCTATAATACTCAGGCTTGAAGGGCCCTTTAACGGTCACCCCGATGTATTCTGCCTGATCTTGTTTTAGCTCGGTAAGCTCTGCACCTAGTTTTGCAAGGTGTAGGGCAGCTACTTTCTCATCTAAGTGCTTGGGAAGCATGTATACCTTGTTCTCGTAATTCTCAGAATTGTTCCATAACTCTAGCTGAGCGAGGGTCTGGTTGGTGAATGAATTACTCATTACAAAGCTTGGGTGCCCGGTAGCACATCCTAGGTTCACTAGACGACCTTCGGCTAAGATGATGATGTCTTTACCGTTTACGGTGTATTTATCTACTTGAGGCTTGATCTCAACCTTGGTGTTTCCGTGGTTACCGTTTAACCAGGCCATATCGATTTCGTTATCGAAGTGTCCGATGTTACATACAATGGTCTTATCTTTCATCGCCTCGAAGTGCTCTCCGCGTACAATGTCTTTGTTACCCGTAGTGGTGATTACAATATCTGCATTGTTAAGTGCAGTCTCTAGACGCTTTACTTCGTATCCGTCCATACAGGCTTGAAGCGCACAGATTGGGTCAATCTCAGTCACCGTTACAATTGATCCTGCCCCTCTGAACGAAGCGGCTGTTCCTTTTCCTACGTCTCCGTATCCGCAAACAACCACGCGCTTACCGGCAAGCATTACATCGGTAGCTCGGCGAACTGCGTCAACGGCACTTTCTTTACATCCGTACTTGTTATCAAATTTCGACTTAGTTACCGAGTCATTGACATTAATCGCAGGCATTGGAAGTGTTCCTTTGGCCATACGCTCATAGAGTCGGTGAACCCCAGTAGTAGTCTCTTCAGACAGACCTCTAATTTCGGCTACTAGTTCTGGATACTGATCAAGCACCATATTGGTAAGATCTCCACCATCGTCAAGAATCATGTTGAGCGGTTGACGATCTTCTCCGAAGAAAAGGGTTTGCTCAATACACCAGTTGAATTCCTCTTCGTTCATCCCCTTCCAAGCATAAACCGGGATCCCCGCTGCTGCAATAGCCGCTGCTGCGTGATCCTGAGTAGAGAAGATATTACAAGAACTCCAAGTAACCTCTGCTCCTAAGGCCACTAGGGTCTCGATAAGCACGGCAGTTTGAATGGTCATGTGCAGACAACCTGCAATACGAGCACCTTTCAGAGGCTGCG
>Ga0255760_10006358_pt1 | contig 9891 bp, 6 predicted proteins | sample 071ome_25_FD_179960 | JGI IMG/M metagenome (GOLD analysis project Ga0255760, IMG submission 179960) | Coastal salt marsh microbial communities from the Groves Creek Marsh, Skidaway Island, Georgia - 071410BT metaG (version 2) | ecosystem: Environmental > Aquatic > Marine > Intertidal zone > Salt... | reverse complement strand
CTACTATGTGCGAAACATTTCAAGGCCAAGTCAAAAACCTAACTTACAAAACCATTCGATATCCAGGACATCAGGCGCATATGAAATTTCTCTTTAGTGATCTGCATTTAAAGAAAAATCGCGACGTCCTAGAAAATTTATTTGATAAGGAAGTTCCAAGAACCACAAACGATGTTGTGATCTTTTTCGTAAAAGTGATCGGTAAATTAGAAGGCGTGCTGCAGGAAAAAACTTACTGTAAAAAAATTCAAGGAGCAAATGATTTTAGTGCCATTCAATTAACTACTGCATCAGGTGTTTGCTCTGTGCTTGAAATGTACTTAACAGATCAGATCTCAGGAAATGGTTTTATTTCGCAGGAGTCAATTAATTGGAACGATTTCCTTAAAACTTCATATGGCAAAGTATATTTATAACTTGAATTCAATTACTACAAAGACTTGCAGTCTTTTTTGCTTGAAGTGATTGTTTCTAGTAAGATCAATTAGGTATGATATTTAGCCATAAATTTTCCTGGAAATATTTAATTTTTAGTACTGTTGCCCTTTTTTTATATGCTTGTGGAAGTAACAGTAGTCAAGAAGATGAAAAAAATACCGTAGCACCAACCCCAAACCCCACAGCTTTTACTCTGAATCCTATTGCTCAAGGCAAGGTGGTAGATGGTTACATTAGTGGAGCTACAGTATTTATTGACCAAAATTTTAATCTTTCTCAAGATGAAGGAGAAATTTGGACAATTAGTTCTGAGTCAGGAGAATTTTTACTTGATGGCGTGATAGATAAACTATTGGAGCTTGAGTTAATACAAGCTGCAGATTCTGGAGGCTCAACAGATATACTTTTTGAAGATAATTTTGAGAGTTATGCCCTAGATGCTTCTAATTTGTCACCATGGAAAGCATATGTATCTAATAATGAGCTACAAGAAGATGGAAGCTATACAAATCTGAGCGGATATGATGTTAACCCAGCACCCAATGATCAGCAAAACATAAGTGGGATATTTACAGAAGAAGTTGGCGAAGGACAAGGCGAACAATACATTAAATTTCAAAGCAATTATGCTGATGAAGGTCACGATATTGAAGGAAGAATGATAAGAACAACGCTTTATCAGGCGTTTGAGATATTGCCTGAGATGAATGGAAATTATAGATTTTCATTCCAAGCAAAAAAACCTAATGAAAGTCCCTTGAACTCTGATGGATCAACGGCTAGAGCCTTCATTTATATAAGGAATGCTGATAATGCAATTGTTTATTGGAATGATTTAATGTTAACCGACACTTCCAATGAAGCTTGGCAAGATTTTGAGTTGGATATGGACATTTATGGGCCTTCATTGGAGGGTTTTGAAGTTGTATATGGATTTCAAAATCAGGTAACTGGTAAAGCAGACAGTGCCTTAATCTTAGATAACGTTAAAGTTGATGCAGTCTCAAGTTTTAATGCTGAATATATTTACTCAAACAACGCTGCAATTGATGAAGTTGATAATCTTTACCGATGCTGGCGTAATCGACCTCTTGTGGCAGCGGTACCGGTAGGCGCTAATGACTCTACAACAGGTACAGTTGTTGAGGCTTATGAAATGATTTTGCCATCAGTAAATGATTCGAGGATTGAAGAATTGGTCATTTCTCCATTTAGCACCTTTCTTGCTGAGGCAGTATTAAATGGTATTAGCAAGGCAGACTTAAAAGAAGAATTAACATTAGAGGAAGGCTGTGGTAACTCATTAAGCGATGCAATTGAGCGCAATATTAGAGAAGAAATTGAAAGCATTGAACAAGAAATTGAGAATCTTTTTGGGATATCTTATTCAGATCTCGTTCACGACTTTCTTACAGGAGAAACCAATGACATTATCACTGAGGAGAAAGCACAAATTATTGCCAGCTGGCTACCGAAATTAAGAGTAATAAGGAATGAAATAGCAGCCGAGATGTTTGAAACCTTCGGTCAAAATGTAAATCCATATTTCGCAATGTCAGAAGAGTCTAGAAACAACTTTTTTAATAATGAAGAAGTTGAAGGCATCTCCATCGAATTTTTAGCAAATTATGTTGGCCCAAGAAACAATGATGGTTGGTATTACGATCAAAGATTTGAATCTGAAGGGGCAAAAATAGATTTATTAGACAATATGATACCCTTCAAGTGTGCAGATGGTTCGGAAAGTTGTTTGATTGAGGGTTTTAGCCTTGATTCAATTTACAATTCTGCCTATAGGCACACAGAATTGATTAATTTTCGCAATGATGAAGGCGTTCCTGGGCATGAAGATAAGGATCTAGATATCTTTGTCGAAAAACAAAGCAGATGGCAGGGCACATTGGGTGGTTTAGAGCTTGGTGATTCCTATGAAGACTTAGAAAGATTCTGTATATTTTCTGAAGAAATTCGCTCTAATCTTGAGATGGGCTTGCCCGATAGAGTTAATGCGTCATTCAGAAATAATATGGGGGAAAACTATACCCAAACCAAGTTACTTGATTGCAATCAAGCCCAAAACAATATTAATGGTAAAGTTTATAACCTATTTTTTTGGTACGATGCCAATACCAATGCTGGGGATGAAAGAGAGATTTATGATGTGCAATTTGTAAGTGATCAGATCGAGTACGCACAATTTATTGAAAATAAAATTATTGACCCATTTACCAATAGAGAAAACCTAGATCCAAAACCCTTCTTAGATGAAATAGATGCAATGCCAAAAACTTTTGCGCAATTGAATGAAATAAGAGAAATGACGCAAGAATGGACCATTCCTGAGGAGCAACCACATAGAGAAACAGTCAATTTCAATTTCACAAAACAATCCAATGAAGCAGGTAGTTTTAGTGCATTAACTAGTAATATTTTTCACTTTAGAATGCACTGGCATGACCCAGAGAAAGATGAATTTCATGAGATTAATAAGGATGACAACAATGTTATTGAAAGCAGCATTAAATATGGTCAAGAAGCCAGAAACGCTTTTTTTGATGTTTTAAAATCTTCAGAACAACTTTACATTAATGAGCTCGCTGGCTCAGTTGCTCCATGAGCGTCTGACAGCTAAGAACAGATGACAAAGAATTTTATGCGGAGGTGATTTTGAAATTATTAAATTTATTTTTAACTTCTTTCCTAATTTTATCTTTAGCAATTCAAGGACAAAGCTACACTAAATTGGGATCTCAGAATGATGTGGAGAAATTACTTGGCTGGATTCAGGTATTTGCTTATCAAGAAGAAGATATCGCAATTACTTATAAGTCTGCCTCCATTAGAAATGGAATCTTAGAAATAAACGACTTGATTGTTGCGAACTATGTTTTTCCAGCTAACGCAAATTTTGACAAAATTAATTCAATTAATGCTTTGCTTACAGCAGGATCAAATGCATCAGCTGAGGAATTAGTTAAGGTAAAAAAAATTCAAATAAATATCGGCTACCTAGATAAGTTAATAAATTTTTCTAGATCTAGAGATATTAATATGTTGAAAGAGTTCTATAAGTCAGAAACATATGTGATGTTTGATGAAGTAGTGGTTTCACCAGATTTGGCTATAACTGCAGCAAATGAAGTTACCACTGACAATGCCTTCATGATCAACCAAGTAGCAAGCTATTTAGATACATTTAGTTTTGAGGTTGGCGCAAAAACAAAAGGGAAGTTGAGATCGAATGTGATGATGAATTTAGAATTTGGAAAGGATTTATCTTTCAACTATTCCATGGATTCATCTGTAGATGATAATGCATTAGATGGAGGGCAAGGCAACCAATATTTCAATGTGTTGGCAGACTTTATCGCGCCTATTGAATATATTGCAAATGCGTTAAATAGTTTTTTAGTTGCTACTACAAGAGATTGCAGTAATCTTTATGGCAAAGATAATCTTCAAGCATGGACAAGCACTTTAGATGGTGAGTATTGTTCAATAGGTTTAGAGTACCTTGATAACATCTTTAGTGACTCTCAGTTAAATGATAGCTTTGATGTTCTCACAGAAGATTTTGATACAGATCTGTTATACCTTAATCAGCTTAATACACAAATATATGAAGCAATTGTAAATATTGCCTGGTCCGAGCAACTCTTTAAAGACATATCGCTTTTATCTGGAGGTGTAGTTGATGCTGGTTTATTTACCATGAAATCATTGCTAGCTGAAAAACTGACAAAAAGTGAATTTGAGCAAACATTGGGGTTTTTCTTAATGGATCCAGAGGTAAGTTCACTTGCTTCAGTCTTTTCGTTTGATGAACTGTATAAAGTTTATTCAGACTATTATTTCAAATTAAAATCGTTTGCGAATAATCCTAAGGGTATTGGTGTTGGTGTTAAGAGCAGGGATGGACTCGATACGGAGTATTTACTTTATTTAGCTGAAAACCCCTTACTCATCATGGGGTTGTTAAATTCTATCGAAGTTGAATTGTTGCTAAATAAAAGAAACTAAAAAAAGTGGGGACATATGCCCCCACTAAAATTTACCTCAGAAAAATTTTATGTTTCCTCAGGTTTTATCATTGAGTACAGTACTTGGCTGGTAAATGTTGCAGGATCATTGCATTCTGCAACCTCATCAAACTCAGCCTGAAGGTCACCTCCAGTCTCTACCCATTGTGCTCCTCTGGCTGCAGCTTCATCTAGATCAGCTAGGTAGTTTACCCAGAAGAAATCGTATTCCATAAATGCTTCTGAATTTTCTCCATCATGGAAATAAACTGCGTAGTCAAATGGACCACGTTTTGCTCTTGTAGAAAAAACATGCCAGCTGGCATCCTTATTTTCTTTAGCAACAAAATCATTGAATTTGTTATACATTGATGAGAGGCTACTTTTCCCACCATTCTCAGTATATTTGCAAGCTCTAAAAATGCTTACAAATTCCGATGCACCACCCCAATCAGGTTGTACACCAGGCAGTTCAAACGAATAGTCTCTACGGCCTACACCATCGCAAACCATTACGGATCTTGATGCATCTGCCCAAGCTGAAAATTCATCAGAAGGCCCTTTATCCCAGAAAGATTCAGCACTTTTCTTATCTTTCCAAAACAGTTGCCATCTAAAATCATTGCCACCAACTGAATCACCATCAACTATTGTATGGCCAGCAGCCATAACCAAACCCTTGATATCAAGGCTATTAAAACCAGAGATCATGTTGCCAAAAGCAAAATCTGAGTAGTTGTCACCTTTTTGACAAGACATATATTGAGTGTATGTCGGAGTCACTGGTTGTGGTTTTGTTGGCGGTTTTGCATCGAAATCAAAACTTTCAAAAGTAAAAAAAGTAACGACCGCGATACCTAACGCTATTCCAATCATTCTCATAAGTTTTCCCCCTTATTTTGAATATTATGTCTTGATTATATGCAGATTTATTCAAAGAGTAAAAATATGTGGTGCTGGGAAGAGGAATCGAACCTCCGACCTTCTCATTACGAATGAGCTGCTCTACCAACTGAGCTATCCCAGCGTGCCAGATATTTTACAAAATTTTTGTCATATGCCTTAGGATATTAGATATGTTTACCCTAGGACTAACTGGCGGCATTGCTACTGGCAAAACAACGGCTACTGATTTTTTTATAACAAAAGGCATTGATGTCATTGATGCCGATGAAGTATCGCGTTTTTTACAGCAGAAAGGGCAAAAGGGCTATCTTGAAATTGTTCAGCAGTTTGGCTCTGAAGTTTTAGATGAGCATGAGGAAATCAATCGAAAAAAACTGAGGCAAATAGCTTTTAGCAACCAAAGCAACAAACAAAAACTTGAAGATATCATGCATCCCATGATCAGGAATGAGATAGCAGACATGTTTGGGAGGGTAAAGTCCAAATGGGCTATCTATAGCGCTCCAATCTGGACGGGAAAAACCCAGTTTAGTCGAACTTTGGTTATTGATGCACCAAGAGCTTCTCAAGTTGAACGCATTTGTCAAAGAGATCAGAATAATGAAGAGCTTGCCAATAAAATAATCGATGGACAGATGGGCTACAAAGCAAGAATTTCTTACGCCGATGATTTTATAATGAACGATAGCAGTCTCGAAGATTTTGAGGCAAAGCTGGAATTTTATTTTTCTATCTATGAGCAACAAAGTTAATTTAACCTGTCCTAATTGCAAAAAAATTGTTGAGATTGATTCAAAATTTAAACCCTTTTGTTCTAAAGGTTGCAAAAGCATTGATTTTTTGAAGTGGGCCAACGAAGAAGTTTCAATTGAAACCTTCGAGGATGAAGGAATTGATTAACTATTCAGTTTTTGATTTTTGATTTTGTTGTAAGCGTTGCTGCTTTTGCTGCTCAAACTCTTGCTTTGACATTGTTTGTATCTTGATATTGAATAAAATTCGTACCGAATCGTCTTTAAAAGACTCAATCATAGCGTCAAACATTTCAAAGGATTCTCTTTTAAATTCATTGATAGGGTTTCTTTGAGCATAGGCTCTTAAGCCAATATTGGCTCGTAAAGAGTCAACGTTTTGCAAATGTCGCTTCCAGCAAGCATCTAGAACTTGGATAGCAATTTGTCTTTCCAGTTCTTGTTTCTTATTACCAAGTTTTTCAAATTTAGCATGGTAGAAATTAAGATAGAACTCATTTAGAAAATCCATGACCTTGCCAAACGACATATTAGATTTATCAAGATTTTTGAAATCTGGAGCAATGGTTAATGAAGCTTCTAAGGATTTAGTAAGTTCATCAAAATTCCAGTTACCAGCTTGATCCTCTGGTAGCATCTTGTCTGTAGTTTTTTCCAGGAAGTTATCGATGTATTCCTTGATTAAATCACTAGGGTCGTTTTCATCTAAATAATAATTTCTTAATTCATAGACAGTAAGTCTTTGGTCATTAGAAACGTCATCAAACTCTAGTATTTGTTTTCTTATTTCAAAGTTTCTGCCTTCAATTTTTTTCTGTGCATTGGCAATGGCTCCATTTAACAACGGGTGCTCAATGCTAGAGTCATCCATACCGTCACTTAAGCGTGAAAATAATTGCTTTCTGTTCTCATCGATGAAAAGTCTAAGCACCGTGTCATCCAACGATAGGAAGAATTTAGAATAGCCTGGATCGCCCTGTCGCCCTGATCGACCTCTAAGTTGATTGTCTATTCTTCTGGATTCATGGCGCTCTGTCCCTATGACATGCAATCCACCAGCACTTAAAACTTCTTCGTGTTTCTGTTGCCAGTCTTGGTCATCGTCATTTCTGCCCCCTAAGACTATATCGGTACCCCGGCCAGCCATATTCGTTGCAATGGTAATTGCTCCTGGTCTTCCTGCTTCAGCAATAATGCCTGCCTCTTTTTCATGATATTTGGCATTGAGTACTTGGTGGCGAATGCCCTCTTTTTTCAATCTTTTTGATAGCTTTTCTGAACTCTCGATGCTTGCTGTTCCAACTAAGATGGGTGCTTTTTTATCGTGGATGGTTTTAATTTCTTTCATGAGCGCTTGAAACTTGTCCTCTTCGTTGACATAGACGACGTCATTAACGTCATTTCGTACCATGGGCTGATTGGTTGGGATGACAACTACATCCATATTGTAGATTTGTTTAAATTCTGCAGCTTCAGTGTCTGCAGTACCAGTCATACCTGAGATTTTATCGAAAAGTCTAAAGAAGTTTTGATAGGTTGTTGAAGCAAGGGTTTGTGTTTCTTGTTGAATACCGACTTTTTCCTTGCATTCAAGTGCTTGGTGAACACCCTCCGATATTCTTCGCCCGGGTAATTTACGTCCAGTATTATCGTCAATCAAAACTACTTTTCCAGATTCCACAACATAATGCACATTTTTCTCAAACAACAAGTTGGCTTTTAAAGTTGCTTGTATGTATTTCAGAAACTTTAAATTATTAGTGGTATATAAGGATTCATCAGGTTTGATCATGCCACGATCGGCTAGAAAGTTTTCAACTTTCTCAAAGCCATTATCGGTAAGGTCGACAGAGCGTATTTTTTCATCAATTAAAAAATCTCCTTTTTCTGAATCAACTAATGGCTCTTCTTCTGTGCCTTCACGCATTTGTCTTTTTAGTTGTGGCAGTAGTTTTAAAAAGATTGGGTAAGCCGATGCGTCATCATCGGTTGCACCAGAAATGATCAATGGCGTTCTAGCTTCATCGATTAGGATAGAATCAACTTCATCAATAATGGCAAAGTTAAGATCTTTTTGGGATTTTTGATTCTTAAATAGCACCATGTTGTCTCTTAGATAATCAAAACCTAGTTCGCTACTTGTGCAATATATGATGTTGCAGTCGTAAGTTGCTTGTTTCTCTTGAAAGCTTTGAGAAGAAGTTAAAAAGCCAACGGATAGGCCAAAATATTCATACACGGGTCTCATCCATTCCGCATCTCTTTCGGCTAGATAGTCATTAACAGTTACCACATACACTTTTTTATAGTTAAGAGCATTTAGCACAGCTGGTAAGGTTGCAACTAAAGTTTTACCTTCCCCAGTTTTCATTTCTGCAATGTTGCCACCATTAAGCACAAGACCACCAACCAGCTGGCAATCAAAATGTCTGAGGCCAATGGTTCTTTTTGCTGCTTCTCTCACGGCAGCAAAAATCTCTACAATCTTGTTGTTGCTAGGATCTTCTTCAAAAAATAGAGATTTAAATTCTTCTTCGGAAAGGTTTGCAATCTCGTGTTCTTTGGCAGTGATGTTGCTGACTATTTTTTGATAGTCATTTAGGCGTCTTTGGTTTGCAGACTGGAAAATACTTGTAAAAAAATTAAGCATCAGGCAACCTCTTCAGAGATTGGCTTTAGGTAGTTGATTGGTGCATCTTTAATTTCATCAATTTCAATGATCTTGTATGCATTCTCACTTTCAATCTTTTTAAGGAGTTCGTAATTGAGCGCATGGCCTGTTTTAAAGCCAAAGAACTCACCAATTAAGTTATGCCCTAGTAAATATAAGTCGCCAATGGCATCCAATATTTTATGTTTTACAAACTCATCGGAGAATCTTAGTCCTCCTTCATTTTCAATGTCTTCTTCGCCTATACCAATGGCATTGTTTAGGTTTGCTCCTAATGCTAGGTCATTTTTTTTCAATTTATCTAGATCTTTCATTAGCCCAAATGTTCTGGCTCTACTCACTTCTCTTATAAAGCTCGTCTGTGAAAAATCTATTGAAGCGCTTTGTGGATATTTCTTATAAACAGGATGATCAAACTCTAGAGTGAATGTGACTCTAAACCCATCGTAAGGTTTTATTCTTGCCACCGCATCACCTCTATTGACCTGCACAGACTTTGTAACGTAGATAAATTTCTTTGCTGCAGCCTGCTCAATAATACCAGCCGATTGAATGAGAAATACAAACTGAGTAGAACTGCCATCCATGATAGGAATTTCTGGGCCATCGCAATCAATAATACAATTATCAACACCTGTGCCAGCAAGAGCTGAAAGTAAATGTTCTATGGTTGAAATTTTATAGCCATCCTTTTCTAGAGAAGTTGATAATGTTGTGTCTCCTACGTGTGCAAGAATGGCAGGCATTTCAGTCTTTTTATCACCATCAATCATTCTGAAAACAACACCAGTATTAGGTTCGGCTGGATGAAAAGTCAGATTTACCCTTTTCCCTGAGTGCAGACCAACACCCGATGCAGTGATTTTATTTCTGATTGTTCTTTGCGATAACATAACTGCTTATTCTAAATGAATTATTAAATTTATTACATTAGGTTTTTGTAGCCTCATACAAAGCAATTGCTGTTGCGACTGAGACATTTAATGATGATGTTTGTCCAATTTGCTCAATTTTCAAGATTTGGTCACAGCTTTTTTGTACCAGTTGCCTTATACCCTTTTCTTCATTACCAAAAATCAACACATTTTTTTCATCAAGCTTGTCT
>Ga0255760_10006348_pt1 | contig 9897 bp, 15 predicted proteins | sample 071ome_25_FD_179960 | JGI IMG/M metagenome (GOLD analysis project Ga0255760, IMG submission 179960) | Coastal salt marsh microbial communities from the Groves Creek Marsh, Skidaway Island, Georgia - 071410BT metaG (version 2) | ecosystem: Environmental > Aquatic > Marine > Intertidal zone > Salt... | reverse complement strand
ACACTGGTCAGGCGAATATTACTTTCATCACACAAATATTTGGGATAGTGCCCGTGCTTTGTATCCAAATATGTATAAGTCAGGTCAGATACAATGTTTAAGTTTTGGACATGATAAGCCATTAACTTTAGGTCGAGGCGGTGCTATATTATTAGATGACTATGAACTTTATAAGAAACTTAAACTAATGTGTTATGATGGTAGAGACTTATCTGTAACACCTTGGCAAAATCAAAAAATATTTAAACTAGGATATCATTATAAACCTACACCGGAAGAAGCACAACTAGGATTAAATTTATTAGGCAGTCATGACTCACTGCCTAAATATAAAGAATATCCAGACCTAAGGCAAATAAAAATTGAACTGGATTAAACTATTAAAAGAAATTAAACTTAATATTGAAGTATGTATTGAGTATATTGCTTTAGCAGGTATGCTGGTAGCACTAGGTAGTTACAGCATTGTTATTATATGTTGTACTTTTATTTTTAATTGGTTAGATCAATTATTAAAACTATTGCGTATAAGAAAATAATTTGTTATACTTTATTAATAAAACGACATCCACGTCGTTAACTCGGAGATAAAATATGTCAGTAGAAAGCAAGATAGATTGGGAAGAACTAGAAGAACAAACACAACCAATCAGCAAAGTAATTAGAGATAGAATTAAACAAGCAGGCGATAGATATTGGGCAGGTGACAATATTTCAGCACACATTCATGATTATGAAAAAGACGCATTAATTGATGAAATCACAAACAAGTTTGAAGGTGTATTAGATAGTTTAGTCATTGACAGACATAATGATCCTAATTCAAAAGGTACAGCAAGACGTCTTGCTAAGATGTACATTAACGAAATTATGGTTGGCAGATATGAACCTAATCCGGCGGCCACTGCTTTTCCAAATGATTCATCAGATAGATATGAAGGCATGTTAGTGGTTAGAAGTGAATTACGAAGCATGTGTAGTCATCACCATCAACCAGTTACAGGTGTAGCCTACATTGGTATTATTGCAGGACAGAAACTAATTGGCTTATCTAAATATACACGTATTGCTCAATGGTGTGCTAGACGTGGAACCTTACAAGAAGAACTATGTAATGATATTGCTAGAGAGATTGAAGCGGCTACTGGATCGCATAACATAGGTGTGTATGTTCAAGCAACACATGGTTGTTGTGAAAACAGAGGTATTATGGCACACAGTTCATTAACACAAACAACAGTGTTAAAAGGTGCGTTCAAAGATGATCCAGCAACTAAGAAAGAGTTTATGGATAATATTAAACTACAACAAGAGTTTGCCTGCTAATGACTGACTATTTAATATTTGGTTTTGTAGACAACGGCATCATGTTACTTGGTGCCCTCTACGGCCTGCACATTGAGAAATACTTACCTAAAAAATACCAAGTAGGACTAGGTGCTGTATATGGTGCTGGTTTTGGTAATGCTGTAAGTGACTGGGCAGGTGGTATGGCTTCACTTAATTACGGTCTTGCTTTTGGTAGTTTTATTGGCTGTATGGTTGCTCTTGCATTAGTTCCGGCACTTTTAAAAATCAAAAAATTGTTGACAAAATAATCAAAAAAGCATATAATAACATAGTATTCTTATAATCTGAAAGGAATAGTTATGTTTAATCAACTGAAAGCACTATTAATAGTTGCTTTTCTTACAATCGCCTGGATTACTCCAGCACAAGCAGTTATACCTTGGCAGGTTGTAGATTCTTATGTAGTAACAACTAAAACATTTGGATCTAAGACATTACCGGGTACTGTTACTACAACAACAGAAACAGCAACTGAACAATATAAAGATGCCGACGGAAATACTGTTGAAAAAACCACTGTGTCAACTTTTGAAATTACGTCGGACATAATTGAAAAAACTGTTCAAAAACGTCGTATCTTTAAGATGGAAAAAGTCAACAGGCGTGGCATTCTCAAAACAAAAACTCATAAAAGTAGAACTTGGAGAGAAACTGAAAGAACAACATCAGCAGAAACCAAAACACTGGTTGACACACAAGTAACTGAAACTATTGTTGCTTATGCTCCTAAACCAGAAACTACAACTACTGCATCATCAAATAGTAGTTTAGGTTATGCAGATTCTGATTTTGGTGCTAATGCTGACTACCTAGGTACCAGAACAGAAATGCCTAGCAACAATCCAGACTACTATGCAAACTTAAATGAGTTTGGTACACACAACTCTGTTGCTAATCAAGATAGTGCGTTGGCAAGAGGATGGACTGGTAAAGGTTCTACTATTGCTATATTAGACTCAGGTATTGATTTAGATCACTCAGAGTTTAACAGTCCAGGTAAAATTGTTTTTACCAAAGACATGACTGGAACTGGAATGCAAGATAACATAGGTCACGGTACTCACGTAGCAGGTATTGCCGCCGCAGAAATGGACGGTACAGGTACAATGGGTATTGCTCCAGATGCTAACTTAGCCATTGTTAAGATTACAGACAACTGGGGTTCATCAATGATGAAAGCCAAACAAGGTATGAAGGCTGTTATTGATGCAGGAGTTGATGTTACAGTATTCAACCTAAGTTCAAACGTAAACTATTCATCAGATTATAGAAACTCTGTTATCGACCAAGGTAACGGTATTTACATTAGTAACCACAGCGTATATGGTGGTGCTAATTACTACAACTTAGAAAAACCACAAGGCTTTACTAATAAACTAATTGGTAACGATGCTGTATTAGTTATTTCAGCAGGTAACCAATCAAACGATTATGTACAGAACCCAGCAACTTTTGCCACTGCAACAGATGCTGATGGTAACTTGTTAGGTGATGGTCGTATCTTAATTGCAGGTCACTGGAACAACGGTCTTAACGTTGTTGAAGGTGGTAAAGCAGGTCACGTATGTAAAAACTATTCAGCAGGTCAATGTAATGACGCTTACAGAACCAGTGACTTTTATATCTTAGCAGAAGGTTCAGGTATTGTATCATCAGATATGGATGGTGGTTATAGAACATTCTCAGGTACTTCACAGGCGGCTCCTACTGTTTCTGGTGCTGTTGCTGTTATACATCAAATGTGGCCTTACATGAAAGGTAATCAAATTGTTAAGGTGTTAACAACTACTGCTGATAAAACTATTGAAGGTTATGACGTTAACGTACACGGACAAGGTGTATTAGACTTAGACAAAGCAACACAACCTTTAGGTGATGTTGGTATTTCATACACAGGTCGTACAGGTACTACTGTTCCACTTTCAGGTGGTATTGCACTTGCAGGTGTTGACGATTCAACATTATCATCATTGAGTTCTGTTAGTGTTGTTGACTCAATTGGTAGAGATTATCGTATTAATTTAACACCAGCAACAACTACTGTTAACTCAATGATTCCTGTCTATCAGTTAGATCATTCAGTTGGTAGTGCTTGGTCTAGTAAGTTTGTAGGCGGTGCTATGGAGGCAAACGGTCTACACTTTGGTACATATGAAGTTCCTGGTACACTAGATAGACAATCATTTACTAATGTTACATTAGGTTTTGATGATACTATGTTTATGAAACGTGATCCACACACAGGTAAGGTATTAAATCCTAGTGCTTGGACAAGTAAGTTTATGTACACACAAAGTTATGGATCACCATATATGGCTTTCAGTGGTATGTGGGGACAAGTTGAAAGTTCACAGACATTTGAATTTTCACAGATGTATAAGCCTAACAACTGGTATGGACAAGTAGGTGTTATGTATACAACTACACAGTTCAAACAAGGTCTTGTTACAGAAGTAGATCCAATTACTAGTATGTATGGTGTTGCAGGTTGGGCTAACGATAACTTAAACTTATATGTTGGTATTAAACCTACAGTGGTTAGTGGTAATGTTCACCTAAATGTACCAACAAGCGTTGACAGTTTAGGTACAATGCACTATACTAATGTTAAAGCAAGTTTAACAGGTGATCCTATTAGTTATGTAGGTGCACAATTTAACGTGTCTGAAGTTAAAGACAAATTTAACAACGAGCACTCACTTAAAATGAACGGTGTTGTTGATCAATACGGTGACTATAGAGCAGGTGCATTTTATGAGTTTTCATTTTAATGATATTCAATAGAGTAAGAGAACTAAAAGATCAAGGGTTGAAAATAGGCATAACGTTTTCAACCTTTGACCTATTACACGCAGGTCATGTTGCTATGTTAGCAGAAGCAAAACAACATTGTGATTATCTAATAGCGGCATTACAAACAGATCCAACCATAGATAGACCAGATACCAAAAACAAACCTGTACAAAGTGTTGTAGAAAGACAAATACAACTAGCCTGTAACCGTTTTGTAGATGAGATTGTGGTATATCAAACGGAAAAAGACTTGGAAGATATCTTGCTTTCTATGCCAATAGATGTTAGAATATTAGGTATAGAGTACCAAGACAAGGACTTTACAGGTAAGGACATTTGTGCAAAACGAGGAATTGAGATAGTGTATAATGGTCGTGACCATAGTTTCAGTTCTAGTAATTTACGTAAACGAGTAGCAGAAGCGGAGAAGAATAATGGGATATGATGCAAAAGCAGTATTAGTTAAAAAAGAAATTAAAACTATGGCCAACGGTGACAAATACTTTTTAAAATTAATGAAGCAGGCCATTGAACAACAGAACAGACAAGCATTTTCTAGAAAGCGTTCCAGTGACAGTGATAAATAGATTCATTAAAGACGTCTTTAGACAGTCATCCGTCTTAAAATATTCTGCCTGTCATCAAACTTACTTTACGGAGGCAAGAGATGACACACATCATCGATAAAGCATTTGAATTCTGTTATGGACACAGAGTTCATACACAAACACTAAACGGTGAATACGCCGCAGACCTAAAATGTGCTTGTAGACATTTACACGGTCACGAAGGACGTATGACAGTTCACTTAACAGCAGACCAACTAGACGCCACAGGTATGATCACAGACTTTAGACACTTAGAGTGGTTAAAGAAATGGATTAACGATTACATTGATCATCAGTTTGTATTAGATCGTAACGATCCACTATACAGTCAAATGATTGGTGATCGTAAACTAATTCCAGTAACTATTCCTAACACAGATCACGTAGCAGGTTGGCACTTAGACTTAACAGATTTAGATCCTAACACACCTGAGTATGAATACTACGAGGGCTTTATGATCGTAGACTTCGTTCCTACAAGTGAAAACTTGTCATCCTGGATGGCAGGTCTAGTAGAAAAGAAAATGGCAAAACTTGGTGTAACAGTACAACGTGTTGAATGGTATGAAACACCTAAGTCAAGGAGTGTATTCTACAATGACTAAGAAAGCCTTTTACAGTTGGAATGACGCAGAAGCATTAACACAGGATATTTTAAGACAGCTACACTGTGATTATAAGAGTTATGACCTAGTAGTCGGGCTCACTAGGGGTGGTTTAACACCCGCTGTGCTGATTTCACAGTACCTGGATATACCTATGCACTCTGTAAAAATAAGTCTGCGTGATCACAAAGGCGAAGATAATATAGTAGAACTACGTGAAACACTAGGTATTAACAATGGCAAAAGTGTATTAGTTATTGATGATATCAATGACACAGGTGCAACTCTGGCACACTTACAAGAATGCTGGGGTCACGACTATGTTGACTACGCAGTATTGATTAACAATGAGGCTAGTGGAGCAACCGTAGACTATTCAGCAAAAGAAATAAACAAACTAGAAAATGATGTTTGGCAAGTATTTCCATGGGAGGACTGGTGGCAAAAATAAAAAAAGACGTTGTAATTGATTTAAACGCACTTAAATTAGAAGAAGAATACAAGGTTGCTGTTTTATTACCCACACGTAAGCGTGGTGAACTAGCAGAACGTTGTTTGTTGAGTCTAGCAGAAAAAGCACACAACAATGAAGATATTGTTTACATGGTGGCCTTAGACAACGATGACAAAGAAAGTATAGATTACTTTGAATCAACAGTTATTCCAAAATTTGATGAACTTGAGTTGAACTATGACATTCGTGTGGTTCCACGTTGGGGATATATAAACTTACACGAATACGTTAACTATCTTGGTAGAGAAGCCAGTGCTGATTGGTTAATGTTTTGGAATGATGATGCTATAATGGAAACCAAAGGGTGGGATGAAAAGATTATAGAACACACAGGTAAGTTTCGTGTACTGCGTATGCAGGAAAATCAAAAACATCCTTATGCTATATTTCCTATTGTACCAAAAGATTGGCACCACTTGTTAGGACATCTAAGTAGCCATCAAATGAGTGATGCACAAATAAGTCAGATTGCTTATATGTGTGATATAATGGTAAACCTTGATGTACATTGTACACACGATCGTTTTGATCTAACTGGCAACAACAATGACGCAACTTATAACGACAGGCCACAGTTAGAAGGTGACGGTAACAATCCTTTAGACCTAAATAGTAAACAAACCACAGCACTACGTTATGCAGAATGCTGTAAAATTATGTGGTACCTGCGTAAAATTGGTGATAGCAACGATCACTTTCGTCTGGCTGTAACTAATGAAGGACCTATGTGGGATAAACTTGAAGAAAACGACCCTGAAGGACACACTTCTCGATTTAACCTAAACGAAAAAGGTCAATACATCAAGGATAAGAAATGAGTGTAGAACAAGAAATAAAAGACTATTGGAACAGACAACCTTGTAATGTTAAACACGGCACTAGTCCTGTTGGTACACGGGAGTTCTTTGAAGAAGTAACTGCTAAACGATATAAAGCAGAACCACACAACCTAGACTTTCCACAATTTCATTTATGGCGTGGTAAGCGTGTATTAGAAATTGGTTGTGGTATTGGTACAGATGCTCAACAGTTTGCACAACACGGTGCTCACTATGTAGGTATTGATCTAAGTAACGAATCATTGGCTTTGGCTAAAAAGCGTTTTGAAGTATTTGAACTAGAAGGTGAGTTTCATAATGTAGATATGACAGACCTGTCAGCACTTAAAAAATTAGGCAAGTTTGATCTAGTTTATAGTTATGGTGTTATACATCACTTTCCAAACATAGAAAAAATTATAGACAATGTTCACAGTATTCTAAATACTGGTGGTGAGTTTAAGTTTATGGTATATGCTAAGAACAGTTGGAAGTATGCTATGATCAAAAAAGGACTTGACCAATTTGAAGCACAAAGTGGTTGCCCTTATGCAGAAGCATTTACCAATGATGAAATACACGAACTACTTGGTAAAAAATTTAAAGTAGAAAGGTTGCGTCAAGCACACTGTTTCATGTATAATGTAGACAAGTATAAGAAAGGTGAGTTTGAATTAGAACCCTGGTTTGAGGCTATGCCAGAACTTATGCGTGATGCAGTAAAAGAATATTTAGGTTGGCATTTATTAGTCAAAGCGAGGAAACTATGATTGACAATGATAAAGAAAACAAAGATAATGAACCAGTTGTTCCTACCGAGGATGACGGGGTTGAACACACCAAAGAATACTATGATCGTGATAGGAACAAATAATGGAAAAGCTAAAAGTAGCAGAAATATTTTATAGTTTGCAAGGGGAAGGCAAGTGGGCTGGCGTTCCTAGTGTATTCTTAAGAACATTTGGCTGTAACTTTCAGTGTAGAGGATTTGGTTTGCCTAGAGGTCAAGCAACAACTGAACCTGAAGAAATAGCAGAAGCCATAGCAGAATTTAAAACGTATGAAGAACTACCATTAGCAAAAACAGGCTGTGATAGTTATGCGTCATGGCATCCTAAGTTTAAACATTTAAGTCCAGTATTAACTACCGAGGCAGTGCGTGAACGCATGGAGGATATTATACCTGATAACACCTGGACACAGGATCACTATAATGATGTGCATTTAGTTATCACAGGCGGCGAACCATTACTAGGTTGGCAACGTGCTTATCCAGAATTAATTGATAGTTGTATGGATAATGGGCTACAAAACATTACATTTGAAACTAATGGTACACAAGAGTTAAGCGAAGACTTTGTTAATTGGATTAAAAACACTTGGCACGAAGAACGTGGATATCAAAAGTTAACATTTAGTGTTAGTGCTAAACTTCCAGATTCTGGTGAGAAATGGGAAGAAGCAATTAAACCTGAAGTAGTTAAACAATATGATCGTTTAGGCTTTACATATCTTAAGTTTGTTGTAGCAACAGAAGAAGATGTGTTAGATGTTGATCGTGCTGTTGCTGAATACAGAGCAGTAGGATTTAACGGTCCTGTATACTTAATGCCTATCGGTGGACTACCAGAAGATTATCACTTAAATACAGCACAGGTAGCAGAACTTGCAATGAAACGTGGGTATAGATATAGTCCACGACTACAAGTTGATATATGGAGAAACGCTTGGGGTACATAGAAAAAGGTGACATACGAACAGCATTTATGCAACTATGGCGACTTGCAATCGTTGCGGTGTTTGTTAATTTACTCATTGATGGTCAACTAAGTTGGTTTGATGCTGTTATTCTTATTGCTGTACACTGGGTACTATATTTGCTAGGATTAGAAGTTGGTTATCATAAATTACTAGCACACAAAAGTTTTAAAACTTCAAAAGTTATAAGAAACATTTTAGTATTCATTGGTACCTTACTTAGTCATCCACCGGTATTAAATTGGATAGATGTACATAGAATACATCACTCAAATTCAGATAAGCCCGGTGATCCACACAGCCCCTGGGTTCCAAAAACTGGAATATGTAAATACTTGTTTATACGTTTACCAAGACTAAAAAATTCTTATGAATTTTATAATGATAGTACAATGTTATGGTTTGAAGAGCACCAGCCACATTTAATATGGGCCATGACTATTATTTTAACACTAGTGTTTGGCCTTAAAACAATGCTAATTTGGTTTGCATTACCTAGTTTAATATCACCTTATTGTTTAGGACTGGCTAACTATTATACACATCAAGGAAAATATAATGGTTACGATCATGCTAGAAATTGGTATTGGATTGAAGTACTAGCACCTGGTATGGGTTTTCATGGTAATCATCATGACACTCCTGGTAGTTGGACACTAGCAAAAAAATATTGGTGGGCAGATATATCCAGTATTGTTGTAAAATTAATTAAGAGGTAGTACAATGTTAGAATGGTTAAAAGAATTTTGGAATGATTGGATATTATTAAAAGATATTGAATTATTAGATGAAGCATATATGGAACTACACATTGATGAAAAATTGCACCACGGAGAATTCTAATGTTAGATAAAATTAAAAAGGTTTTTCAAAAGAAACAAGAACCGGTAAAGAAAACTAAAAAGAAAACACCTATGGAAATTGCTACAGAAGCAGGAGAGCCATACGTTAATGTTTTAGGTATGGATGTAAGTCCAGAAGACATTAGTAACGGTAGTTTTGAATTAGAGTTCAACGATATATTTGTAGCACGTTTGATTAAAGCAGGTTATCAACAACAGCCCGATGACACAGATAATGAAATAGTAGATCGTTGGTTTCAAACTATTTGTCGTAATGTTGCTATGGAAACCTATGAACAGTTTAACGCAGATCCAGATAACAGACGCAACCTAGGTGGCGGATACACGGAGGTTAAATAATGGACTTATCATTTATCACAGCAGATTTATTAAACGACATTTCCTGGTTTGATGGGATCATGTATATTATACTTGGCCTCGTCGTGTATGCAATTATTAGATGGATTAATAAAAAGATATGAAACTAGAAGACACACCCTGGAAAGATCCTATCATGGATCATGAACTATTCTTAGTGTTTGAGGACAAGTATCCAGTGACCAAAGGACACTTATTGTTTGTACCAAAAGTAGATGATGAGTTTCATCG
>Ga0255760_10006337_pt1 | contig 9907 bp, 15 predicted proteins | sample 071ome_25_FD_179960 | JGI IMG/M metagenome (GOLD analysis project Ga0255760, IMG submission 179960) | Coastal salt marsh microbial communities from the Groves Creek Marsh, Skidaway Island, Georgia - 071410BT metaG (version 2) | ecosystem: Environmental > Aquatic > Marine > Intertidal zone > Salt... | reverse complement strand
ATGGTGTTGCTGGACAAATCATTTATGTAATCAGTACAGATGCTACAGTATTTGATGTAACTGGAACTAACTTAAACGGTGGTTCTGCAGATATTACAACTGCTAGTGGTGATGTTACTACTTGGTTGTGTGAAGATGGAACAGATTGGCATTTGATTTCTTATAAAGATCAAAGTGCAGACCATAGTTCAGGTCTATAATTAATAACCAGTGAGGGAAGTCTATGGCACAGCCAAACTGGGTCACTGGATCTGGTAGTTTAGGAACTATACCAGAAGGTAAATTTTACAGAGCCACTTTAGAAGCATATGATCCCGACTTCCCTTCGGATGCTACTAAAGTAAAATACTTTAAACTAAGTGGCGATTTACCACAAGGTATTCAAATAACAGAAAATGGTAAGTTAGAAGGTACTCCGAAAACTTATGTACAAGGTGTTCCTGGTTCTGTTTCTCAGAACATAAAATCAAAATTTGCAGTAAGAGCATATACCCAAAAGATAGTAAACGGTTCACTAGTTACCGATAAAATAAATGACAGAACGTTTTCGTTAACTATTACTGGTCAAGATGTCCCAGATTTCACAACTCCAGCAGGTAGTTTGGGGAATTATTTTGATGGACAACTAGTCAATACACAGATTACATATTCAGATTCTGATCTAGATGACACAATATCCATAACATTGGCAAGTGGAGAGTTACCCCCAGGTGTATCTGTGAGTAGTTCTGGTTTAATATATGGATACATAGAACCAGCAGAAACTTTATTAGGATATAGTGCTGGGTGGGAAACTACGGGGTTTGATTCGTTGCCATTACAATTCAATAGTGGTACGGTGAGCAAGACATACTCATTCACACTTAAAATTTCAGATGGTAAAGATTACAATTTAAGAACATACTCTATATATGTTGGTGTCATAACTGCCGATTCAAACGCATACACCGTTGATTCTTCCACTGTTACTGCCGATACAGTAACAAGAGCACCATATATTGACAATTATGTAGAAGATTTGGGTTCCTTTAGTCATTTAAATTATTTTATTCATCAGTTTGAAGGTAAAGACCCAAATGGTGACATATTAAATTATTCTGTCAGTGGAACATTACCAACCGGATTGAGTCTAGATACAAACACAGGATATCTTCACGGAAATCTATCCAACATTGGTCTGACAGAAATAGAATATTCTTTTTCAATTTCTGTTTACAAGAAGGAAAATCCACTATCATCAAATAAATTTGATTTCAAAATAACTATTGTAGGTAGTTTTGATAAAAATGTAACTTGGAATAGTAACGAAAACCTAGGAACTCTAAACAATGGTGAAATAAGTACTTTATATGTTAGTGCGACTGCAAATAATGGTTCTAATGTCCAGTATAGATTAAAAACAAATGGAACAAATAATAAACTACCACAAGGACTAATATTACTATCTTCTGGAAATTTGGCCGGAAGAGTTAGTTATAAGACATTCGGATTATATGATAGACAAATAACAGCAGATAGTGACACAGCGGTTGATACTACACTTGTAACAACAGATACCAGAGGTAATGAATATGCAACTTTCGACAGTGGTACGACCACATTTGATAGTAAATATCAATTTACAGTAGAAGCATATAATGCAGAAGGAGTATCATCGACCAAATCTTTTTATATAAATGTAAACAGAGAATACGATACCCCACTCCAAGATATAAAAATAAAAACATTGATGTCTAGTACAGATAGATCGACAGTAAACACCTTACTAGAAAGTCAAGACATAATGACACCAAGTTCAATATATAGACCAAATGACCCATACTTTGGTGTTGCCGAAGATGTTTCATTTACACATCTGTATGGACTAAGTCCAGATGAGATTAAACATTATGTCGAATCAATGGAAAACTACCATTACAATAAAAGGGTAACACTTGGTGGTTTAGAAACAGCAAAAGCAATCGACGAGAATGGTGATACCGTGTATGAAGTAGTATATAGTAGAATCATTGACAACATAGAGGATGTAGAAGAAACCGTTTCGACAGAAGTTGGGGATGTTTATCCAAATAGTTTGAACAATATGAGAACTTCTGTAATAAACAAAGTTGGAAAAATATCTAAAGAATTGCCACTATGGATGACATCGAAACAAGATGATGGAACTGTTCTGGGATATACAAAAGCGTGGGTGATTGTATATACAAATCCTGGTCTATCCAATACAATTGCTTACAACATAAACAAGAGTTATAAAAACACCCTCAACAAATTAAATGTTGTTATCGACAGATATATCCTAAATGGTAAAGAATTACGAACTTGGGATTCGGAAGATTTCAGATGGACACAACATGTTTCTACGACATTCGATATATATGAACATTCTTATTCAGTTGATAAGACAGATATTACGGCTGATACAACAAGTAATACGGCTGATCAATTTGATAATACATCTACACAAACAATTTTCGATGGTGACTCGACTAAATTTATCGAAGTGGAACCTTATACCGCAGATATAACTATGAAAACTGCGGATACTATTGATATAAGTACCGATGGTGGATATAGAGATTACAAAATATACACAAAGACAGATAAATTTGACCAATATCTTCTTTTTCCAGACAAAGATATCATAAATAGTAAATAAATATACTAAATTAACGGATTTTACATATGGCAAGTAATATTAACACAACTACAATTGATACGGCATATCCAGTTGCAGGTCAAGATAACGACTCACAAGGATTTCGTGATAATTTCACTAATATCAACGATAACTTTACTGAAGCAAAGACAGAGATAGAAGATTTACAAAGTAAAGTTCTTCTTAAAAGTGCATTAACTGGTTCATCATTAGATAATGATATGGATGGTGAAGTCATATCAAATTTAGAACTTACTTTGCCAAAGATTACAGCAAGAACTATTGCATCATCCGTGGGTGCAACTGGTGACAAAGAAGGTATGATTGCAATGGACAGTTCAAGTGTCTACTTTTGTACAGCAGACTATGATGGTTCTACTAATATTTGGGTAAAACAAGACTGGACAGATACTGGCGCTTGGTAATTTAGCCGATATTCACAAAACGGTAAATCAGTCCATCCTATTTGTATTTAAAAGAAATATAATACTTGTATGGAACACCCTTTTTTAAGTACTACGGACCTTTCAACATTAAGTGTTGATGAACTACAGACAAAAATATCAGAATTAACTGGTAAATCAGTATTTGCACATCAAACGGGAAATATGCATCTTGCTAAACAAGTTGATATGGCATTAGAAAGTTATACAAAAGCACGAAATAAAAAGTTAAACGATATGTATAAGAAAGGTAGTGATGACGACCACAGTGACAAGATTAACATATCGTGATTAAGGATCACTACGGTCAATACATTTTCGATGAAAAAGATATCACTGATATGATATTAAAAGGTATCGAATTTAAAGAAAAACAATTTATTGTAAATGATATCAGTGATTTAGATTCAATTAATAAAGAACTTGGTCATAAATCTTTTAAACAATACATAAAGACTAACATACCACTAGAATCTTTTGATATTCAAAATCAAAAAAATTGGTATATGCCTAAAAAGTACAAAGACTTAGATATTGCTGCATATGTTTTATCACTTTGTAAAACTGATGCAGAACTACAAAGATGTGGTCAAGAGTTATTAATGTATCAAGATAGAAATTTGTTTGACTTATTAAAATTTCTAACTTACTTGGTGGATGTTATGAGAGAGAACAATATTATATGGGGTGTTGGTAGAGGTAGTAGTGTGTCTAGTTTTGTGTTGTATAAACTGGGAGTACATAGAATAGATAGTATGTACTATAAATTAGAGATAGATGAGTTTCTACGTTAAATACAGTAAAAGAATTAGGAGTTATTTAAATGGCATCAAGAATGTATAGATCAGCATCAGGAAAACCTATTGATATGGGACAGTTGTTATTAAAAAATGAAAATGTCCGAGCAGTTGGTAATATGGGTGTTAATGCAAAAGGTGACAAAATTGATAAAGTTAATAATGTAGTGGAGTCTAAAAATAGACAGGTTCACAAAGAATACAAAAAACAAATATTAAATACTGTTGTCGATGTTCCGCCACAATCATCAAGTGTAAAAGTACCTGTACAAGAACCAATTGTAGAAGAAAAGATTGAGGAAGTAGTAGGTTTAGATGACGATGATAAAACCATTGATTTAAATCAAGTCAATCAATCATCAGAAGAATCTGTGGTTGAAGAGCCAGTCACAGTAGAAGAAATGGATCAAACAGTTAAAGAAACTGCTGTTCAAAATTTCAAACAATCGGTTGTTGAAGAAGTTGTTGAAAAAGAATCTGTAATTGAAGAAGTTGCGGAAGAACCAGTTGTAGCAACACCAAAGACAACTAAAAAGAAATCCACTGGTGGTTTGGCAAGTGCAATAGCGAAAGCAAGGGAAATCAAACAAGAAAAACTACAAACAGAAAAAGAAAAAGCCAAATCTACCAAAGGAGTTAAGAAAATATGATAGAAGATTTTCAACTATATTACATTTTATTCATTGGTGTTGTAGCAGGATTTAGTTACTGGTTAGGTTACAGAGAAGGTGAACTAGATGGTGTTGAAAATATTGTAGAAATATTAAAAGAAACTGGTCAAATAACAATTGAAGTAGTGGAGAAAGACGATTAATGCCTGACTTAAAAGAATTAATGAAGGGACAAACTGGTCCCAAACCAAGACATAAAGGAAAAATTAGAGCGATACACGGAGATGTCATTGCACATAATATGCATTTTGGTGATCAAACTACATCGACTGGAATAATTATTACAAATGATGATGGTAAGACTCGTGGTATCTATCCTAGATGGTGTCAAGTTTACACCAAGGGTCCAGAGAATAATGATGAATATGAAATTGGTGATTGGATTTTAGTATCGCATGGTCGTTGGAGTAGAGGAATCATTATTGAACAAGAAGATGGTTCTGAAGTAGAAATAAGAAAAATCGATACCGAAGAAATTCTCTGTATGAGTAAAGAAAAACCAAATGATTTAAATTTAGGTATGGAATACGGTGACAACATAGCACCAACTACGGCAAGAGCAGAAGACTTTGGTGCAAATTAATTGTCACGATTCTTAGAAAAATACACTAAGGAAAAAAGATTGGAAGATAGAGTTAATTCGATTGTACAACTATTAAGAATGATACAAGTAGAAGCGACCACTCCTTACAACGATGGGTGGGTAGCAGCCGATTGTAAAAAAGATTTAATGATGATTAGATACGAGTTAGACAAGATGATAAGAAAGTGTCCATCTTTCGCTGATGAAGAAAAGTGGGAACAAGAAATTGTAATGAAAATACTAAAGGAGAAATAATGAACTACAATTCAATGACGAAATTAGAGTTAGAAGAATACGGTAGAACAATTGGTATAGAGTTAGATAGAAGAAAAAACAAAAAAACTTTAATTAATGAATTAAAACAGGCTCAAAAGAAGAACTGTGTGATGCCAACACCATCGAAACAAAAATCAAATAACCAAAAATCAATAATCGGTAGAATCAGAGAACTTTTCGGTTTATAAAATAATATAATATCTTTATGAAAGAATTATGGACTGAGAAGTATCGTCCTAACACATTGAATGGATATGTGTTTAGAGATGATTCACAAAAGAAACAAGTACAAAAATGGGTAGATGAAAAAACTATCCCACATTTACTTTTTAGTGGATCTGCGGGTGTAGGTAAAACAACACTGGCAAAAATTCTTATAAACCTTCTAGGGGTAAATCAATTCGACTTACTTGAAATAAATGCTAGTCGTGAGAATAGTGTCGACACAATTCGTGAAAAAATAACTAATTTTGTTTCCACTATGCCGTTCGGTGATTATAAAGTTGTATTACTTGATGAAGCAGATTATATGTCACCTAATGGTCAAGCAGCACTTCGTGGTGTTATGGAAACATACTCAAGTAGTTCAAGGTTCATTTTGACTTGTAATTATCCTAATAAAATCATTCCAGCAATTCATAGTAGATGTCAAGGATTTCACATTGAGAAGATAGACAAGACTGAATTCACTGCAAGGATAGCAGAGGTTCTTATGACAGAAGAAGTTCAATTTGAACTTGATGTATTGGATAGTTATGTAATTGCAACATATCCAGATTTGAGAAAATGTCTGAATGTTTGTCAAATGAACTCAACCGATGGAATGTTAACTTCACCCAAAGGTGATGAGAGTTTATTGTCTGACTACAAAGTAGCAGTTGTTGATTTTTTCAAACAAGGAAAAATCAATGAAGGTAGAAAATACCTTGTACAGAATGTAAATCCAGATGAAATTGAAGGTGTGTATCGTTGGATGTATGATAATCTAGAATTATTTGCATCAAATGATGAATCTAAAGATAAAGCCATACTATCAATAAGAAAAGGTTTAGTAAACCATAGTTTTGTGGCTGATCCTGAAATCAATTTAAGTGCAACACTAATAGAACTTACTTCAGAAACTTAGTATCTTTACATAAATAGATACATGAGTAAAAGTTTTTGGGAAGACGGAAGCGTCAACTATTGGCAAATATCTAAAACAATCAAAGATTTATATCTAAGTGATAGTAGTGTTAATATTCTACTTGACTTTGAGAGAGTTCTTGACGAGTTAGATATATATGCATTCGAGAATTGGGAAATCGGTGAACTAATCGAAGGACCTAATGTCGGTAAATATCTTGTTGATTGTACATTTATGTGGTTAGGTGAAAATATGCCAGACCCCCGTGGTGCTAAAAGACTACTTCCTTTTGACTGCAATGTTCAATATCAAAAAAGTAAATTATCTATTCCAGTAAAAGTTAAATCCGAAGATGATTTTAAGTCTGGAACAAAGGTACCGAAACAAGAAGAGAAAGACATTTGGTTAGTAAAAATAACAATGCCTAAAAATCTAATAAAAGATGTTATGACTGGTAGTACAGAGTTAGAAGGTCAAGATATCGATTTAGAAGAGTTAGATAGTTCATATGAGCAAGGTATTGATACAGAAGAAGTAACAAGATGAACAAGATATTAACAGAAGGATTAAATTACAAAGATATGATTGGACTTTTAAAACCAAAAGTTCATATTGATGAATTCGTATCTAAAATGGGTGACGATGATGATATTGCTACCATTAGTTTTTATGTTAGAAATTCTGACGCAGCAAATGATTTAGTGGAATGGTTTGAGAAAGGATATGATTTTGTACTAGATGCAGACAGAAGTCCTGGTGAAATAAAACCAAATAGATATCTTGTTTATGTCGAAATGAAAAGAAGATCCGACCTTCCTTCAAAGTTACAAGAGATGATTAATGATTTAGCATCTCTAACAGAATGGAACGAAAGTGACTGGAGAGTTCTCTACGACGATAGTGAAATGGATTTCGATGTAGAATATTTGGGTTCAAGATTGTTACTTAGTCCACACAGTTACAGAATTGCAAAAGATGCCGATTTGAATATAATGAGAGAATCTGCTGGTATACAACCAAAATCTTTTTATAACAATTCTAACAAAGAATTTGATTCAATTCAAACACAAGCAGGAATAAAATAAATCAATTCTACACTCGGAACTAAATATTGTTCATGAGTAATCTTATAGCATTCGGTGATAGTTTCACTTGGGGTTCAGACCTCTCGGATGAGTTTATACTATTAGGAAATACAGAACCAGATTCAGTCTTGTTAGAAGAATTTGGTATGTTACCAAATAAACCAAGTAGTCTTACTTGGACAAGTCTTATAGCAGAACACCTTAATATGAACTACAACTGTTATGCGAAACCTGGTTGTAGTAATAATACAATTACTAGAACATTTTTAGATAAAGTGGATGAAATAAAATCAAACGATTTAGTAATTATTAATTGGACTTGGATAAACCGATGGGATTTCTACAATATGGATGACGATGAATGGATTACACTACGTCCTACGAGTGATATCAATGAACAGAGTAAATTTTATTTCTCTTATCTCCAATCTGAATTATGGGATAAGTGGGAAAGTTTGAAGTGTATCAGTATGGTAATAAGTATGTTAAAAGAAAGAAACATACAATATTTTATGACTTGTGTTGATGATTTAATTCTAAGCAGTGATTACCATAGTCCAAAATATATTAAAGAATTACAATCGAATATATTATTAGATATAAATTGGTTTAATGGAAAAAGTTTTGTTGAATGGAGTAAAGAGAGAAATTACCCAATTAGTGAAAATCATCATCCATTAGATAAAGCCCACTACGAGGCTTTTAAATACATAAAAGACAGAAATGAATTTACCAGATAAGTTATTTTTTACAGGCGTTCCAGGGAGCAAGTGGTCGGGTATCTCTCAGATACTCGAATCCCACTCTGCTTTTGACACTTCGGATAGAACAATAGAAAGAGAATATAAACATAATGAATATAGTGGACACAAAGGTGTTTATTTTGGAACAGGTATGGAATTCCCACCGGATCCAACCGATGTTGATAGAGGATGGAACGAAGGTACGGGAACAAAGATAGTTAAAAGTCACGAGTGGGCTTATATGTTAGATGTAGTAAAGATGACAAACCCAGAAGATTGGATTATGTTAATTTATCGTCCGAATGAAATTAGTTGGGAATGGTGGCATCAGGCTGGTGGATTTGACATCACCTATCCCAACTACGATTATTATACCGATTCTGAAGGAATGGCGAAAGCCATTGCAGAACAAAATAATAATATATTAAAATTTGCACATAAACATAATTTGAAATGGAGTTACTTCAACTCAGAATGGATTAAAGAAACATTTGATATAGATATTGAAGTAAACCAAACATATGATGACATATTAGTGGCGGTAATAAAATGAATAGAAAAATAATGGACGAATTAAATAGAATGATTAAAGATATTCCACAACTTTTGTGTGACACCATTGATTTAAGAAATGCCATTGAATTAAAATTTGGTGTCGATATTTCTAATACTATTGATAGTGATAACATACATAACAGAAAATTTGTTCTAGATGGTGGAGTATGGACTGGTTCTCTTACTGATTTATGTCACGCCATCGACGAGGCGGTACTTGAAAAGTACTTTGGTGAAGTTTGGCAACCAGAAACTAAAAAGTACAAGTACAGTGGGTTAGGTATTATTGATCAAGTGAACGCACTTAATCCAGAAGCAGTTTTAGATGTAGGTTGTGGATATAATGAATTTAAAGGTAAGATACAAAATCTAACTGGTATTGATCCATTTAATCAAAAAGCCGATATTATGGTACACACAACATCATATTTTTCTGAGACACTATATGATGTTGTTATATGTTTAGGTAGTATTAATTTTGGTAGTACTATGAAAATTATCAAAGAAATACAAAAAGTCGTGTCACTAACGAAGAAAGGTGGAATTATTATATTCCGTTGCAATCCTGGTATTACACATAAAAATAAATACGCACAATGGATTGACTTTTTTGATTGGGACATTCCATTTATTTTCAATGTTGCCAATGCTACTAACTGTAAAGTAATTGAGTGTCATACAGACCAATCTACCGATAAAAAAAATGAACTTAAGAACGGTGAACGTTTTTATTTTGTACTTGAAAAACTAGACTAAATAAACTTGTTCAACGAGTGTTGAACCAATCTTTAGAGTAAAGATTCCATTAGCGATTGCTAATACATTAATTTAATTATATTAGCATATTATGGAATTTTATCTACTCGCACTACTATCATTATTTTTAGGCATTGTTTATGGATTATTCATTGGAATAATTCCTGGTGCTGGTGCGACTACTGGACTTATATTTGTGTTCAGTTTTATTAC
>Ga0255760_10006336_pt1 | contig 9909 bp, 9 predicted proteins | sample 071ome_25_FD_179960 | JGI IMG/M metagenome (GOLD analysis project Ga0255760, IMG submission 179960) | Coastal salt marsh microbial communities from the Groves Creek Marsh, Skidaway Island, Georgia - 071410BT metaG (version 2) | ecosystem: Environmental > Aquatic > Marine > Intertidal zone > Salt... | reverse complement strand
ACAAGATCAACTAATGAAAGAATGAGAAGAGAAGCATCCGCTGGAAAAATAGGTGGCAGAACATCTGAAATACAAAGATTAATTGGAAGGTCTTTGAGAGCTAGTATTGATTTAAGTTTACTAGGTGAAAACTTAATAACGATCGATTGCGATGTGATACAGGCAGATGGAGGCACCAGAACAGCTTCTATAACCGGGGGATTTGTGGCTTTAAATCAATGTGTTAAGATTTTACAAGATAAAAAACTCATTAATACCAACCCAATTAAAAATCATGTCGCTGCAATTAGTTGTGGAGTTGTAAATGGAGAGACCCTTGTAGACCTTGACTATAAAGAAGACAGTGGAGCAGATGTGGATGCTAATTTTGTTATAAATGAAAAAAACGAAATTATTGAACTTCAGTTAACTGGTGAACAAACAACTTGTTCTGAAGAAAAATTAAACGAAATGTTAAAATATTCTAAACAATCAATTCAATTGCTTATTCAAAAACAAAAAGAAGCTTTAAGTGCATAGACTTTATCAATTAAAAAAAGTTCAAAAACTCTTATTAGCAACAAATAATCCTGGAAAATTTCGAGAATTAAAAGAAATTTTACCAAAGAAAATAAAATACTTTAAGCCAAAAGACTTCAGGTTAAGAGAACCTATTGAAAATGGAAAAACATTTAAATCTAATGCAAAAATAAAATCTTTATATGCCGCCAAAAGAACAGGTTTAGTTTGTGTTTCTGATGATTCTGGACTTGAAGTAGATGCTTTAAGCAAAAAACCTGGAATATATTCTGCCAGGTGGGCAGGTCCTACAAAAAACTTTGATATAGCAATAAAAAAAGTTTTTAATTTATTAAATAAAAAAAAAAAATTAAATTCAAAAGCTAGGTTTATTTGCGCAATTTCAATTGCATTTCCTGATGGTAAATCATTTGAGTTTCAAGGAAAAGTTGAAGGATATATTAGTTTTCCCGCAAGAGGGAAAAAGGGATTCGGATATGATCCAATATTTATTCCAAAAGGTGAAAAAAAAACTTTTGCTCAAATTGGTAAGTTAAAAAAAAATAAAATTTCACATCGATATGATGCTTTTATGAAAATTAAAAAATATTTTAAATTTTCTTAAACTTTTTATTTTCAATTTTATACAAAATTAAATCTCTATCAGTTTTGTTTTCCTTGATAGTAAAATCTCCAGTTTTGCCTTTGTAAGTACCGTTAAACATGGAAGCTTTTAATTGCTGTTCTTTCGTTGAAAACCAAATGGCTGATGCGAGCGGTATAATATCGAATGATAAAGTTTCTAAATGATAAATATTTCTACCAAAATTTTTCTTATATTTTTGATTCAATTCTTTGTAACCATTCAAATTTATTGAGGGAAATATTAAGTTTTCTAAAGATGGTTCTTTTAAATACTTATTATCAAACCATAGATTTAGAGTAACAAACTGTACATCTTTATAATTTGCATCATAAAAATCAAAATAGGAAATAGAAGAAATCAGCTCATCATTAAAAGATGAGACAAAAACCTTTTTAAAATTTACTTTTTCTTTTGTGTCGTGTTTTTTCATCGACTCAATAAGTTTTTCATCAAGATTATCTTCAATCTGTTCTAATTTTTTAATTTCTTCTAGATGCTTTTTATTTCTTTCTTCGTAGTTGGTGACTTTTTTTGTTTGATTTCCTATATCTTTAAAATCCTTATAAAAAACCACATCAGATGTTTTGGATTTGAATTTTTTACTTTTTTCTAAAACTTTTTTCGTAAATGAACTGTTGTCGCCAAAAAAAATAAATTGCTCGTTATTTTGAAATAACTTAACCAAAGAATTTATCTGGGAACTAAGATTCACACCAAAATTAATTACATTTGGAAAAATATTTTCTTCTCTATTGCTATAAGAAATAAAAAGTTTTTCTTTAAATCCTTCTATATTTTTTATTTCATTTAGCGTGTCGTAAAAAATAGGACCAACAAACAGGTCGACTTTTTTATTCATACCCTGTCTAAATGCATTAATTGCACCCGCTTTTGAACTTTGAGTATCAAGGGGTATGATTTTTATATTTAAATTCTTTAATTCAAATATTGTAATTAAAATACTTTGATAAATATTATTTCCTAATAACTCATGATCACCACTTAATGGTAAAATTGCTCCAATTTTTAATTCTGATTTAGAATAGGCTGCATTATTTATTGTAAAGAAAAGAGAGCAAAAAATGATTATTTTAAATATTTTTTTCATTTTATTTCGAACAGTTATACATAATTATTATATTTGTTAAATTTATGAACATCCACAAAACAAAAATTGTACCTGCATTATATATTGTTTCTACACCAATTGGTAACCTTGGAGATATTTCAAAAAGGCAGCAAGAAATATTGTCAGGTTCAGATTATATTTTGTGTGAAGATACGAGAGTAACATCTAAATTACTTAATTTTTTAAATATTAAAAAAAAATTAATTTCATATCATTCATTTAATGAAAAAAATAAAACTGATAAGTTAATAAATGATCTTAAAGAAAACAAAATTTTATCATTGGTATCTGATGCTGGAACACCAGCGCTAAGTGATCCGGGTCAGATAATTATTTCAAAATGTCACGATGAGGGGATTAAGGTTATACCAATACCTGGGCCATCAGCGATCACGGCTTCAATGTCTGCATCTGGTTTTGCTGACAATTTTTATTTTTGTGGGTTTATACCAAAAAAAAATAAAGAAATTGAAAATTATTTATTAAAGTTAAAACCAATTAAAGCATGTTTAGTTTTTTTTATGCCCGCTAGAGATTTAAGAAAAAATTCAGAATATTTGATAAAGTTTTTCACGAAAACAAAATTTTTTTTAGCTCGAGAGATAACTAAAGTTCACGAAACTTATATTAGAGATGATACTAAAAATATTTCTAATTACATTGATGAGAATGACAAAGGTGAAATGACATTAATCATTGATAATTCTGTTGAAGAATTGAGCCAAAATATTGATTTAGATAAAGAAATAGAACTTTTAATTGGAAAGATGAGCTCAAAAGATATTGCCGAATACTTATCAAAAAAACTAGAAATAAATAAGAAATCAATTTATCAAAGAGTTATTGATCTAAATGATTAGATATTTTTTTTATTTTCTTCTTCTTCTGTTTATTAATGCATGCGTGCCAGTTGTTGGAGTATCGACTATAGGTATAATTAAAACTGGCGTTGAAGTTGCTGACGACCCCAGATCATTAGGTAGAATTGTTGATGATAGTGTTATTGAAAAAAAGTTTTTATATAAAATTTCTCAAATTGACGAAAAATATTTGCTAAAAATTAAAGCTAATTCAATAGATGGAAGATTTATTTTAAAAGGTAATGTCGAGACAATTGATGAAAAAATCAAAATGACAAAAATTGCTTGGGAGACAAATGGAGTTAGATCAGTTGAAAATATTATCAAAGTAAACGATCAAAGTTCATTAACCGATAAAGCTAAAGATTTATTAATTACTTCACAATTTAAAGTAGCTCTTATTGCGCATGACGAGGTTAAATCGAATAATTTTAGTTTTACAACAATTAATAAGAATTTATATATTTTTGGAATTGCGAGATCTGAAGATGAGCGAAAAATTGTAATAAATGAAGCAAAGGCCGTTCAAGGAATAAAAGAAGTGATACCAAGTATTTTCTTAAAAGAAGATCTTGCTAATAATCAAAGAATAGCAAATTAGTATTTTATTATTTCTGAAGAATAAGCTGCAATAGATGCAAGATTTAAAATTTCTGAGCTCGATGATCTAAGAGGAGCAACTTCTATCGGTTGGGCAAGTCCAATTAATAGAGGACCAATTACTTTACCACCACCTAATTCTTTAAGCATCTTTGTTGAAACTGCAGCAGCATGAATTGATGGCATGATAAGAACATTTGCATTTCCTACAATTTTTGAAAAAGGATATGTAGATTGAAATTTTGGATTTAAAGCTACATCTGGCTGCATTTCACCATCAAATAAAAAATCTACTTTTCTTTTTTCTAACATTTCAACAGCTTGTCTTACTCTTTTTGTTCGTTCTGTCTCTGGTTGACCAAACGTTGAATGAGATAATAGTGCAACTTTTGGATCAAAACCTAAAATTTCAGCTACTCTTGCACTTGAAATTGCAATTTCTACTAATTCTTCTGATGTGGGAAATTCATTTACGTTTGTATCTGCTATTAAAATGGTTTTTCCCTTTGATACATATAAACATAAACCAAAAAGTATTTCATTTTCTCGAGAGCCAACTGATTGGGCCAATTTATCAACTGTTGCAGAAAAGTGTCTCGTATTACCCGCGACCATTCCATCAGCGTCACCACATGCAACCATACAAGATCCCCATGTGACTCTGTCAGATTTTACCATTTTATCACATTCTTTTTCTAAAATACCTTTTCTTTGTAATTTCTTATAAAGATAATTTTTATATTTTTCAGATTTTTCGGCATCTGAAGAGTTTGTGATCTCAATATTAAAATTTTCATCTAAACCTATTTTTTTTAAAGACTCATTTAATTTTTCTTTATTTGCAATTAATATAGGTTCACCTAATCCATAGTTTTTAAATGCAATTGCAGCCTTTAAACTTTCTTCATCTTCACCCTCTGCAAAAACGATTCTTTTTTTAGTCTTTTTTATTTTTGAATTAATTCCCTGCATTAGCCCTACAGATGGGTCAAGTCTTGCCTCTAGCTCATCAATATAAGCATCAAAATCTTTAATTGGTTTTTGAGCTACACCGCTATCCATAGCAGCTTTTGCAACTGCAGTAGGAATTGTTGTGATTAACCTAGGATCAAAAGTGGACGGTATTATGTAATTTTTTCCGTAATGAGGTCTGTCACCACCATAGGCCGCAACAACTTCATCTGGAACATCTTCTCTAGCTAGTTTTGCTATAGCTTGTGCAGCAGCTACCTTCATTTCTTCGTTTATGGTTTTTGCTTGTACATCTAATGCTCCTCTAAAAATATATGGAAAACCAATTAAGTTATTTACTTGGTTTGGATAATCTGATCTTCCTGTAGCTATAATTGCATCATCTCTCACTTCTAAAACTTTTTCTGGTCTAATTTCTGGTTCAGGATTTGCACATGCAAATATGATTGGATTTTTTGCCATTGATTTAATCATATCTTGAGTGATTGCTCCTGCAGCAGACAAACCTAAAACTACATCAGCACCTTTGATAGCTTGTTCTAAAGTTCTATCTTTCGTATCAATTGCATGTTTAGATTTCCACTGATCGACTCCTTCTCTTCCACGATAGATAACGCCTTTACGATCGCACATCGTTACGTTTTCATTTGGTACCCCAGAATTTTTAAAAAGTTCAGTACATGCAATAGCTGATGCACCTGCACCATTAACTACTATTTTTACATCCTTAATTGACTTGCCAGAAATATCTAATGCATTAATTAATCCAGCTGTTGTAATAATTGCTGTGCCATGTTGGTCGTCGTGGAAAATGGGAATATCGACTAATTCTTTTAATTTTTGTTCAATAACAAAACAATCTGGTGCGCCGATGTCCTCTAAATTAATTCCTCCGAAAGAGCATGCAATATTTCTTACAGTTTTAATGATATCCTCAGCATCTTGTGAGTCCACTTCGATATCTATTGAGTCAATGTCGGCAAACCTTTTAAATAATACTGACTTTCCCTCCATTACAGGTTTTGATGCAAGAGCACCAAGATTCCCTAAACCTAAAATTGCCGAACCGTTACTTACTACTGCAACTAAATTTCCTTTGCTTGTATATTCATAAGCAGTTTGAGGATTTTTAGATATTTCTAAAACAGGAACAGCTACACCGGGAGAATATGCAAGTGACAGATCTCTTTGAGTTGATAATTGTTTAGAAGATATAATCTCTATCTTTCCAGGCTTACCCTGAATGTGAAAGTCTAATGCTTCTTTATCAGTATATTTCTCTATTGTTTCTTTTTTTTTAGGCATTCAAAGTTTTGTCGTATTATTATGGTGGAAGATTATTAATCCAGAAGATATGAGGTGTAAACAATTTATATGAATATTTTAAAAGCAGTCAGCTCTTTTGGCTCATTAACACTTCTCAGCAGGGTCTTGGGTTACTTTAGAGATATATTAATAGCGATATTTGTTGGTACTACAGCAATGGCTGATGCTTTTTTTGTAGCCTTTAGGCTTCCAAACACATTTAGGAGATTGTTCGCCGAAGGAACATTTAATGCTGCTTTTATTCCTATTTATACAAAGCTGAAAGCCAAGAAAGAATCTAAAAAATTTACAAATTTAGTTTTTAATTTTTTGTTAATAGTTTTATTAATTTTAACTTTAATTGCGGAAATTTTTATGGGTGGATTTATTTATTTAATTTCACCAGGTTTTGCATCTGACCCAGAAAAATTTAATTTAGCAATACAATTAAGTCGTATAACTTTCCCCTTTCTACTATTTGTATCATTATCTTCTTTTTTTTCAGCAATATTAAATTCAAATGGTAAATTCGCAGTAGCAGCTGCAGCACCAATTATTTTAAATTTATTTTTAATTTTAGCAATTTTTTTAGCCAAATCTTTCGATCAATCATATGTAAAATTTATGTCGATAGCGGTATTTTTGGCAGGATTAATTCAATTAATAATTTTAATAATTTATTGTAAAAAATTCTTTTTTCCTACAATTGATTTAATTATAAAATTTACTAATCAAGTTAAAATTTTCTTTAAAAAACTTTTACCTAGTATTTTTTCGTCTGGAGTAATGCAAATTAATATTTTAGTCGGAACTATCATAGCTTCATTTCAACCAAGTGCTGTTTCATATTTATATTATGCCGACCGTATATATCAGTTACCACTTGCTATATCGGGAATTGCAATTGGGACCGTAGTTTTGCCAGTTTTGAGCAGAGTTATAATTAATGAAACACAAAACAATGTTTACTTCATACAAAATAGATCTGTTGAGTTGTCTGTATTTTTATCAGCACCTGCAGCTATGGGAATTATTGTTGGAGCAGAACAAATAATTTCTTGTCTTTTTGGTTACGGATCTTTTGATCAGGATAGTATTAATAATACAGCAAATGCTCTAGTTATTTTTGGTTTTGGCTTACCAGCTTTTTCACTTTTAAAATTATATTCTAATTTTTATTTTGCTAGAGGAGATACAAATTTTCCATTTAAAGTTTCTGTATTTACTGTTGTAACTAATATTTTGATAAGCATTATATTTTTTAAAAAATATGGTTTTTTATCTATCGCTGCTGGGACAACCATTTCATGTTGGCTAGCTACATTTATTTATAAATTCAATTTAAAAAAAGATAAATTTCATTTATCGGATAAACTTTTTATCGAAAGATTTTCAAAGATTATAGCCTCTTCACTTATAATGGGTGCAATTTTATATTTTCAATTTTTCTATTTTAGAGAAGAGTTTTTATCTACATCTGTAAGCAAAGTTTTTTATTTATTTTTTGTGGTTGGAGATTCGATTATTGTCTATTTTCTTATAACTTCGTTGTTTAAAGCTTTTAGTATACAAGATTTTAAGTTAAAAAATTATAAATGACTTCAAAAAGAGTTTTATCAGGTATTCAGCCAACTGGTAATTTGCATCTTGGTAATTATTTGGGTGCAATAAAAAACTTTGTAACTATGCAAAATGATTATGAGTGTTTTTATATGTTGGCAGATCTACATGCTATTACAGTTTCTGTAAATCCAGATGAACTAAGAGAAAATATTTTAAATACAGCCGCAACCTTTTTAGCGTGTGGATTGGACGAAAAAAAAAATATTATTTTTTGCCAATCACAAGTTCAAGCGCATTCTGAATTGTCTTGGATTTTAAATTGTATCGCACGTGTTGGTTGGCTAAATCGAATGACTCAATTTAAGGAAAAGGCTGGTTCAAACAAAGAAAAAGCAAGTGTTGGATTATATACATATCCAATATTAATGGCTGCTGATATTTTAATTTATCAGGCAACACATGTTCCTGTTGGCGAAGATCAAAAACAACATTTAGAACTGTGCAGAGATATAGCAACTAAGTTTAATAATGATTATAAAAATGATTTTTTTACAATTCCAGAGCCAATAATTCCCAAATCTGTTGCTAGAATTATGAGTTTAAGGGATGGAACTAAAAAAATGAGCAAGTCTGAAGAGTCAGATTTATCTCGTATAAATTTAACTGATAGCAAAGATCAAATTATGCAAAAAGTTAAAAAAGCCAAAACTGATAGCGAACCGATTGATGAAGGGATACTAGCATTAGATACCAAAAGATATGAGGCTCAAAACTTAATTAAAATTTATGCAAGTTTAAAATCAGATAGTCCGGAAAGAATTATAAAGAATTTTGATGGCAAAAGCTTTTCAGATTTTAAAAATAGTCTTGCAGAATTATTAGTAGAAAAAATAAGTCCAATTTCAGACAAAATTAAAGAATATAAAAACGACAAAGAACAACTTAAAAAAATTTTAAAAAATGGAAATGAGCAAGCCTCAGATACTGCCAATAAAACGATCATCGAAGTGAAAAAAATTGTAGGATTAATTTAATGAAAAAAAAGTTTTTAGTTGTGGTTGATAATAGCAAAGAGCTAAAAAATGCAATCCACTTTGCGGCTCAAAGAGCAAAGAATACTAACGGTAGTTTATCTATGCTTTATGTAATTGATCACGCAATCAACGCTCAATGGTCAAAAGTTGAGCATTTAATAGAACAAGAAGAAACTAGTGAAGCTAAAAAAATATGCCGATCATGGGCACAAAAAATAAAAGAAAATTTTGGGATTGAAACGGAGATAATTCTTAAATTGGGTAAAAGAGATGATGAGATAATAAAAGTCTTAACTGAAGACAGCGATATACGTTTCTTGGTTCTTGCAACCTCTGAGGAAGGTGAAAACCCCGGTCCTATAATTAAATCCTTATTATCTAGTAAAATGAAAGATTTATCCATACCCGTTGTCTTAGTTCCTGGCTCTATGAGTGAAAAAGATATAGATTCTATTGTATAAACATTGAAAAATTGAGCCAAAAATAATACTTAAAGCCGATGATAAATGTAGTCGACACACCAAATCCAGATACTAAAAAATTTGTCTTTGACCAGACGATTGTAAAAATTGGTTCAAAAGAATTTAAAAAAAGTGATCAGTCAAACATTGATTTGGTAAATGATTTATTTTTGATTAAGGAATTAGAATTAGTCTATTTAGATAAAAATTTTATTTCTATTAAAAAAAATAAAGACTCATCATGGGACGACATTGTTCAAGATATTCTAGAAGCATTAAATAAAAGGATATCTGAAAATTTTAATGCTCTATCTTTTGAAGAGGAGAGTGAATTTACAGACGATATTTCAAAAAGAATTGAAGAAGTTTTAAATGACAAAATTAGACCCGCTGTTGCTATGGATGGCGGTGATATTAGATTAAAATCATTTAAAGATGGAGTTGCTGAAGTGATGTTAAAAGGAGCTTGCGCAGGATGTCCGAGCTCGACTGTAACATTAAAACATGGAGTGGAAAGAATGATCAAGCACTATGTTCCTGAAGTAACTTCAGTTGAAGCATTTAATATCAATGAGTAAAAAAAAATATAATTATCTAAATCATTTAATACTTACAGCCAAAAAGTATGAGGTAGAAGAGTATCTTTTTTATGAGGAGAAAGGACGTAAGCTTACAGCTAAACAAATCGAATTAATTTTATTAAGAAATGGTATAGCCATTCCAAAAGACGAAACACCAAGATTATCAAAAGAGCAAACACAAAGAGAGTCATATTTCAATCTAATGAGAGCGGGGCTGATGGTTGCCTGTGTTTTTGCACTGGTATTATTGCCTGGAGTTA
>Ga0255760_10006331_pt1 | contig 9912 bp, 10 predicted proteins | sample 071ome_25_FD_179960 | JGI IMG/M metagenome (GOLD analysis project Ga0255760, IMG submission 179960) | Coastal salt marsh microbial communities from the Groves Creek Marsh, Skidaway Island, Georgia - 071410BT metaG (version 2) | ecosystem: Environmental > Aquatic > Marine > Intertidal zone > Salt... | reverse complement strand
CATGTTTCAGATGATCCAGAAAAAGTTTTTGAAAATCGTAAAAAATTAATTCAATGGTTTTACCTTCCCAGCGAGCCAAGATACATAGACCAGATACATTCGGATAAGTGTTTGAGTTTTGATAATTCTGAATGTGAGGGAGATGCTTTATATACCAATAAAAAAAATGAAGTCTGTGCTATTCTCACTGCTGATTGTTTGCCCATATTTATTACTGATACTCTTGGTCAAGAGGTGGCTGTTATTCATGCAGGATGGAAAGGGCTTTTAAGAGGAGTAATTGAACAGACTCTAAAATTTTTTGACTCTAAAAATTTGACTGCACATTTTGGACCAGCCATATCTCAGGATAGCTTTCAAGTTGGTGAGGAAGTGAGGGATCTTTTTATATCGAAAGACAAGGGTTTTGCAAGTTCTTTTAAAACACTTTCTGGTAAGCATTACGTAGATTTATACGATTCTGCAAAGTTAGTTTTGAATAATTTTGATATTTATAAAATCTCAGGAGGTACTGAGTGTACCTTTAAGCAAAAAGATGAATACTTTTCATACAGAAGAGACGGTAAAAACTCAGGAAGAATGGCAAATCTAATTTGGATTAATTAGCGACCTTTTTAGTAATTATTTTTCTGAATATTGGCGCAAAAAAATACATTAGTGGAAATCCAACTATCCATGCATAGAAAAAACTATTTAACCATTTGGAAATAGTTTGGTCCCCCCAACCCACATTTACCATTGTCACTACAAATGACATAATTAATATCATGAATATAGACATTACTAGACTAAAAATTAGGTGAATTTTTTTATCCATTGGTATCTTTCTCCTTGCCAGAGATCGTAAAGTCCATCTCTTTAGTTTGAGGATTTAAATGGTAATAATGAAGAGGCTTCTGTTTTCTTTGTTTTTGCTGAATAACACAACCAATGGTTTCAAAACTCTCTTCAAGTTTAATTTCATCATATTGATTATTAAGGCAGATTAAGTATTTATCAGCGCCTCTTTCAATGTATTGTCTAAAAAATAATTCGTCCTTATATCTTATTACAGCATAAGCTCTATTGTGAAGTTGCATTCCTGGATCAATAATAACAATACAGTTTTCGCTAAATTCAGGCTCCATCATATTGCCAAGATTTTGAAGTGCAAAAGGCTCAGAGTTAGTGGAGCAAGAACTCTCAAATATTTCTTTTGTATTATCTATTTCTGACATTTTGGACAATAAAAGGTTGACCTTTGATTTTGAACTATTCGCTTGATTTTACCATTACAGGTGTAACAGTTTTCATTCTCCCTGCCATAGACTGATAATTCTTGAGAGAAATATCCTGGCTTGCCATCGACTTTAGCAAAGTCTTGGAGGGTAGTGCCTCCAGCTTTTATAGCTTTAGTAAGAACCTTCTTTATATTTTCAGTAAGATAAATATATCTTTTTTTTGATACTTTGTTTGCTTTAGTCTTAGGATTTATTCCTGTTTTAAATAAAGACTCACAGGCGTAGATATTGCCCACTCCAACAACAACCTTGCTATCCATAATGAATGCTTTTACATTTTGCGATTTATTCCTTGAGTTTTCAAAAAGATAATTTTTATGAAACGAACATTCGAGTGGTTCAACTCCAAGGTGATCTATTAACTCATGACTAAGCCTGTCGAGGAAGAAGATTGACCCAAATCTCCTTGGATCATTAAAGCGCATGACTATATTATCGAAAAAAATTAAAAAATGATCATGTTTTTTAAGAGACTCATTAATATCAACTACATTGATTTTTCCACTCATGCCGAGGTGAATCATCAAATGACCCTTATCCAAGTTAAAGAGAATATATTTACCCCTCCTGGAAAAAGATTGAATAGTTCGATTATTTAAATCGGATTTAATAGAATCATCTATTCTCCACCTCAGATTCGGATTACGAATTTCTACTCTTGTAATAAGCTTATTGGTAAGAAGTTTTACAAGCCCATTTTTAGTGGTTTCAACCTCAGGTAATTCTGGCATACATATAAGGTGTTAAATTACACAAATCAAAATACACTTAATTATAATTGTGACAAATAATCTTTATGGAGAGTAATAATGGGATTTGTTAATTCAGTTAACGGAAAAATAATATTAGGTTTTATCGCGGCTATTCTTGTGATGATTTCATATTGGGGCACACATAACATGAATACATACAACACTGTTGTTTGGCTGCATGTCTTAGCCGGTATTCAGTGGATCGGTCTTCTATATTATTTTAATTTTGTACAGGTTCCTGCTATGAATGCAGCAGTTGCTGATAAAGATGGTCCTGGTCCTGCAGCGATTGGCAAGTATGTGGCTCCGAGAGCACTTCTGTGGTTCAGGATGGCAGCAGCGACCACGTGGATATTGGGTTTAGCTCTTTTAGAAATGAGTGGGGTTAGAATTCATAATGCTTTCACTTTTGCTTCAGGAGCAGAAGTCATAGGCTTAGGATCATGGCTTGGGACCATCATGGCATTTAATGTATGGTTTATCATCTGGCCAAACCAAAAGAAAGTTTTAGGCTTAGTTGATGCATCTGATGATGAGAAACTTGCCGCTAAAGCAAAAGCAGGTCTTGCCTCCAGTATTAATGTAATACTCTCTGTTCCTATGTTGCTTACAATGCTTGCATATAGAATGTAGTTACACAAATTCATTCAATTGAAAGAGCCAGTTCAACTGGCTCTTTTTACAAATTGTTGAAAAAAAACAACAAAATGTATTTTTTTTACAAAAAAAATAGACAATTGAAAAAAAATTAGTATAATGATGTACATGTTGTGAAAATTCACATCATAGAAATAAACAAATTTATGGAGAACATAATGAAAAAACAATTACTTGCTGCTGCGATTGCATCTACAGTTTCTGCTGCTGCACTAGCTGATATTTCAATCACAGGTAATGCTAAATATGAATATTTCAGTAAAGAAACAGGTTCAAACCCTTCTACTGATACTGCTAACACAGAAGTAAACTTAAGCTTCAAAGGTAAAACTGGTGATACTTCAGTTGTACTAAACATGGAATTCAACTCACATGGTGATGTGTCAATTACAGATACTGATACTGCAACTTCTGTAACTCTAACTAACGAAACTACACCAATTGGTGATAATGGTGGTTCAAACGTTGCTGCTTTAACTAATGCAACACCAAATGCAAATGGCTCACGTGGTTACTTAGATATCGAAGATATGTACATGACTACTAAAGTTGGTGATATCAGTGTTAAAGCTGGTAACTGGGTTTCAGGCACAGGCTCTCTAGGTGGCGAGATTGACGTAGATTCACGTTCAAGCAACAAAGTTGACCTAAGAACTACAATGGGTGGTGCTACATTCTATGCTGGTAACAACTCAGTAGCTGCTGGTGCAGGCGAAACTACACTAAATCGTAACATGTATGCTGGTGTTGTATTCAATGCTGCTGGTAACAAGATTGAACTTAAAAAAGTAAGCAATACTCGTGATGCTATCGGTCTAAATGGAGCTGTTGCTGGTGTTAACTATCGTTTAGAGCAAATTGATGACGATACTGATGGAAATACAGTATTTGGTAACATTACTACTGAAACAAATGGTATCTCTCTAGGCTATGCATGGTTAGATGCTGATAAAGTTAATACTTTAAGTCAAGATGATTCAGATATCTTTGCTGTAGAGGCTGGTGGTAGTGGTTATAAGACTACTTCTGATGGTCAGAAGCAGATCACAGTTTCAACAAATGTTGATGGAAATAAAGTAACTGTTAAGTCAGGTTCTATTGACAAAGGTGTTTCTACTGGTGCAGATGCTGATTACTTCCAAGTTGGCGTTTCTCGTAAGTTAGCTTCTGGTGCGACTGCAGCAGTAATCTACACTGATAAAGATACAACAACTGCGGGTACTTCAACTGAATCTCTAGAGGTTGAATTATCAGTAGCATTCTAAATTAATTAACATTATTTAGAGAAAAAACCCTGGGCAATACCAGGGTTTTTTTTTGTATAATCTAGCACATGAAAGTTTTAATTCCTAAACTAAATAACCTACCTATTTACTTTATCACTTTTTCATTATTGATAATAGCATTAGGAGCTTTTTGGTTTGGACAGTCAATTACAGGAAAAACCTTTTTTGTTCGATCACATATAGACTATAAAGAATTCTTACTCAGCGTATATTTTATTGTTTTTTCCTTATTTTACTTTTATCACAAAGGCCTTTCTAAGGCTAAATATCTTTTTAAAATAAATAGAATAGAGTTATCTTTTCTAATTTTTTACGTATTCGCATCTTTATCCATTTTTTGGGCTGAGGACCTAACATTATTTCTTAATAAGTGGTTAATGTACTCCCTTGCTATAGTTGCATATTTTTTTGCAAAACAAATGGAGCATTCGGAAATAAATTTTCTTAAGATATCATTCTTTTCAAGTTTGATTGTTCTTATTATTTCAGCTATAGGGTTAAGCCAATATCTTTATGACTTCCCAAGCCACGATATTTTAGCTAGAGTAAATGATACTGGATCAACATTTGGTAATAAAAATTTAGCAGGACACATAATTGTATTAACCTTTCCTTTATTGATTTATTATTTTTTAAATACAAAAAAATTTAGTTCATTTATTTTTTCAAGTTTTGTACTTATCTTTACTTTTTTTTATATTTATTTTGCTGCAACTAAAGCAGCATGGATTTCTTTGTTTTTAGAGTTAATTATCATTATTTCTTATCTTTTTTATAGAAATAAAAAGTTCAACTTCAACCTAAAAAAAATTGTTATTTTCTTATTAATAATTCTTTTAAGTTTAAAACTAATTGAATCTTCAACTTATCTTAATAATGCTTTTTATGCTGTTGAAAGTGCGGTTGAAACATCTAAAGATGAGTTTTCAAAAAGTGGAGCTAGATTGAACATATGGAGAGCTGCCTTTAGGTTTATTCAAGATTCCCCTTTTGTTGGTCATGGTCTCGGAAGTTTTCCCCACCTATTAAATCTTGAAGGAAATTATCATAGACTAATCAGAGTTCATAATGATATATTTGAGCTTATAGTTGATCTGGGTGCAGCTGGCTTAATTCTTTTTCTATTTTTTGTTTATTCAGTATTGAAGAACCAATACAAAATCCTAATGGGGAAGAAAGAGAGTATTTTTTATTTCTTAATTTTTATTGGTTTGATTGGAACTTCAGCAAATCTCTTGGTGTCCTTTCCATATCAGTTGCTTCCTCCAATGTTGATTGCAGCAATTATTATTGGGATACTCTCAAAAAAAGGTAGTGGTCTCACATCTTTATCAAACCTACACTCAATTACTCTAAGTCCAGCAGCAGTAAAAATAAGTTTTACTTTTTTGTTAATCACCCTTCTATATGCATCATATTACTTTAACAATGGAATTAATGCGCCAAATGATTCTCTTGTAAATTCGGGTACTAAGTACCACAAATTTAATAAAGAAAAGTTAAATAAAATCCCTAGATTTTATGGACAGGATCAGTATTTATATACTTATTATATGGATTACTTTAAAGCAGGGTACGAGGACCGTGCAGCAGAGATTATGGAGATTGCAATATCAAAGAACTCTGAAAATATGTATGCTCTAAGAAAGCTTTTTGAAATTTATCTTAAAAAAAGAGATTTCGATAAAGCCAAATATTACGTTGATCTAATGTCTTCAGTTAGTGATTATCATTTCTTTATATTGCTATCCAAACTAGAGCTCAACAAATATACGAACAATAAAACTGATGCAATAAGAATTTATGAGTATTATAAAAATCGTTTTTTAGGTGGTGATGACACCTATCCTGCAATTCTAAAATATTTAGTTATTTGGTCTGTAACATTGGGTCAATACGGTGATACAGAAAATCTTTATAACCTCACCTTGAATTTTGATGACTTATATGAGGATTTAAACCTAATCAATTCAATGGCTAAATTTTATGCATATACTGGAAGAAAGTCCGAAGGAATGAAATTTTATAAAATTTATGCTGATAATATAGAGAAAATAATCGAAACAGGTTACTTAGAATTACTCCCTGAAAATATTATTGATTATTATAGAGATAATTAATGATAGTACATCTAAATAATAGGTCTCTAATTAAAGTTTTCGGCAAAGACTCAGAGTCATTTTTGCAATCCCAGTTAACTAATGATATTAGTAAAATCAAAGATAGAGAAATTCAAATTAATGCCTTTTGTCAGCATCAAGGCAAAGTTCTAGCTATTTTGTGGGTTTTCAAACTAGACAATTGTTTTTACATTTCTGTTCATAAAGAGCTAGGTGAAATCCTAATCAAAAAGTTTAATATCTATAAATTCATGTCAGATGTTGTTTTTCAAGATTTAGGTAGCGAATTCTTGCAATACGGAATTATTGATCAAAACTTTAAAAACTCTATTAAATTTGTTGAAAATTTGTACTTATTGGTTTCTAATGAAGAGATTAACTTTAATGAGAATGATAATTTATGGAGTATTGGCTTAATTAATTCAAAAATTCCCGAAGTAAATCAGTATTTATCTGAAAAGTTTATTCCTCAGGAGCTTAACCTTGATATAGAAGAAGTTGGTGTTTCTTTTACTAAGGGGTGTTATCCGGGTCAAGAGGTAGTTGCAAGAATGCATTATTTGGGTAAACCAAAAAGAAGATTGTTTCAATTTTTGTCAAAAGATGAGGCTCTTATTGGAGATGCAATTCATACAGGAAATTCAACATCACTAAAACCTTCAGGAGTGGTTATTAGTGCCGTTCACTTTGATGGCAATTATCATATACTGGGGACTTTAGAAATTAAACATGAAAAAGACCATATCTTTCTAGAAGGCGATATTAGCAGGAAATTGACCGTAATTAATGCCTAACTTTATCTTCCTTGATATTGGAAACACAAATACTAGATGGAAATATAAGAACAAATATTTTTCATTACCATCTAAAGATTTTAATTTTAATAAATTACCAAAATCATCGCAAATCTGGGTATCAAGTGTTTCAAAATTAGCACATGATTTGAGAAATTCATGTGCTAATTTTGCTCACTCTCAAGAAAAATATAAGTCATTAACCAACGCCTATAGTGATACAAAATCTCTTGGTTCTGATAGGTGGCTTGCTATGATTGCTTCTTATGAAATTAGTGAAAACAATAGTTTTATCATGGTTGATATTGGCACGGCAGTCACCATTGATGCCGTTGATAGGACTGGAAAGCACCTTGGTGGATTGATATTTCCAGGACTTGAAAAAACAAGGGAATCATTTGATTTTTTTCCTGTTACTTCAATTAGAGATCTTAATGGATTGGGCCAATCAACAAAAGAAGGTTGGACAATTGGAACTTTGAGCATCATCATTAATACAATTAATTTAAAAATTAAAGAATTAAAAATTGAATTACCTGATGCATCAATTTTTATAACAGGGGGTGGCTATCATAGCATCTATAAATTTCTTGAATTTGATTATGCATACCATGAAAATCTTGTTTTGGATGGCTTAGAGTTATATGCCAATTATGTGGGATAATGACTATGTTTTATTATTTTATTAGCTTGTGAAAGATTTAAGAGTTTTATCAGGAATGCGACCAACTGGCCAACTACACTTAGGTCATTACCATGGTGTTTTAAAAAATTGGATTGATCTTCAAAATGAATACGATTCATATTTTTTTGTTGCAGACTGGCACGCTTTTACTACACACTATGCAGAAAAATTTGATTTAGAGACGAATGTTTGTCAGATGGTGATTGACTGGCTTGCCTCTGGTATTAATCCAAATACGTCAACAATTTTTGTGCAGTCAAGAGTTCCTGAGCATGCAGAATTGCATCTTTTGTTATCAATGACTACCCCTTTAAGTTGGCTTGAAAGAGTTCCATCTTATAAGGATCAACAGGAAAAACTCAAATCAAAGGATCTTTCCACTTATGGTTTTTTAGGCTATCCACTTTTGCAAAGTGCAGATATCTTGATCTATAGAGCAGCTCTTGTTCCAGTTGGAGAGGATCAAGTTGCTCATGTCGAACTTACCAGAGAAGTTGCAAGAAGGTTTAATTATGTCTTTGGACGAGAACCAGATTTTGAGGAGCGCGCCGAAGAGGCAATTGAAAAAATGGGTAAGAAAAATGCTAAACTCTATCGATCTTTTAGAAAGGCTTTTCAAGAAAATGGAGATTCAGAAGCCATTGAAAAGGCATTTGCTTTTTTAAATAGTCAACAAAATATGACTATAAGCGATAGAGAGCGCCTTATTGGTTACATTGAGGGCATAGGTAAGATTATTCTTCCTGAGCCTGAGTCTCTATTAACTAAAGCTTCAAAAATGCCTGGACTTGATGGTCAAAAAATGAGCAAGTCTTACAATAACACTATTTCACTCAGAGATTCTAGCGTTGAAATTGAGCAGAAAATTAAAAGAATGCCTACCGATCCTGCAAGAGTCAAGCTGACTGATAAAGGAAATCCAGCCAAATGTCCTGTGTGGCAATTTCATGAGATATATTCTGATGAAAAAACCTGCCAGTGGGTAAATGATGGATGCACAAATGCAAAGATGGGGTGTATTGATTGCAAAAAGCCTTTGATTGAGTCAGTGCAGAATGAACTCGCTCCTATTCAAGAAAAAGCTGCAGAATATGAAAAAGATATTGATCTGGTGAGGCAAATTATATTTGATGGAAGTAAAAAAGCTCGTACTGTTGCAAAAGATACCATGGCCGAAGTTCGGGAAGTCATGGGCACTAACTACTAAATTTTCTTTTCGTGCCTGAAAGAATTCAAAAGCTCATCGCTAATGCAGGTTATGCATCAAGGAGAGAGTCAGAAAGGTTAATCGAGAAAGGGCGTGTAACCCTTAATAATAGGCCTGCAAAGTTAGGCGATAAGGCATCCTTGTCTGATTCTATCACTATAGATGGAAAAAAAATCAATCTTCATCGCTTTAAAGAGAGAGAAACAAAAGTTATTCTCTTGAATAAAGCAACTGGAGTTGTCTGTACTGCAAAAGATGAAAAAAATCGGGATAACGTGTTTAATTATCTCCCAGAGGGTCATCGTTGGATAATGGTCGGAAGATTAGATATCAATACCTCAGGACTTATTCTGTTTACTAATAATGGAGAATTAGCGAATCGTTTAATGCATCCTTCATATGAAATTGAAAGAGAGTATTCTGCTAGAGTACTTGGCGAGCTTAATTCTGATCATATTGATCAGATGCTTAATGGGGTCTCTTTAGATGATGGAATTGCAAAATTTGACCGAGTTCAGTCTGGAGGAGGAGAGGGGGCAAATAGGTGGTATAAGGTGATCATCAAAGAAGGTCGAAAAAGAGAGGTCAGAAGAGTATTTGAATATTTCAATCTTCAAGTTTCTCGATTGATTAGAATTCGTTTTGCGGGGATTGGCTTGAAACAGAATTTAAAACAAAACCAAGTTGAAGAATTAAAACCACATCAAGTCAATTCATTATTAACCAGAGTAGGTCTTCAAAAGGTTAAAAAACACATACAGAGATAAGCTTTCAAAGGAATCAGGCAAACTGATTGAAGTATAATATCACATTTTTATTCTTAAGTTTCAGTGTCAGATTACAAGTCAACTTTAAATTTGCCAGCTACCAATTTTGCAATGAAGGCAAATCTTGCTGGCCGGGAACCAAATTTTCTAAAATCTTGGATTGAAAATAATCTTTATCAGAAGGTTCGGGAAGCTTGTAAGGGTCGACCTAAATTTATTCTTCATGATGGTCCTCCATACGCCAATGGCGATATACATATTGGGCACGCTGTCAATAAAGTTCTAAAAGACATTATCGTCAAATCCAAAACACTTGCAGGATTCGATGCACCATATATTCCTGGTTGGGATTGTCATGGACTTC
>Ga0255760_10006330_pt1 | contig 9912 bp, 10 predicted proteins | sample 071ome_25_FD_179960 | JGI IMG/M metagenome (GOLD analysis project Ga0255760, IMG submission 179960) | Coastal salt marsh microbial communities from the Groves Creek Marsh, Skidaway Island, Georgia - 071410BT metaG (version 2) | ecosystem: Environmental > Aquatic > Marine > Intertidal zone > Salt... | reverse complement strand
CCTAAGGTTTGTGCTCGAGCAATCAAATCATTCGCATTTTGATGATAATTTGAGCCTCCATATAACTCAAAACTATCTCCCTCATAACCAAGAGCCAAATAGGTGTAAAACGCAACATTCGTCAATAGGTTAGAATTCAATTGATTTTCATTATAGATCAGTGGTCGATTTACCTGGTAAGTAAAGGTCAAGTCGCTCTCAATAATCTTGAACAAAGGAGTTTTGTAAGTTGTATTGTATACAGGTCTGAAAGCCTCGACCATTAAAACAGCACGATATTGTTCTCCATTCTGCTCTAAAACCGAAAGGTAATAACGCACATCTAGTTTCTCATTTTCATCTCTTGTTTGACCACTCCATTTTTTCTGGGCAATAAACCGTTCTAGGTCTAATTTCAAGCGATTTTCAATGGTTGAAACATAACTAGAATTACTGCGATTCGAAACTACCACGGTTGGTAGTATTTCTTGAGCAAACGTGTTACAAGAAAAGACTAAGAATAATATATAGATGAAGTACTTCATAAGACAGAATCTATAAGAGCCTCCCAAAATTGCGAAGCTATGATCGACTTATCTGCTAAAGGTAACTTTACCTGCCTAGAATCTTTAAAAAAGAGCGTTAGTTGATTCGTGGACTTTCCAAAACCAGCACCTTTTATTTCAAGAGAGTTCAGCGCAATAGCATCTAAGTTTTTGCGTTCTAGTTTTGATTTAGCACTCTCGACACCATTGTCAGATTCTAAGGCAAAACCAATTAGAACCTGATCTTCTGATTTCAACTTTCCGAGAGCAGCCAATATATCCTCTGTCTTTTTCAGTTGGAGACTTAGCACATTCTCTCCCTTTTTAATCTTGTGTTCAGCCACTTCAGAGGGGGTGAAATCAGCCACTGCTGCAGTGGAGACGAAGCAATCGGATGATGAAAAATATTTACGAACTTCTGAACTCATCTCAAAAGCACTTTCTACCTCAATTCGTTGTATGGATGAGGGTAACTTTACAGGGCAAACAGGCCCAGAGATTAAAATAACCTCAGCTCCTAGCTCAAATGCTTTTAATGCTATTTGATACCCCATAGTGCCCGTCGATCGATTCGAAAGAAACCTCACGGGATCAATAGACTCTCTAGTTGGCCCCGCCGTAACTAAAATTTTCTTTCCCTTTAAAGGCAACGATTCACGTATCTTATTTTCTATAAAAGCTACGATTTCTTCTGGCTCAGCCATCCGACCTTCACCTTCTAAGCCACTTGCCAAAAACCCCGAATTAACCGGAATCACATGAACCTTATGCTTCTTTAGAGTCTTCAGCGTTGCTGCCGTTGTTGGATGTGCATACATATCTAAGTCCATCGCTGGTGAAACATATACTGGTGAAGGGCACGAAAGGTAAGTAGCTAATAAAAGATTATCACATGTACCCTGTGCCATCTTCGATAAAGTCGAAGCAGTAGTAGGCGCAACAACCATCAAATCAGCCCATTTACCTAATTCAACATGATTGTTCCATGATAATTCACCATTATCCTCTTTAATGAAATCAAAATGAACCGGATTCTTGCTTAAGGTTGCAAGAGTGAGTGGAGTCACAAAATCTTTGGATGCAGGAGTCATTACGACCTTTACTTCTGCACCAGCTTTAATAAATAAACGCACCAAATTAGCTGTTTTATAAGCGGCAATACCACCGCAAACACCTAATAGGATGCGCTTACCTGAAAGCATAAGCCTAGTTTTTAAGCTTCTGTTTTTGTATTTCTAAAATAAATACGCTCATTTAACCATTCCTCAATAGCAATTGCGTGAGGCTTTGGAAGCTTTTCATAGAATTTAGATACTTCGATCTGCTCCTTATTTTCGAATACTTCCTCCAAGCTATCCGTGTAAGTTGCAAACTCTTCTAACTTCTCTAAAAGTTCCTTTTTGATCTCTGAATTAATTTGAATCGAGCGCTTAGCTACCACAGAAATAGCCTCATAGATGTTTCCGGTTTGTTGGTCTACCACATTTTTATTCAATGTTTTGGTAGTTGCTGATGCTTTAGTTTCTTTAAGATTTGCCATAATGATTAAGATGACGTTAGTGAAAGTAGAGATTCATCAATTTTTTCTTTGTAGGCGTCCGCCTCCTCAGTGAACCTCGAATTTGGGTAATTTCTTTTAAACTCGTTGTAATATTTCAAAGCGTCTTTAAAACGCTGATCCATCTTTTGAAAGGTAGAATTCTCTGCAAGTATAATAGCAGATTTCAAACGAATGAAATACGCTTCTTCCCTATAAATCGATCCTGGATTTTCTAAAATGAAATTATTCAAAGAGGTAATCGCCGAAAACAATACGGGCAGATTGAATTCTCCCAACTTGTCGTATTGTTTCGCAATTTCAAAAGCCTTTTGTTGCTTTTTAATGTTTAAAGTTTGAACCATTTCATTCGCAGAAGCGAAATATTCTGAATCTGGATAGTCATTGATAAAAGACTGTAATTTAATTAGAGCTGTATCTGTATCCGTCTGATCTAGACTAAACTTTGGACTCATCTTAAAATAACTTGCTGCTTCTAAAAAGCTAGCTTCCTCTCTTTTGTCGCTATTTGGATAAGATTTAATAAACCTTTCGAATTGATAGCTCGACAAATAATAGGATCCTGTTAAATATTGAGCATTTGCAAAAAAGAAGTTCAAGCGCTCTCCTTGAGGTCGACCTGCATATTTTGGGGCAATTACTTCAAATAGACGCTTTGCCTTTACATAGTCCCCCTGCTCATAATAAGAATTCGCGAGGTCATACATCTCTTTGACATCATTCTTACGAAGTACCTTTTGGTACTCGCTACAAGAACTAAATAGTACCAGAGACAAAAAAAGAATAACTAGTAGGCGTAAATTCATGGGGCAAAAGTAATCTTTTTTAAGATCACAAAGCCCTCAATCTAGTCATTTCGGTGGAAATAAGAGAACTGAGCTCTTCTGTCGCTGACACTAGGGGTAGTCTCAAATTAGATTCAATCAGTCTCATATGAGCTAAACTCGACTTTACTCCGGTTGGGTTACCCTCCCTAAAAACCAAATCACACAAAGATTGAATCTCTTCATTGATACGATTTGCAGCCTTTAAATCGCGAGATAAAGCTGCACGTATTCCTTTGCCAAAAAGTTCAGGAATCGCTTGTCCTATAACCGATATAACACCTACGGCACCTAATTCAATAGCGGAAATAGTGGTAAAATCATCACCTGAAATGATCTGGAAATCATTAGGCAATTCTTCTTTCAATGCCGTTATCGTGGGTAAATCGCCACTGGCTTCTTTTATCCCAATAATATTTGAGTGAGCCTCGTTTAGACGTTTCACAGTATTTACGGCTAACGAAACACCTGTTCTCCCAGGTACATTATATAAAAGAATTGGCAAGGAAGTGTTCGAAGCTAATGCCGAGAAATGCTGAAACATGCCCTCTTGAGATGGTTTAGTGTAGTAAGGACAAACTGAAAGAATCCCAGCTACTCCCTTAAAATCGAAAACCCCTAACTGATCCACAAGCGATCGCGTATCATTCGAGCCTAACCCTAATACTACAGGAACTCTATTTTGATTTACTTCTTTAACACATTCAAGTACCGCGATTTTTTCATCCGTTGAGAGCGTGGCTGTCTCGGCGGTTGTACCCAAGACAACCAAATAGTCTACTTTTTGATTGATTTGAAAATTTACTAATCGCTTCAGAGCAATAAAATCAATATCTCCAGAATTGTTGAACGGAGTAACTAAGGCAACACCAAGACCACCAAATTGTATCATTGACTAAAAATTGGATTACAAAGGTACTTCATCGATAAACGCCAACGCAATTGATTTGTTAGAAAGTACGCTTGACTAACTAAATAAAAACAGCTTGTTATAATTATAACATTTCTAAGAAATCCGACTCTAAGAGAATCGGAATACCTAAAGATTCAGCCTTTTGAAGTTTTGAAGGTCCCATGTTTTCGCCAGCAATTACATAATCTGTTTTTGAAGAAATACCGCTCTGATTAACAGCACCTAAGAGTTCTAGTTTTGCCTTTAACTCCTCTCGACTAAAAGAATTAAACACACCAGAGACTACCACTTTCTTATCGGTAAAAACGGATTGTGTTTGAATAGAAGTATCTATGACTTTTTCAAGCTGCAATCCTGCACTTCTAAGTCTTTCAACCAAAGTGATATTTTTTTCATTATTTCTAAAGTCAATAACGCTCTCAGCAATTTTTAAACCAATATCGGGGGTTTGACTTAATGCTTCTAAATCTGCTGAAAAGAGCTTTTCTATGGTCGGAAATGATTTAACCAGCTTCTTCGCTACTGTTTCTCCAACCATTCTGATACCTAAACCAAACAATACTTTTTCAAAGGGTTTTGATTTGCTTTTTTCGACACCCTCAAGTAAGTTTCGCACTGACGTATCGGCCATTCGATCTAGAGTAATCAATCGGTTATATTCTAATTGGTATAAATCAGCTATATCTCCAATTATCCCTTCATTGACTAACTGAGCAATGGTCTCATCCCCGATTCCATCGATATCCATTGCCTTACGTGAGGCAAAGTGCTGAATTCTCCCAATTACCTGTGGGTTACAACCGGTATGATTTATACAATAGTAAGCCGCCTCACCTTCTGGCCTTTCAAGAATACTACCACATTCTGGACACTCTTTTGTAAAAAAAACTTTTTCACCATTCCCCCTGCGTAATTCTTTCTTTACACTTGTAATCTTAGGAATAATTTCACCTCCCTTTTCAACCGTTACCATATCTCCATAATACAAATCCAACTTTTCGATTTGATCAGCATTATGTAGGGAAGCCCGTTTTACATTAGTGCCTCCAAGAAGTACTGGAGTCAAATTAGCAACAGGGGTTACTGCTCCTGTTCGACCCACCTGAAAATCAACTGAATTCAGCTCTGTTATTACTTCCTCAGCCTGAAACTTATAGGCAATCGCCCAACGTGGAGACTTGGCAGTAAAGCCCAATTTTTCTTGTAGGTCGATGCGATCAAGCTTTATAACAATACCATCAATTTCATAATCTAACCCTTTACGTTTTTCATCCCAATGGGTAATAAAGGCCTCAATCTCCTCAATTGAGTGACACAAAGCAGAATGATTTGGGACGAAGAATCCCATTGATCTTGTCTTTTGCAATAACTCATATTGTGAATTGTACAGCTGATTTTCAGAAACAACTCCATATAGAAAACAGTCTAAACCTCGCTTAGAAACTTGGCTAGAATCTTGCAGCTTTAAACTACCTGAGGCTGTATTACGTGGATTCATAAACTCTGGTAACCCATCAACACGCCTTTTTTCATTTAATTGGTTAAATGCACTTCGAGCTAGTATCACTTCGCCTCGAATATCAAAATCTTCAGGAAAGGGAGCCTTAAGTTTTAATGGTACGGTTTTTATGGTTCTAACATTCGTTGTTATATCATCGCCTTGATTCCCATCTCCTCTAGTTATAGCCTCAATCAATTCACCATTTTTATAGGTAATCGAGACACTAGCTCCATCATATTTCAACTCGCAGCAGAAGGAAAGTTCAGCACTGCTTACTGTAGGGTCTTGGCTTAATCTTTTTTGAATTCTACCAATCCATTCTTTGATATCTTCAAGCGAATACGAATTATCCAGAGAGAACATCGGAAAACGATGAGTTTTAGTAAGAAAGTCCTTAGTAACTCCACCTCCTACACGTCTGGTTGGTGAATTTGGATCTGCCAGATGCGGATAAGCCTGTTCTAATAGACTCAATTCCTTCAACAACTTATCAAACTCGTAATCAGAGATTATTGGCTGATCTTCGATGTAATATCGTCTATTATGATCTATTAATTCTTCCGTAAGCTGGATGATGCGTTCTTCTGGTTTCATTGCTTCTTAGATAACTTTAGCATTCTAAAATTCATTCTAAAATCATTTCGTGATTCTACAATGAATTCAGGGGAGTATAATTCAATCAAGTCTTGTTTTAGATATTGATTGCATTCTAAATACATCACTGCGTGATCTCGGGTATATTTATTAAAAATGTATCTCAATCGCTCGTAAAACACCAGCGGATCACTATCGCTCACAAAAAGTGCCTTGTGAGGCTCCTTGTTTAACACATTTAGATGCATTTCTTTTTTTTCTAAATATCTGACATATGGTGGATTAGATACTATTATGTCAAATTTAACTTTAGGTATAAAATCAAACAAATCCTGTTTTATCCATTGAAGATTAGACTGATAAACCTTGTCATTCTCCACGGCGTATTTAAGTGCCTGCTCACTACTATCAATTCCAGTTATATGAGCCGAATCTAGATGCTTTGAAAGCGCTATTGAAATCGCGCCACTACCGCAACAGGCGTCTAACAGCTTTAAATTGTCTTGTCTTCCAAAGTCTTCCAACACCCAATCTACCAACTGCTCTGTCTCAGGTCTTGGAATTAATACCCCTTCCCCTACTTTTAATCTTAATCCGTAAAATTCAGCATAACCGAATATGTATTGATAAGGGTTCCCGAGTGTCAATTGATTCAAATAATCTTCAAAAAGCTTTTGTTTGTCACTTCTAATCGCTCGTCTTTTATCTAAAATTTCTGATGGCCAATTATTACCGAAATACTCCTGGTAGGCATATTTACACAAACTAGCGATCTCCTGACTTGAATACAGAAAATTTAATTCTTTAAAGCATTTATTTTCAAACTCTTGAATACTCAAAGTTCAAGTATTAAATGAATAGGACAAGAAGTGTGTCCGGTACCCCCTAAAGGACCCTCTAAATAGGTAAAACCTAAATGTTCGTACAAGCCAATAGCAGAGGTCATTTGAGGTAGTGTTTCGATATAAGCCTTCTTGTAACCCGCATGTTTTGATTCTTCTATGAGCTTCAACAACAACCTCTTTCCAACACCCTTACCTCTCAATTTTAAATCAAAGTACATTTTCTGAATCTCACATACCTCATCAGGCGCTCCAGGAAGATCTCCATATCCTCCCCCTCCTAGTAACTCTCCGTTGTAACGAATTACATAGTAATCCCTCTTTGGGTGATTGTAATAAGAATATAAATCAAAAAGATAAGGGTCGGCATAAGCAGTCCCTGTTTTTGGAGCATTCATCTCCTCTAAAACCCTCTTAATCAACTCCCCAAGTTCTTGACTATCCCAAGGTTGAATTAAAGAAATTTGAATCGATTCTAACTGCATCTCAAATCTTGTTTTCTTTCTCTATTTTTGATAGGTGAAGATACATGAATTCTACATGAAAAGGGCCGTAGAACTGGCATTAAAAAACAATCAAGGAGCCAGGCCAAATCCTTCGGTAGGAGCCGTTATCGTATCAGAGAATAAAGTTATCGGTGAAGGATTCACTTCGAATTACGGAGGCAATCACGCTGAAATCAACGCCCTTAATCAAATTAGAAAAGAAAACTTACCTCTTTTAAAGAAAGCTACACTTTATGTTACGCTCGAGCCTTGCTCGCATATTGGAAAAACACCTCCTTGTTCTTTAGCAATTATTCAATCAGGAATCTCCAAGGTAGTTATCGGTTGTCAAGATCCTAATCCTTTGGTTGCAGGAAAAGGAATAACCATGTTAAAAGCTGCAAATGTGGATATAACAACTGGTGTGCTAGAGAAAGAATGCGCTGAAACTCATCGGCAATTCTTAACCTTTATTAACCAAAAAAGACCCTACATAACTTTAAAATGGGCAATGTCTAAAGACGGGTTTATCGCACCATTAAAAGACCAACAAACAAAACCTGGCTCTTATTGGTTATCTCATTCTTTATCAAAACAATGGGCCCATAAATTGAGAGCCTACTCAATGGGGATTGTAATCGGTGCAGAAACTTTGCGTTACGACCAACCCTCTCTAAATACTCGAATCTGGGCTGGCCAAGACCCAGCAATACTAATTATTGGAGGAAAACTATCTGATATTCCTAGTACTTGGTACAATAAACAAGTCTCAATTATTCAGTTTACTAAAACTCCCGAAAAACAAAACTCAAGTATTCATCAAATCGCTATAGAAGACTCATCCAAAACCTTAAACTTACTGCTTAACCATTGCATAGAGCATCAAATACAAACACTACTCATTGAAGGAGGATCACAAGTAATTAATGAGTTTTTGAAATGCAACCTTTGGGACGAAGCGATTATTTTCAAAGGCAATACTAACCTAATAGAAGGCGTAAAGGCTCCAACCATCGATCAAAAGCAGGTGAAAATCATGAATTCCGCAAGTGACAAGGTGATCATTCAAAGAAATAGCGCAAATCAATGAATAGCTCCGAATATCTAGAAATAACTGAGAAAACAGGACCTTTTATATTCAAAGATCGCGGGAGCAAATTCTATGGATACGCCGCGCCATTTAATCATCTAGATGATTTTAAATCAATGATCAGTCATTTCAGGCTCATGTATCCTAAAGCTAATCACGTGGTATCAGCTTATCGAGACCAACCTCAAAAAAATCAAACCTTTTGTTCAGACGATGGAGAACCAAAAAATAGTTCAGGACCTCCTGTGTTAGGTCAGATTTTACAACATAATCTATACAATACGGCAGTATTTGTAGTTAGAGAATTTGGAGGAAAACCACTCGGTATACCCGGCCTAATTAGCGCGTACAAAACCACTGCAAATGGTATACTATTGGAGTGTAAAAAAATGAATGTTACCCCTTCGATAAACTATACAGTGCAGCTCGATTACACGAATAAAAATTGGCTCAGTGAAATCATTGAAAAGCACGATGGTAAAATCAAATCCACCAGCTACTTAGAAAGCATTTCGATGTCATTCACTATCCCCTTATCAATGAATGAACTTTTTCTATCAGATTTAAAAAATAACAAGCGGTATGTTGATCTGATTATTTCTGAATCAGAGAAAGTAGACTAGCTGGTATTTTAATTGGCTTAAACGAACTAGAATCGGCAGCAACTAACGTCACTTCTCCCTCGACTAAAAGTTGCTTATTTTCATCGTAAATTTTATTCTGAAACACCAAAGATGCACCCCCAATTTTAACCAGTTCAGTCTTAATAGAAAGCAACTGATCATATCTTGCCGGCGCCATGTAATTGACACTAACATTTACCACGGGAAGAAGCACACCGGAATCTTCTAAACGAGCATAATCTAACCCTTTAAACCGCAACCATTCGACCCTTCCTAACTCAAAGTAAGACAAATAGTTAGCGTGATAAACAATTCCCATACGATCTGTCTCTTGGTAGCGCACTCGAATCTGTATATAATGTGTATTCAATGATGAATTTTTAGTTTTAACAAATAACATTTAAAGCTCTTTTAGTTATGGTAAAAAAACTTAAAAACAAATACCTAAATAATTTTTTTTTAAGCAAAGAAGTAAACATATTTGTTATTCCAACGATGGGTCACCTCTACAGGTTTTTTTGACCCTTCGAATCGTTAAATTTTAATTGTATTAATTAACAGTGAAGATGTCTGCTGAACATGTTTGGAATAAATGCTTATCCTTTATAAAGGATAACATCCAACCCCAGGCATATAAGACATGGTTCGAGCCTATCTATCCTGTTAAACTTCAAGATAACGCACTGAGTATTGAAGTCCCCAGTAAATTCTTTTACGAATGGCTCGAAGAGCATTATGTAAAACTTCTTAAGGTTGCACTGCGTAAAGAATTAGGAGAATCAGCTAAGCTTCTTTACGTTATTAAAATGCAAAATGAGGAAGCAAATTCTCATACTGAACAAATTCCTAGTAGACATAAAAGCGCATTCTCTACCCAAGAACTAGATGTACCAATTGTTCGGAAAGATCCTGGATTAAAAAATCCTTTTATAATTCCAGGTATTCGAAATATAAAAAT
>Ga0255760_10006328_pt1 | contig 9915 bp, 12 predicted proteins | sample 071ome_25_FD_179960 | JGI IMG/M metagenome (GOLD analysis project Ga0255760, IMG submission 179960) | Coastal salt marsh microbial communities from the Groves Creek Marsh, Skidaway Island, Georgia - 071410BT metaG (version 2) | ecosystem: Environmental > Aquatic > Marine > Intertidal zone > Salt... | reverse complement strand
AAATTAAACCTCAAAGAGCTATCTCGAGAAATAATAAAAGAGACAAAGGATCTTCCGATCGGGCGACCCAGTTTACCAATTCAAATTGGAGAGCAGATGGTAATATTTGCGGTTTGCCAGCGATGGAGCCCTTCGCCTTCTTTCGACAGAGAGCAGGTACGCCAAACGATATCAAAAGAAAAACTCGATATCACAGCGCGCAGATATATGCGCGATATAAAAGTTTCAGCCATCATTGATATTAGGATGTAGCCATGGCTTCAGACAAATCCCTCATTGCAATTACGATGGGCGACCCGGGAGGGATAGGTGGGGAGATAAGCATTAAAGCTTGGGAAATGAGGAGAGAGCTTTCACCTGTATTTTTTTTACTCGACTGCCCGAAACGCATTGAGAGGCTGACCGAGAAGATTTCCATGAATTGCCCAATAGAGGTGATATCTGAACCAGGGCAAGCTATACAGGTTTTCGCAAATTCGTTGCCAATTTTGCCCTTGTCTTATCAAATAGACACAATACCAGGAACCAGCAATGTTTCTGATGCCGAAGCAGTAATAGAATCCATTAATCTTGCTGTAAAATTAGCGAGATCCCATAAAGTAGACGGCATAGTAACCAACCCCATCCAAAAAGAAACGCTCTATCAAGCTGGATTCTCTTACCCAGGACATACCGAGTACCTTGCAAAAATTGCGGGCACGGGCCGATCCGTCATGATGATTTCATCCCAAGACCTTCGGGTTGTTCCCGTTACGACACACCTTCCTTTAGGGGAGGCTATAGAGTCTTTAAAAATAGAGGATATTGTGCACTCTGCCAGAATAACACAGCAAGCTTTAGGAGATCTTTTTGGCATTTCTAGACCAAGGCTTGCGGTCTCTGGAGTTAACCCGCATGCTGGAGAGGGTGGTTTCCTGGGCCTTCAGGAAAGGCAGATCATAGAGCCTGCCGTCAAAATATTACAAGCGGAAGGAATAGATATATTTGGTCCATTATCAGCTGACTCTATGTTTCACGAGAAAGCCAGAAATCAATATGATGCGGCGATCTGTATGTATCATGATCAGGCACTTATTCCGATAAAAACGCTTGCGTTTGAAACAAGTGTTAACGTCACGCTTGGAATTTCAATTATAAGGACATCTCCAGATCATGGAACAGCTATGGACATCGCTGGTAAAGGAGAAGCAAGAGCCGACAGCCTAATTGCGGCTATCGAGTTAGCCGGAAAAATGGCTTCCAAAAAGCAAAAGAAATTTCTGAATGAGCAAGTACGGTAATTTTTTTGACCCAGAGCGATTACCACCCCTTCGTGAGGTAATCAGTCATTTCCAGCTCTCGGCGAGACACAGGTTGGGACAACATTTTATCCTAGATCCCAATCTAATTCGAAAGATTGTTCGAGGAGCTGGCAATTTGTCAGGAAAGACTATTATCGAGGTGGGGCCTGGACCAGGTGGCCTAACCAGGGGCCTACTTGAAGTCGCCGATACGGTCAAAGCTATCGAGACCGATAAGAGATGTTTAGAACCGTTGAATCAGATTGCAAAGGCCTCCGAGGGCAGACTGACCTTATTGGAAAAAGATGCGACAAAAATATCACCCTCAGAAATATTGGAGCTTGGTGAGAGTGCAACTATTGTTTCAAATCTTCCTTACAATATAGGTACACATTTACTCATTATTTGGTTAAAGGATTTGCCATGCATCGAGTCAATGACCCTCATGTTCCAAAAAGAGGTTGCTGAGCGCATTACTGCCGTAGCTGGTGATCGGTCATATGGGAGGCTATCCGTTCTGGTCCAATGGCTTTGCGAAACCGAAAAGTTATTTGATGTCCCGGCCGAGGCTTTCAGACCAAGTCCAAAAGTAACCTCAACAGTTATCTCACTGCATCCACGACCTGTTCCGCTTTATCCAGCAAAATTTAACGATTTGGAAGCTGTAACGCGGGCGGCTTTTGGTCAACGAAGAAAGATGCTTAGATCGTCATTAAAATCCATCATATCGAACCCCAGTGAGACGCTTAAAAAACTGAATATTGCGCCGACCGAACGGGCCGAAAATCTCTCGATCTTTCAATTTTGTATATTAGCGCAAGAATATAACCTTCTGTTAAAAAAAACCTCTCAGTAACCTTCCTGAAGGCGTTTTACAAAATCTGTTAAGCCGATCATCCTATGTCGACGCAACCGCTCGGCCGCTATGATTGCCTCAACCTGCGCCACACTCTCTTCCACATTATAGTTGACAACTATAAAGTCATATTCAGCATAATGGCTCATCTCGCTTGGTGCTTTAGCCATCCTTGCCGCCACAACCTTTTCAGGATCCTGCGCTCGATTGTGGAGACGCCTATCCAATTCTGCTGTGGACGGTGGTAAAATAAAAATACTTACGAGATCCTCCCTTGCCTTCTCAGCAATCTGTTGCGAACCTTGCCAGTCGATATCAAAAATCACATCTTTACCAACTTCTAGGGCATCTTGAACTGCAGCGGCTGGGGTTCCATAATAGTTATCGAAAACCTTCGCGTACTCCAAAAGTTCACGTCGATTGATCATTAGATTAAATTCTGTTGGATCTAAAAAATAGTAATCTAAACCATCTTTTTCGCCAGGACGCATCGGTCGAGTGGTCGCGGAGACGGACATAGTCAGATTCTGATCACGTGCCAACAATTGACGGGAAATAGTTGTCTTCCCCGCGCCAGAAGGAGAAGACAGAACAAGCATCAACCCCCTGCGCTTTAATTTAGTTCCGTCAATTGGACCCTTAGCCTTTTCATTCAATATTCTGTACCTGTTCTCGAAACTTATCGGTCAGTAATTTCAGTTCCAAACCCGCCTCTGTAATGTCTATCGAAGACGATTTAGAACAAATTGTGTTCGCCTCCCTGTTAAACTCTTGACATAGAAAATCAAGTTTTTTGCCCACTGGACCATCAGTATGCAGGCATGCTCGAGCTGCCTCAACGTGAGATCCAAGTCTATCTATCTCCTCGCTGATATCAGCTTTTATCGCGATTAGAGCTACTTCCTGCGCCATTCGATCCGCCGGAATAGACTCAGTGCCCGCCACAAGATTACCTACTCGTTTTTCAAGAGCCGCTAGAATTAGAGCGGACTGGTTTTGAGCCGTCTGTTTTATGAGTTCCACTGACGCCTCAATATCATCTATTATTTTAACCAGTACGGCGCAGAGCCTTGTCCCCTCCCCCTTGCGTGACTCCTTCAGCAGCATAAGGACACTCTTGAAACTCTCAGTAACCTCAGCCCCTAGCGCCTGGTATTCTCCCTGATCCGGACGTAACTCCGACACCTCGATAACCCCTCTAAAACCGAAAAAACTCTCAATTCGAGGCAAATCTAATTCATATTTTTTGGATAAAACCTTGGCCTGACTGATCAACTGTTCGAGCGCTCGCTCATTAACACTATAAACGGGATCCAAAGTTGGACTTCTCATTGCTAACGACGCAGAAACATTGCCACGGTACAAATATCTGCCAGCAACCGCTCTGAGATCCGCCTCTAAATTTTCAAAGCCACTTGGTAATTTTAGTCTAAGATCAAGTGATCTCGCGTTAACAGATCGGAGCTCCCAACTCCATTCGAACCCATTGAATTCGTTTTGCAACGAGGAAAAACCGGTCATACTCGATATTGTCACAACTTGCCTCTACCAAGGGACATATTGGATATTCTATACTGACGTTTCTTTGATGCAATGAGCACGCGGGACTTTGATAACAAAAAAACTGAAATCAATATTAATTACTGGCGCATCTTCTGGCATTGGGGCAGCGCTAGCGAAGGAATACGCGAGCCCCAGTGTCAAACTTGTATTGATTGGTAGAGATCCCCGCCGATTAAAAATAACCCAAGATACTTGCCTTAGATTGGGAGCGAAGGTTTTTACAGCTGTTTCAGACGTGACAGATAAAGAGGCTATGGAGAGAGTTTTCGATGACTTGGGACCCTTCCATATAGTTATTGCAAACGCAGGAATTTCAAGTTCGAAAGAACAAAATATGGCGCAGAATACCAGAGATATATTTTCGGTGAATATAGACGGTGTGGCTAATACAGTTTTACCGGCGATATCAAGAATGCAAGAACAAGGAGGTGGTAATATCGGGATAGTCAGTTCCATCGCCGGCTTCCGGGGCCTTCCTTCAGCACCAGCTTACTCAGCCTCAAAAGCAGCCTTAAAAATTTGGGGTGAAGGTCTAAGGTCTCGCTATGCCTCGGAAAACATTGTTATCTCGGTGATATGTCCAGGTTTTGTAGAAACTCCGATGACAGATAAAAATGATTTTTTTATGCCCTGGAAAATTAGTTCCTCCCTTGCTGCTAAGTCTATACGTCGGGGCATGGATCGAGGGCAAAGTTTGATCATATTTCCGTGGCAAATGGCTTTAGTTGTCAATTTAATCAAGGTCTTACCAAGACCTGTCGTCGAATGGATATTTCGAAAACTACCAAGAAAAGAATAAAACCTATGCATTGGAGCATGGGAATCCTTCCCCGAGGGAGAATTATTTTTAAAATTGTTTAGCGATATTTTCGTCTTTTTAGCTTACGCCATCTCGCCACGTTGATGTTATGTTGATACAAGGTTCGAGCAAACAAATGTCCCCCTTTACCATCTGATACAAAATATAAATCGGTGCTATTAGAGGGTTGAGCAGCAGCCCTAAGAGAGACCTCTCCTGGGTTTGTAATGGGCCCGGGCGGTAAACCAGCGATTAGGTAGGTGTTGTAGGGAGAGCGTAGCCTCAAGTCCGACCGAGACAACCCTCTGCCAAGTTTTCGTGTACCTCCCGTCAATGCATAAATTACAGTTGGATCAGCTTGCAGCCTCATCCCTAACTTCAGCCTGTTATTAAAAACAGCTGAAATCCTACTTCGTTCAGAAGTGAGACTAGCCTCTTTCTCTATAATCGAGGCCAGTGTGACGAGTTCTTTCGGGGATTGGAGGACTGACGCTTTGTTGCGGAGAGCCCAACTCTTTTTGATGGACATATCCATTTTAGTTTTCATCCGTTCTATTAATTTTTCTCGGGTATCGCCCCAGGAATAAAAATATGTATCTGGGAAAAGGCTACCTTCTAAGAGATTACGAGCATCAATTATTCCCCTTAAACCCAATGACGAATTCACTAGGTCAACGACTTCCCATTTATTTAATCCTTCAGGAACCATAAGACTTCTTTGGACCGTCTTACCAAAAGCGAAATGATGCAAAATTTCTCGTGTTGACAAACCTGAATTTAACAAAAATTCACCTGACTGGATTTTTAAGGTCAAGTCATCAAACCGCGCTCCAAGCCGAAAGATCCAGGACACCTCTAAAACTCCTGATGTGACCAGGCGCGAAGCAACTTGATCTGCAGTAGCTCCGGGTTCTATTATGAAGCGTATTTGGTCTCGATCGCTTTTTGGAGATGTGTATTGATGCCAGAGCCAATACAAAAAACAAGTAATAGATGCAAATATTAAAACACAAGCTATCACAAGTTTGCGCTGAATGACTATATTCTCCTAATCATCAAACCTTTTAAATATGATAGTAGCGTTAGTGCCCCCAAAACCAAATGAATTTGACATCACGCAACTGACGTCTCTCTCTTTAGCTTTCTTAGGCACAAGATCTAAATCGCAACCCTCAGAGGGATTTTCAAGGTTAAGAGTCGGTGGAATGACAGAGTCTCTCATCGCTAGAAGTGAATATATGGCCTCAACTGCTCCTGCGGCACCCAGAAGATGACCGATAGCCGATTTTGTCGAAGACATAGACAAACTATACGCGTGTTCTTTAAAAACTTTTTTCACCGCATTTAATTCGATTTCGTCACCCAACGGCGTTGAGGTACCGTGAGCGTTGACGTAAGAAACTTCCTCAGGAATTAAATTGGCTCTGGTCAACGCAGCTTGCATAGCTCTTGCTGCTCCACTCCCATCTTCAGCGGGGGCTGTGGCGTGGTAAGCGTCTCCAGAAAGGCCATATCCTACAAGTTCACCATATATCTTTGCGGAGCGGGCTCGCGCGTGATCCAACTCTTCCAGAACTAAAACTCCGGCCCCTTCCCCCATCACGAATCCGTCTCGGTCAACATCCCAAGGTCGAGAAGCTGACTCAGGCTTGTCATTAAATTTACTTGCTAAAGCTCTAGCTGCAGCAAAACCCGCAATACCAATACGGCAAATTGCTGACTCCGCGCCTCCTGCTACCATGACTTCTGCATCACCGAACTGTATAAGCCGTGCGGCATCGCCAATTGAATGCGCGCCGGTGGAACAAGCCGTCGTCGCCGCGTGATTTGGACCTTTCAACCCAAATCGTATTGAGACTTGTCCAGAGGCTAAATTAATTAGAGTGGAGGGAATAAAGAATGGCGATATTCTTCTGGGCCCACGATTTAAAAGAGTGACCGACGCATCATAGATTCCTTCTAAGCCTCCGATACCAGATCCTATCATTACGCCCGAACGGACTTGTTCTTCTTCAGTATCTAGATCCAGCCCTGAGTCCATTATCGCTTGAGTGGCGGCAGCCACAGCGAAGATAATAAATTTTTCGTTTTTTCTTTGTTCTTTTGGGTCTAACCAGTCATCCGCGTTAAACCTGCCATTCTCCCGCCCAACGGGAACCTCGGCCGCGATGGTCACGTTTAAATCCGAGGCATCAAATCCTCGTATGTGCCCAACTCCACTCTCACCGGCGACAAGTCTATCCCAGTTAGTCTCGACACCAACACCCAAAGGAGAGACAAGGCCCAACCCAGTTACGACCACTCGCCTCAAGACATGAACCCCCTCAAAATAGAATCCAAGCCTGCTGTTCCAATCGAGCTCGTCTAACTACCAGAATTTTCTTCAATAAATGAGATGGCATCTTTTACAGTCAAGATCTTCTCCGCAGCATCATCAGGAATTTCACATTCGAATTCCTCCTCAAACGCCATCACTAGTTCCACTGTATCCAGACTGTCAGCTCCAAGATCATCTATAAAGCTTGCACCCTCTAGGACCTTCTCTTCATCGACACCCAAATGCTCTACAACTATTTTTTTAACTCTATCTGCTACTTCGCTCATAAATTCCCCAGTTCACTTTGTTTATAATAGTCAGACCAGTCCCTATACTAGCGTAAGGACCGAATCGAAAGGAGTACATTACCCTAGCTTTTCCAATCAACCTTTTTTAGGTCTTGATCACCATTTTCAAGTTGAAGTCATATGGTCAAATCATCGCCATTCCACCATTAACGTGTAATGTTTGACCAGTCACGTAATGCGCTTGATCGCTTGCCAAAAAGGTCACACAAGCAGCCACGTCAGCAGGCTCCCCCAGTCGACCTGCGGGGATCCGCTGCATGATAGCCGCCCTCTGAGCCTCTGATAGCCCTTCAGTCATTGGTGAGTTAATAAATCCTGGCGCAACACAGTTTACTGTAATTCCTCGAGACGCGACCTCGGCAGCGAGCGACTTACTCATTCCAGATAGACCTGCTTTCGACGCAACGTAATTCGTCTGACCCGGGTTTCCTATAAATCCAACGACCGAAGTAATATTAATAATACGTCCCCACCTGGTCTTCATCATTCCTCTCAGCGCCGCTTTGGCCAGCCGGAAAGATGCCGTCAAGTTTACGTCAATCACTCGCGACCAGTCATCATCAGACATCCTCATCGCAAGAGTGTCCTTTGTGATCCCTGCGTTATTTACGAGAATATCCACTCCACCCATGCTTCGCTCCGTATTTTTGAGGAGATCAGCTTCAGAATTAGGACTGTCCAGTGACGCGGGAAAACACTTCGCGCGCTCGCCCAAATCATCTGCTAACTCTCTCAAGCGATCCTCATTTCTTCCGCTGAGGGCAACCGAGGCTCCATTGGCATGTAGAGACCTAGCGATCGCATTACCAATTCCTCCGGTGGCACCGGTTACAAGTGCAGTCTTACCCTCTAGGTCGAACATATACGCCTCCTGTAGAGTTCAATCATTCGCTAAGTCTTGCAAGAGAATTTTTAGTCCTTCCGGATCATTAATAGCCGTTGTTTCTAACTCTCTATCTATCCTTTTAGCCAGACCACTAAGCACATTGCCCGCTCCGACCTCAATTAACTTGTGTACTCCTAATTCTCTCAGCTTCAAAATACTCTCACGCCATCGCACCATCCCTGTTACTTGCTGAACCAACAGCGATTTAATCAATGCTGGTTCCTGGGTAGGCTCAACGGTGATGTTTGACAAAACTGGGATGCAGGGTGCGGCTATCTCGGTAGAAGACAAAACTTCATCCATTTTCTCGGCGGCCGGTTGCATGAGCGAGCAATGGAATGGCGCGCTAACTTGAAGGGCGACGGCACGTCTAGCTCCAAATTCAGAAGCTTTGTTTACGGCCCTTGATATTGCGGTGGCGTGGCCTGACAAAACAACTTGACCTGGCGCATTATCATTGGCAGCTGTGCAAACTTCGCCTTCCGCTGCCGCTCGCGCCAGCCCTTGCGCTGCCTCCAGATTTAAACCCAAAATAGCCGCCATGCCACCTTGTCCAACAGGAACCGATTGCTGCATGGCGGTTCCTCTAGTTTTCAGTAATCTTGCGGTATCAGATAACGACAATGCTCGAGCAGCTGCCAGGGCAGAGTACTCTCCCAAAGAGTGTCCGATCGCAAAAGAAAATTTTGAAGCTAGGTCGATGCCAAATTTACTCTCCATTACCCGAATGAGCGCTAAGCTCACGGCCATGAGAGCAGGCTGCGCATTTTCGGTGAGAGTGAGCTGATCCTCCGGACCTTCAGAAATTATTTTAAATAAATTCTGCCCCAACGCATCATCAACCTCTTGAAAGACCTCTCTAGCCTCTGAAAACTCATCCGCGAGCTTGGTGCCCATTCCCACCGACTGGGACCCTTGTCCCGGAAACATAATCGCTACCGACATCCAATTTTTCTCATTTTTTAGTTTCCAAGCGTTACCGAATACTCTTTTTCTTAATTTTCTATGGTTCGATGTCAACACCTTTGGTGAGGACGATCATTATCTCAGTAAACCTTGCAACTTAGTCGCATGTGTGTATAGTACGGCGCTTTCTAGCAGTGGAGCTGGCAAAGTGAGTCCTGCTAACCCAGGTCTGGAAAGATTTTCAGTTTAATATATAGGTTTCTCTGTTTATTGAGCAGGCAATCGGTCAAATAAGGAGTTCCAAAGTGGCCTACTATGAAAGCGTTTTTATAACGCGACCGGACATCACAACTGTCCAAGTGGAAGCTTTATCAGATAGCTTTAAGGCTATTATTGCCGAGAATGGTGGGTCAGCGACCAAAGATGAATATTGGGGCCTTCGGTCGCTGTCATATAAAGTCAAAAAAAACCGTAAAGGCCACTACGTTATGCTGAATTTAGACGCTCCTGCTGGCGCGGTAAAAGAGCTAGAACGCAACATGCGAATAAATGAGGATGTCATTAGATTTATGACAATCAGAGTTGACTCTTTGGATGCAGAGCCATCTGTGATGATGCGCAATAAAAATGCTAGAGATGAAAAAAATAAGAGAGACAATTTTAAGCAAGAGCATTACTCGGACTTCAATAGGACATCGTCCGCTCAACAGGATCAAGGAGAGAGCCAATGAAAAGCCGTCGTCCCTTTTTCCGTAGACAAAAAAGTTGCCCATTTTCTGGAGTTGATGCGCCGACAATCGACTACAAAGACGTTAAACTGCTTCAACGGTTTGTGTCAGAAAGAGGTAAAATTGTGCCGAGACGGATAACTGCAGTATCGTCAAAAAAACAACGCGAGTTGGCCCAAGCTATCAAGAGAGCCAGAAATCTAGCTCTCATGCCGTACGTTGTAGATTGAAATCACAATTTGGCCCCGAAAGTTAATCGTGCTTTGCTGCTA
>Ga0255760_10006304_pt1 | contig 9944 bp, 10 predicted proteins | sample 071ome_25_FD_179960 | JGI IMG/M metagenome (GOLD analysis project Ga0255760, IMG submission 179960) | Coastal salt marsh microbial communities from the Groves Creek Marsh, Skidaway Island, Georgia - 071410BT metaG (version 2) | ecosystem: Environmental > Aquatic > Marine > Intertidal zone > Salt... | reverse complement strand
CGCACGAGCTGCAAAGCACTTCGGAGATCCAGAAGGTGGAAGCGCCTGCAAGCGCATTGTGATGTACAGCCGCTGGATGGCACGACCCAATACCGAAGGCATTGATTTCGGATTGTGGGAAGAGGTCGGTCCAAAGCTTCTTTCGCTACCCTTAGATGTACATAGCGGGCGGGTGGCGCGCAGTTTGGGGCTTTTGGAGCGCACAAAAAACGATTGGAAGGCAGTACAGGAATTGGATTACCGTATACGAGCCATTTCGCCTGAGGACCCAGCAAAACTCGACTATGCCCTCTTTGGATTAGGAGTATATGAAGGCTGGACCTAAAGAGCCATCAATCCTTCAATTTGTACTGCTTTTTCGTAACGTGCGATGATGCTATCGACATCCATCATCATTTCCTTCGCACTGACCGACACAAACTTCCCAGTTTTGCTTTGACGCAATTCTACTTGGGCGATGTTACTATCAAAAAGGGCTTCCGTTGCGGCGATGGACTTCGCATCTGCAGGTACGATGAATTTGAAGAGGTATAGGTTTGGCCAGGGACGCTCTTCCAGCTTTTCTCTGAGTCCTTTAAAGGGGTCTTGGCTCATGGGATGTCTTAGTTTGGGGACAAAAGTACGTTTTCTTCTACCAACGCCTCGGACTTCAAGAAGTTCGCTGCAGTGACTAATTCTGGATGGAGGTAGCGGTCATCACTGAGCGTAGGCACACGCTGGCGGAATTGGTCCAATAAATCCTTCAACTCCGTCCCTACTTCACAATCTCTGAGGTCAGCGGCCTGGGCGGCATTGATTAATTCAATTCCTAAAATACTGTACAAGTTGTCCACCACCTTAAGCAATTTTGTGGCTGCATTCGCCCCCATACTCACGTGGTCTTCCTGCCCGTTCGAACTCTCTATACTATCGGCGGAGGCCGGCGTGCAATACTGTTTGTTTTGACTGACAATACCTGCAGCCGTGTACTGTGCAATCATCAAACCGCTGTTCAAACCAGGGTTCGGAGTGAGGAACGGCGGCAATCCGCGACGCCCTGAAATTAATTGGTAGGTGCGGCGTTCGGAAATACTGCCCAATTCGTGCAAGGCCAATGCCGCGTAATCCAACACCAAGGCCAACGGCTGCCCATGGAAATTACCGGCACTGATCACCGCATCTTCCTCTTCCAACACCACCGGATTATCTGTCGCAGCATCCACCTCGGTACCAATGACCTGCATGGCGTGCATCAAGGCGTTTTTAGAGGCGCCGTGTACCTGTGGCATACATCGGAAACTATAGGGATCCTGCACGTGAGTTTTTGGTCTGTGCATGATCGGCGCCTCTTTCAACCAATGGTGAATTCGACTTGCGGTCATGACCTGCCCAGGCTGCGGACGTGTAGCATTCACACCTGCTGTGAAGGGTTCTATTCTACCGTCATGGGCAGCCGTAGATAAGGCGCCTATTTTATCGGCGAAATAATCTAATCTTCTCGCGTGTAGCATGGCGAACATGCCATGTGCAGACATGAATTGGGTTCCATTCAGCAAGGCCAGCCCTTCTTTTGAGGCTAAGGTATGCGTGCTCCACGCGTTCGATCCAAGGGCGTTGAGGACAACCTCCGTCTCGACAATCTCTCCTTTCCACCACATCGTTCCTTCTCCTAGTATGGGCAAGCTCATATGTGCCAATGGCGCCAAATCCCCCGATGCTCCTAAAGAGCCTTGGCTGTAGATCACCGGCAGCGCGCCACTATTGTATAAATCCACGAGGCTTTGACACACTTCCAATCGAATGCCGCTGACGCCCACAGCAAAACTTTTGAGCTTGAGGGCAATCATTAATCGAATCACCTCAGGGCGCACATAATCCCCCATCCCACAAGCGTGAGAGCGGACCAAATTTGTTTGAACCAATCCAAATCCTCCTCGCCAATCTCAATATTACAGAGGCTACCAAATCCAGTATTGACCCCGTAAATGGGTCGTTCGCTACGGGCAGTTTTATTTTCTAAAAAGGCGCGCGATGCACGGATCATAGATGTGGCATCCTCGCTCAAGGTAAGTTGCGTCGAACCTTCCGCAATGTGCTGGTACTCCGAATAGGACAATGAATGGGATCCAATGGATAGGGTTTTCATGTACATGGGTTTAAAGTCCTAAAATACGGCGGGCATGTGGGATTTTCATGAGGAATTGAACAGAGGAGGCAAAATTGGGTTTGTACTCTTAGAACAAAGTACTAGAATGAAACACTATGTAATCGTAGGCGGAAGCAAAGGCATTGGCAAAGCGACCGCTGAACTCCTAGCCGCCGAAGGTCACTCAGTGACTGTTTTCAGTCGAACCCCATACGAGGGTCCTGCGCATACCATTGAATGGGAAGAATTTGATGTATTAACCGATTCTTGGGACGACCGCATGCCCGATCGCATCGACGGACTGATGTACAGCGTCGGCACCATCAACCTCAAGCCGTTCAAAGGCCTCAAGCCAGAGACCTTCGAGGAGGATTTCCAAATCCACGTGATGGGTGCGGTAAAAGCACTCCAAGCCGCTACGGCCAACTTCAACCCGGACTCCATTCCCTCTTGCCTGTTATTTTCAACCGTCGCCGTACAACGAGGCATGCCCTTTCACGCTACGGTAAGCGCCTCGAAAGGGGCCATCGAAGGATTGGTACGTGCCATTTCTTCAGAATGGGCCCCGAAGGCACGTATTAACGCTATTGCCCCGAGCTTAACCGATACTCCGCTGGCAGGGAGACTCCTTTCCACACCAGAAAAAAAGGAAGCAATTGGTGCCAACAATCCAATGAATCGCGTGGGTGAAGTAGAAGATATCGCCGAAATGGCAGCCTTTCTTTTGAGCGATAAAAGCACTTGGATTACCGGCCAAATCCTACACGTAGACGGGGGACAAAGCACCATCTAAACATGGGCAAGCCCGCAATCAGTATTCTGTGGCTCAAGCGTGACCTACGTTGGCAGGATCATACTGCGCTACTGTATGCATTGCAGGCCGGCTTGCCCCTCCTTGTCGTTTATCTAAAAGAACCTACCCAATGGGCTCAGATTCAATATTCGGACCGCCAGTGGCAGTTCGTTTGGGATTCTGTGGCGGCTATGAATGAAGTCCTAGGACAGCAAAAAGTACATGCCCTAAGCTGCGAAGCTTTGGAATTCTTTGAGGCCTGCGAACAACGGTATGAGATTAAAGGCATCTACAGTCATCAGGAAGTGGGCATTCAATGGACCTTCGACCGTGATCTCGCCCTTGCAGAGTGGTGCAAAAAGCGAAACATTTCGTGGTATGAGTTTCCCACCTTCGGTGTGGCTCGAGGGTTGAGGCAACGCAAATATTGGTTGAAGAATTGGTATACGAATATTCATGCGCCTATAGAGCCTATTAATATGGAACGCTGTAGGACGCTACTCACAGCTAACCCCTTCCCTCACTGGTCCGCCCAAGCGCCCGAACTGGCCCAAAACTTCTATCAACGCGGCGGCATCACTCGTGCCCACAAGGTGCTGGATTCTTTCTTGTTGGATCGAATTACCGTCTACGCGCGCAGCATTTCCAAACCCCGGGAAAGTCGCCGTGGGTGCAGTCGAGTATCGCCGCATTTAGCCTGGGGAAACCTCAGTGTACGCCAAGTATTTCAACGCTCGCGTGATCTCGAGGTACCGGGCAGCAAACGCAACCTCAAAGCCTTCCAGGACCGATTGCGCTGGCAGAGCCACTTCATGCAAAAATTCGAAAGCGAAATAGAATACGAACAGGTCCCCATCAACCGGGGCTTCATCACCGTGGATGCCACCAAAAAGATGGACGAACAAAAATTCATCGCTTGGACAATGGGACGCACAGGCGTGCCCTTGGTCGATGCCTGTATGCGCTGTTTGGACGCTACTGGTTACCTGAACTTTAGAATGCGCGCCATGGTCGTCAGTTTCTACAGCCAATACCTATGGCTGCCTTGGAAACCCGGGGCCGATTACCTCGCAAGTCTATTCACTGATTTCGAACCCGGCATCCACTACCCCCAGTTCCAAATGCAAAGTGGCTACACTGGGGTCAATACCATCCGCATCTACAATCCGATCAAACAGAGTATGGACCACGATACTAAAGGTATATTTATCAAGGAATGGATACCAGAATTGGCCCAAGTACCGGAAGAGTACATCCACGAACCGTGGAACATTCCTCCTTTGCAATTGGCGATGGAAAACATCAGTTTTGGCGATTATCCTGCCGAACCAATCGTCAATCTGTCCAAAGCTCGAAAGCACGCCGGCGACACGCTGTATGCTGCGAAAAAGTCAAAATCTACCACGTTTGATTCCAAGCGAATTCTCGCCAAGCACACCAACCCAGGTCGGCGCGAACGCTAGCTTTCGTCTACCAATCTAAAGCCTTCGCCATGCACATTTTCAATACGCAGCCGCTCGTCTGGACGCAAGTATTTACGGAGTTTCGCCACATACACATCCATGGAACGCCCTGTGAAATAATTATCCTCTTTCCAAATCTTTAAGAGTGCCTTCGAACGCGGTAATAGTTGATTGCGGTGTAAGATCATCAATTTGAGTAGATCACTTTCCTTTGGACTCAACCGAACCACCTCTCCATCAAGGCCTAGTTGACGAATCTTAGGAAAAAACGTGAACCTCCCAATAATAAGCTCATCCGGCTCCTCCTCTACTTCCGCAGATTTTCGACCAATAATAGCTTGAATTTTATAGAGCAACACATCAGTATCGAAGGGCTTAACCAAGTAATCATCCGCCCCAGCCGAATATCCAGCAATGATATCCTCCTTTTGCCCTTTCGCAGTGAGGAAAATCAGCGGCTGACCGTTATCAATCTCCTTGACCTCCGTGGCCAAGGTGAGGCCGTCTTTCTTTGGCATCATGATATCGAAAATACACAGGTCAAAGGTGCCTTGTTTGAATGCACGTAAGCCTTGAACACCGTCACGCTCGAGGGTGACTTCATAGTCGTTGAAGGTTAGTGTATCGCGTAATAAATTGCCGAAGTTGATATCATCTTCTACCAGTAAAATGTGCTGCTTGTCCATATCTATTTTCTTGGTAATGCCAGGGTAAATGTGGTTCCTTCACCGGGTGCACTTTTTAAGGTGATCTGACCACGGTGTTTTTCTACAATCTCTTTAACGAAGGAAAGGCCTAATCCGTGCCCTTTCACGTCGTGAATATTTCCCTTGGTAGCGCGGAAGAATCGGTCAAAGACTTGCATCTGGGTTTCCTCATCCATACCTATGCCTCGATCTTTAATGTGTACGAGATAATGTAAATCATCTAGGCCCAATCTCACGCTAATCTGCGGTGTTGAAGGGCTATATTTAATAGCATTATCGATAAGATTCGTCAGGGCACTCTTCAACTGCGTACGGTCACCTAGGAAATCAAAGCTGCCTTCTGCCATTTGTAAGTCCATCCAACCGCCACGGTCTTGGACATTTAAATGGAAATGATCCACGGCCTCCTCGACTAATTGGTCCAGTTTCATCCACTCCTTATCCAAAGTAAGTTCCTCCTTATCCAACATAGACATCTGTAATACGCTCTCCATCTGTGCATTCATGCGCTTATTTTCCGCTTTAATAATCTCAAAATAACTCCGCATTTGTTCACTGTTCATCTTCTCACCATTCTTCATTAGAGAGTCAACGGCCAAGTTGATGGTGGCCAGTGGAGTTTTAAACTCGTGACTCATATTATTGATGAAATCGCTTTTGACATCTGCTAACCGCTTTTGTCGAAGACCTTGACGTTGCACTCCGAAAAAGGCAATTAAGATGACAACTGCAAAAAGTAATGCAGCTAGGAGACTTAGATAAACTCTTTTTGCAAGAAAAAATCCTTCACCTGGAAAATATAGAAGCAATTGCCTTGAAGGACCAATAAAACTTTCCGCCAGGATATAATTAAACTTAACCTGTTCCGTATCAAAATCAGAACTTGTTAATGAACTTAAGTAGCCGTTTTCTACGATACTCCATTTTGGCTCTACTGTAATACCTTGACCGCGTAATTCCGCGGTGATAATACTATCCATCTCCTCATAGGAAAGCTGGGTTTCCCATGGCATATGACTTTGGAAGTTATTAAATAGACCGCTGAAAAAGGTGGTATCGACACCACCAAAACCATAAGGCGCCTGCATTTGATTATTTGACCACCTTAGGGTCGTAGTACCCATAGGTGTGGAAATTGTCACAGTACTATCGCTGGTATTAGCCATATTGCGAACGCCTATACTCTTGCGCTTAATATGGAGTCGAACCCGATTATTCAAGTTTGTGGCCATTTCACCCACGTTAGCCTCATACTGCTGACGCTGCAATTCTAATTCTCCCGATAACAAGCTTAATTGGAGATACAAAGCACCTAGAACAGCTGCCGTAAGAATTGCTGTAGTGTAGTGTTTTTGGAGTTTTTGGAGTAGTGCCTTGAACATATTACTAAGGTAAGTCCTTAGTGGAAACCGGCATTTTTTTAACGCGTATTAACAGCCTATAATATTTGGCTAATTAATGCATCGATATCAAGTCCCTCGCCCTTGGCTTTATAATTAATGGCTATTCTATGCCGCAATACCGCCGGAGCTACCTCGCGAATATGAGCTAACGACGGACTTCCCTCACCTCGCATCATTGCGAGGGCCTTCGCAGCAATGACCAAGCTTTGTGAAGCCCTAGGTCCGGCACCCCAGCTAAAATAATCATTGGCCATGGCATGGCTATCAGCTTGATTTGGTCTTGTTTGTCTCACTAAGGAAACTGCATAAGAAACGACATCCTCTGCTATAGGAATAGCACGTAAAGCTTCTTGTAATTCAACAATATCTTGAGCATTCATACAAGGTGCTACCTCTAGCTTTTCATTAGTCGTTGTAGCTTGAACTACAGCGATTTCTTCCGACGCTGAAGGATAATCCATTCGGATATTGAAAAGAAAACGGTCAAGCTGAGCTTCTGGCAATGGGTAAGTCCCCTCCTGCTCAATAGGGTTTTGGGTAGCTAATACAAAGAATGGATGTGGGAGATTCATTGTTTTTCCAGCGGCACTTACCTTTCTCTCCTGCATTGCTTCGAGTAATGCGGCTTGAGTTTTAGGCGGCGTTCTGTTTATCTCATCTGCAAGAACAATATTGGCAAAAACAGGACCTTTGTGAAATACAAACTCGCGTTGTGCATTGAGCATTTCCGTTCCCGTAATATCTGAAGGCATGAGATCAGGGGTAAATTGAATCCTAGAAAAATCTAATCCTAGGGCCTGTGATACAGAGGTAATTAAAAGTGTTTTTGCTAATCCTGGTACCCCAACCAATAAGCTGTGGCCTTGGCATAAGATGCTCATCACAATCAAATCTACCGCCTCCTCTTGGCCTATGATAACCTTCGAGATCTCGGCCTTAAAGGCTTTGATACGCTCTGGAGCGGATTCGAGTATGGCTATAATTTTCTGATCAGTCATTGTTTGAGTTCCAACCTTGTAAAAATTCATCACACGGGTAGTAGCCAGAATTGACTCGTACAAACGTTTCCTGTAACTTCTCTTCTTTCCAATCATTTACCGTTCGCGCCTGCTTCTCTTGCAGAGCAAATCCCTTAATACGCGTAAAATCAAGATCTAGATTAGCGCGGTGTGGTTCGTGCTTTTGATCGAGTTTGATGATTCGAAAGGCTTCGCGTTGGTCGTCCGAAACGAAGAATGAAGATTCTGAAATCTCACCAGGCGCTAAGTTATTTACCATGCCAAATAATGTGCGATCTAACTGACTGATTTCGAATTTATTATTGCCGTTTTGGAAGTTGCTCATTTGCCCACCGTTGAAACGAGTATTCTCATCTTCGCTGTATCGACGCGCTGCCTCCTCAAAAGTTAATTCACCAGTAGAAATGGCACTTGAAACACTATCTAAGAAGGCCTTAGCTTCCTGCAAATCTTCTTGGCTCAACTTAGGCTTAATGAGAATGTGACGAAGGTCCAATTCCTCTCCGCGCTTTTCAAGTAATTGAACGATGTGATATCCAAATTCCGTTTTGAACGGTTCGCTAATTTCCCCTTTGCGTAAATTGAAGGCTACAGCTTCGAATTCCTTTACGAACACACCGCGTTGAATGCCTTTGTACTCCCCTCCTTTTTTATTCGAACCGGGATCTTCACTATACAAAATAGCCATAGACGAGAAGCTCGTTCCGTTTTCAATGCGCTGCTTGAGGTTTGCTAATTTGTCTATGACCTCTTGCTCCGCCTCCTTTGAAACCTCTGGATACTTCACAATTTGACTGATTTCAACTTCTGCGTTAATTAACGGAACACTATCCGCTGGCAAGCTCTCATAAAAAGAACGGACCTCTGAAGGTGTAACTTCAATGCCTTCAACCACAGTCATTTGCATACGCTGTGCAACCAATTGGTCACGAATCAATTCACGCATTTCTTCCTTGATTTCAACCACAGACTTCTCGTAAAACTCTTCGAGCTTTTGTTGGTCCCCCATCTGCATGATTAACTGCTGAATACGGCGATCCATATTGGCTTCCACTTCGTCTTCACCTACCGTCACAGAATCAATCTCTGCATGATGTATCAATAATTTCTGAAAAAGCAGTTCTTCGAAAACCTCACAATATGTGACCTCGTCGCCAAAATTTTGACGGTTAAATACATCATATTGTTCTTCAATTTCACTTTGTAAGATGATATCACCTCCTACAATTGCAGCCACACCATCCACTGTTTTCGGCTGTGCTTGTGCAAAAACAGTAAATCCTAGACTTAAACTAGTAAATAATAAGTGTGCCTTCTTCAATTGCATCTTCAATGATATTTGCTTCTATACGCTCGATTAACTTTAATCGGCGCTTATTCAATAACACCTTTCGAACACGTTCCTCTACGTATTCTAAAGGGCTGTAATTGTCCTCAAGTCGGACGTCATTAACCTCTACAAAATACACAAGAACAGTATCCTCACAGGTAAATTTTTTAGTCCTAGTAAAGTAAGTATAAGGATTCCTAACATCGATAGGAATCTCAGCAATAAAATCCTCTAATGGTACCCACAGCGAATCTTGATAATTGCTTTGATTAGTAGCAAACACATCTGCCCAATCTAAAAACTTATCATATTGACTGCTTGAAATAAACCAACGTTTCGCTTCATTAATTTTTTGAGCGCCGATAGGCGCTGCAGTATACTTAGCTTGGACTATTCGCTCTTTAAGTTCAAAACTAGACTTATTAGCTTCATAGTACTCTTTTATCTCCGAATCTGAAATGGAAGTATCTAAATGCTGGTTAATGTATCGGTCGATATAAGCGTGTTTAAGAAGGTCATTTCTATATTGTTCAACGAGATCTTCAAAGTCCTGTAACTCAGTACGAAGATTGAATTCGGCCGCTTGTACTAATAAAACATTTTTAGCCCAACTGGTGATGAGCATATCCACGTACCCAGCACTATCTGCGGATTCTAATGAGCCTGCTGCCGGTAAGCGATCTTGGATATCCTCAAGATAAAGTCTTTCAGAACCTAGTTGAGCCATCAGTGTTGGATCATCTGTTTTCGGCGTGCAAGATGCAGCTAAGACACAAATGGTTATGTAAAAGAGCAAGCGCACTATTTCAATGCTTCAAATACCTGATCCTTGATCTCTTCATTCACCTGAACATCAAATTTCTCACGAAGTGATGCAACCCAAGTTTGTTCCAACTGGTCTTGGTAACTCGCAATGACTAATCCTTTGATTTCATTCAAGGCTTTAGGAGCCGAGGGGTGGCTATCCTCAACCAACAAAACTGCATATCCTCCAGTCGATAACTCTACAGGACCATATACTCCCTGATCCATGCTCCAAATTTCTTGCAACACAGGCTCGTCTTTCTGCTGTGCCATCCCTGAAGCATAGGCAATACTCAAAGC
>Ga0255760_10006297_pt1 | contig 9952 bp, 9 predicted proteins | sample 071ome_25_FD_179960 | JGI IMG/M metagenome (GOLD analysis project Ga0255760, IMG submission 179960) | Coastal salt marsh microbial communities from the Groves Creek Marsh, Skidaway Island, Georgia - 071410BT metaG (version 2) | ecosystem: Environmental > Aquatic > Marine > Intertidal zone > Salt... | reverse complement strand
CGATCAAGCAGGAGTTGCAGAAGGTCATGAAAACGATGGGACTATCGGACCGTCTCGAAGCGGCAGCGCGGGCTCGCAAGGTCGGACTACTCGGAAGCGAGGACACCTCGGACTAGCGTTCAACCATGCGTGCGCCTGTTGGCGGTTCCTGTGATGGTGTTCGATGACGGTGCTTCATCGCCTGCCATCGGTCACCGCACTGGTGGGTCTGCTCGCGATTCCCGCAATCCTCGCCCAGCAGATCTGGCTGCCGAGTTCGGCCGGGGTGTTCATGCTCGGCGCACTTCCGTCGGCCATTGCCGTTGTGGTGGTGGGAGCCAAACGCGCCATACAGATCGCGGTCGCTGCAGCCCTGGGAGGGGCGGTGGCCGCCGCATTCGCCGGCAACGCATGGGTGGGCGCCATCCTGATCGCCGCGATGGCGGGCTACGGCGGGTATTCGGCTCGGTACGGAAACGAAAGCCCGGTACTGCTCGTACCGGTGGTGGTGTCCTTCATCGTTATCGCTCCACCGGATCTGGTGGATCGCTCCGGCACCACGCTCACCGGGCTGCACTATGCATTCGTGATCTCTGCGGCACTGCTCATCGGTGGTACGTGGGTAGCAATCGTCGGTCTGTACTTAGCCAGGAACATGGAGCGGGCGGTAGACGAACCGGTCGAGGAGAGCGTCGCACTCGGCTACGGAATCGCCCTCGCAGCATCAACAGGACTTGCCACCTTCGTGGCCGCTCGCTACTTCCCAGGAAGCACGGGCGCATGGGTAATCCTGACAATCCTGCTCGTCATGAAACCGCGGTCCACCGACATGTGGCGCACCGCTCGCCACCGAGTTGGAGGAACCCTGTTGGGTGCAGTCATGGCCGGCGGCCTCGTGCTGGGGATGAGCGTCGCGGGAATCCCTCTGGAGAGTTGGGCATTGATTCTCGGGGCGGTCTTCTTGATCATCGCGCTCAGCGTGCTGCGGGTGCAGCCCTACTGGCAGTTCGTCACTTTCTTGACCCCAGCGATCATCCTGCTGAAGTCCAGTGGAGACGACACTCTGCGCCTTGACGGCCAGCGCGTTGTCATGACGTTGATCGGAACATTGATGGCGTTGGGATTCGCTGTTCTCGTCCGCGAGATCAACCACCGAGTGATGGCTGTTCGGTCGCCCTAGTCCTCGCGGTTCACCCGATCAATACTGAAGGCAGGCAAACAAACGGCGACGTACCGGGCGCCCTTCTCGGTGCGATAGCGGATGCGCTCGCCTGCCCGAGTGATAACGGCCTGACCGGCACTGACGCTTGTTGTCTCGTCGCCATGATCAACCAGCAGTTCGCCGTCGAGAACCACGGTGAACTCATCAAATTCCGGAGCCTGGAAGGGCTCGTCCCAACCGGCCGGCGCGACCATATGGGCGATGGAGACAGCCTCGTCGCTGCTCGATGCACGGCCTACGTACTCCTCGATGGTCTTGCCACCGGGGACAGGGATCAGGGTTGGATTAGCGATGATTTCGGGCACAGGTTCACATTACGCCTTGAGAAGTCCGGTGCATCCTAGATAGCGTCGTTCTATGAGACGATTAATCTCCGCCTCGACCATCGTTCTCTTGGCGCTCGGCGGCCTCACCTCTCCTGCGTGGGCCGAACCTCGCCCCGGAGGCGAGTGCAGTCCCGAGGGATCGTCAGCCGCCTTTGACGGAACGTCGATGACCTGTCAGCAAGGCAGATGGGTGCTCGAGGGGCCGCCTCCACTGGGTCCGGGGACTCCCAACGATCCCGTAAACCCGGGAAGTAGGCCTGCATCGTCGTCTGTGAAGCCGGCAAAGAACTTCAGAACTATCGGGACCGCCCTCGACGCAGCAACTTTCAACTCGGACGGAAAGCAGGTCGCTGACGCAACCGGTATTCGTTTGCCCAACGGAAAGATTCGGCTATTTGCCTTCGTGAACTCGACCGACTCACTACCCGGCACTCTTTCTGCCACCTCCACAAACAAGGCCGGTACCAGATTTACCGCCGACGCCACACCCCCGCTTCCCGGGGTCGCTGCTGGTCAACCTCGCGTCGTTTCTCTCGGCGGGAATTCCATGAGGCTTTTCTACGTAGCAGGAGGCAACATCAACGCGGCCGTGTCCAATGACGGAGGTGGAAGCTTCTCTGTCGAAGGCCCCGTCATAACCAGCGCTCAAGCTGGATTCGAACCTGGGGGAATCACCGTCATCCGCCACAAGGGAAAGTGGCGGGCCTACTTCTCCAACCTTGAAAAGCCCGGCGAGCGCGAAACCCGAGTGATGAGAACAGCAACGAGTTCGGACATGCTCAACTGGACAATGGGACCGGTTATCACCCAAGGTTCCGGGCCATTAAAGGACGGTGGCTCGCACCCCTTCGCTGTCGTTGACAAAGGCCGGATTGCTCTCTATTACGCCGGTGATCGAGGCGGTTTCTACGGCATCTTGATGTCGACGTCGAAGAACGGCGTCAGTTTCACAGGGGAACGGTCCGTGATCGAGGGTGGAGGGGACCCAGACATCGTGCGCGTCAGCAAGAACAAGTGGCTCATGTACTACGGTGCCGACCTTGGTGGAGGCAATTTCGGCATCAAGGTTGCAAGATCAACAGGTCCAGTTGTGCCAACGAAGTAGCACCGACGGACTACTCGGCGATTCTTTCCACGATCAACGAGAGCCGATCCATCGGCGTGCCGTTGATCTCGTAGGCACCGTCAAGTTCGGCGACCGCCGCCTGGAACCTGGCTTCGTCGTCGGCCAGCAACGTCATCAACGGCTCACCCTCGGTGACGGTGTCTCCGGGCTTGGCATGCAGCCAAATGCCCGCACCGTGGGCAATCGCGTCTTCTTTGTGGGCGCGGCCGGCCCCGAGCCGCCAGGCAGCGACACCAACTCCGTAGGCCTCGAGGGTGGTCACCGTTCCAGACTCCGGCGCTGCAATCACGTGCTCATACTTTGCCTTCGGTAGCGCCGCGTCCGGATCTCCACCCTGTGCACTCACCATCGAGCGCCAATGATCCATGGCGCGGCCACTGGTGATGGCTTCCTTGGGATCGGCGTCGATCCCGGCGATGTCGAGCATCTCGTTGGCCAGAGCAAGGACGAGGTCAACGAGGTCTTGCGGCCCACCTCCGGCGAGCACTTCAAGGGACTCTGTCACCTCGATCGCATTACCGACCGCCAAGCCGAGAGGAACGTCCATCGCGGTGATCAGTGCGCGGGTCCGAACCCCTGCATCGTTACCAATCTTGACCATGGTGCGCGCGAGCCGTTGGGCGCGAGCAAGGTCAGACATGAATGCGCCATTACCGGTCTTCACATCGAGCACGAGGCCGCCAGCACCCTCCGCAATCTTCTTGCTCATGATGCTGGAGGCGATCAGTGGGATGGCCTCGACGGTGCCGGTGACGTCCCGTAGCGCGTAGAGCTTTTTGTCCGCCGGCGCGAGACCATCGCCTGCAGCGCAAATAACGCCACCCGAAGCCCGCATGACGTCCTTCATCTCGGTGTTGGACAGGAGCGCACGCCACCCGGGAATCGACTCCATCTTGTCGAGTGTTCCACCGAAGTAACCAAGTCCCCGGCCGCTCAACTGCGGAACCACCGCTCCGCATGCCGCAACGATGGGCACCAACGGCAAAGTGACTTTGTCGCCGACGCCACCGGTGGAGTGCTTGTCCACACTTGGTGCATCGAAGTCCGAGAAGTCCATGCGGGTACCTGTGGCGATCATCGCTTCGGTCCAGCGGACGATCTCTCGCTCGTTCATGCCGTTCAGCAAGATCGCCATGGCAAGGGCGCTCATCTGCTCGTCTGCGACCACACCGCGGGTGTAGGCGTCGACCACCCAATCGATCTGGGCATCGGATAGTTCACGTCCATCGCGCTTAGCGATGATGACGTCGACCGGGGCGAAAGCCTCGCTCATGCGGGCGCTGCGGCGCCGGAATCCTCGCCGCCAGCCATCAATCGACCGATGCGATTGCGATCGGCGCCCTCAGCGTCAATTTCGGCAACGATGTGGCCGTCGTACATCACGAGAATTCGATCCGCCAGCCCCATGACCTCGTCAAGCTCGGCAGACACGAGTAAGACCGCGGCTCCATCATCACGGGCCTTGACGATCTGCGAGTGGATGAACTCGATTGAGCCGACGTCCACACCACGTGTTGGCTGTGAGGCGATTAACAGACTCGGCTGGGCGGCCAACTCGCGTGCGATGACGACCTTCTGCTTGTTTCCACCCGACAGAGACTGCGCCGTGGTCTGGATCGACGGGGTGCGGACGTCGTAGTTCTCAACGAGCGTGGTCGCAAGTTGATTGACCGCCTTGCGGTTCCTGACACCGCGGGTGGCGAATTGGGGCTCGTCAAATCGGTTCAACACCATGTTGTCTGCGATCGAGTAGGGGCCAACAACCCCATCCTTTTCCCGATCCTCAGGAACATGCCCGACGCCCATCTCGTGAATGGCATGGGGACTCAGGCCTTCGGCGTTCTCGCCATTGATGGTGAACACTCGCGCATGGGACTTGCGAAGCCCGGTGAGGGCCTCGACGAGTTCGCGCTGACCGTTGCCTTCAACTCCGGCGATGCCCACGATCTCTCCGGCGCGCACCGACAAGGATGCGTCTTGTACGGCTGGCAGCCCCAGCCCTCCCTCAACATTCATGTTTTGAACATCGAGAACCACGCTGCCAGGGGTTGCCGGCTTCTTGTCCACCCGGAGCAGAACACTGCGTCCGACCATCATCTGAGCGAGGCCCGCCTGATCGGTCTCATCTGGCGTGGTGGTGCCCACGACGCGACCGCCTCGTAGCACCTCGATCGTGTCCGCGACCGCCAGCACCTCACGCAACTTGTGGGTGATGAAGATGACCGCCACACCATTGTCGGCAAATCCCCGCATAACCTTCAGGAGCTCGTCCGTCTCTTGCGGAGTCAGGACGGCCGTGGGCTCATCCATGATGAGGATTTCCGCGTGGCGGTACAGCGCCTTGAGGATCTCTACCCGTTGTTGCGCACCGACGGGAAGGTCTTCTACCTTCGCGTTCACATCCACCTGCAGCCCATATTCCTTCGATAGGCGGGCCACTTCCTCGGTTGCCTTCTTCATGTTCACGAAGATTGACCGGTGTGGCTCGTCTCCCAGAATGACGTTCTCCGCCACTGTGAACACCGGAACCAGTTGGAAGTGCTGGTGGACCATGCCGACGCCCTTGCGGATCGCATCACGTGGACCAGCCAGGCGAACTGGGGTGCCGTTGATCAGAATTTGTCCTTCGTCTGGCTCATACAGCCCATAGATCATCTTGACGAGAGTCGACTTACCCGCTCCGTTCTCACCAAGTAGGCCCACGATCTGACCTTTGTGGATGGTGAGCGAAACATCTTCGTTGGCGATGACGCCCGGAAAGCGTTTGGTGATTCCCCTGGCCTCGAGCACCGGGGTTCCCGTTGGAGTGAAAGAAGGCATAGTTGTCCCCTATTCCTTCTCGTACGGTTTACCGACCGCTGCAGGTGGCTTGATGCGACCCGACACGATTGCAAGAAGGACGATGGTGAGGATGTACGGCAGCATGTTGGTGAACTGCTGAGGAATGGCAATCACCTCGTCCGCCTGAAGCTGGCTCGCAAGACCCTTCGCTAGGCCGAAGAACAGCGCTGCCCCAAGAGCACCGATCGGATTCCACGCACCGAAGATCATGATCGCCAAAGCCATGAAGCCCCGGCCGGCGGTCAATCCGCGCTCGAAAGTGCTGGCGGCTTCAATCGAGAGGTACGCCCCGGCCAGCCCCGCGAGCCCTCCTGCAAGCGTGACATTCAGGAAGCGGGTGCGCTGGACGTTGACTCCTGAGGTGTCAGCAGAACCGGGCTTCTCGCCGACAGCCCGCGTGCGCAGTCCCCAAATGGTCTTGAACAGCAACATCCACAAGATGAAGGCCGCGATGATCGCCGCGTACGTGAAGATGCCGTTGTCGAAGAACACGGGCCCCACGAGCGGTAGGTCTGCCAAGAAGGGGATACGAACTTTCGGAGTGATCGCCGGCAGTACGTAACCCTGGGCGTAGAAGAACGAGGTCAGTCCCGTCGCGATGATGTTGATGATGGTTCCCGCAATGATCTGATCCATCTTCCACGTTACGGCGCCCGTGGCCAGCATCGCACCCATGATCATTCCGGTGCCGACACCGATCATGGTTCCAAGAATGAGATTGCCCGTTATCGCGGCGCCAAAGAAACCGGCGAAGGCGCTCATCAGCATCTGGCCCTCGATGCCGATGTTGATGATGCCACTTCGCTCACAAATGATGCCCACCATGGCAGCCAGAATTAATGGCACTGCATAGCGAAGGGAGAAGGACAGCACGGATACTGTGCGAATCTCGTCGTTGACGAAAGCGATCACGATGAGAATTCCGATGACGATAGCCAGCGAGTAGGCGTATCTAGGTCTCATGAACCCCACCCTGATGTCACAGTCGTCTGCTTCATTGCCCGCTTGCGGAAGAGCAAGCGCGCAACGATCGGCGCCGCGACGAAGAGCAGCGTCAGCGCCAAGATGACATCGACGACCTCGGGCTCGATTCCCGTCTCGAACTGCAAACCTGCCGCACCAGCTCTCAGGGTGCCCACAAGCAGTGCGGCTGGAATCGTTGCGATGGGATTTGCTCGAGCGAGAAGAGCGATCGTGATTCCGTCGAAGCCGAGCCCTGCGTTGAATGCAGGTTCGAACCGTCCGGTAATTCCGAGAGTCTCTACCGCTCCACCCATTCCGGCGAGGGCGCCACTGACGGCCATCGCTAGGAATATCGTCTTCTTGACGCCGATGCCCGCATAGTTGGCCGCACTGGGGTTTAAACCGACGGTGTTGAAACGGAAACCTTGCGTTGTGCGAACCAGGAACCATCCGAAGAAGAGGGCAACCAGAATCGCCAATACGAAGCCCGATGGCACGATTCCAAAGTCGGGCAATGCGGCAGTCGGTTGAATGGCGGGCGTTCTCGACAACGGCTGGTCGGGTTCCTTCAGAGGATCGCTAGCTAAGTAATCGACCAGGGCGATGGCAACAGCGTTCAGCATGATCGTGGTGATGACTTCGGACACGCTGCGGTAGGCCCGCAGGGCACCGGCAATGGACGCCCAGGCAGCACCGCACAACATGCCGAATGCGATCGCGAATGGAAGGTGGATGACCGCTGGCATCTGGAAGTTGTAGGCAGCCCATGCCGTTCCTATAGCGCCAATGAGCAGCTGCCCCTGAGCACCGATGTTGAAAAGACCTGTTCGCAACCCCACCGTTACGGCGAGTCCGGTCAGAATGAGCGGAGTCGACTTCTCCATGACGCGAAGGAGTCCGTCGGTATCGCCCAGTGCGGAGGAGAACAGGAACCAATAGGCGGTGAACGGATTCACCCCTTGCAGCCAGATCAGGATGCCGCCGAGGGCAAGTGCCAGGAGAACCGACACGATCGGCACCACGATTCCCTGGACGCGAGAGATGCGTCCAGACCGCTGCGGATCGGGGTCAGTAAACCCGAGGTCCGTTTGCGCGGGATCTGTCATGGACATGGCGTTGGATCCTTGCACAAGGTTGGGGTCTTGGTGGGCGACTTGTCGGAAATACAGGGCGGGAGCGACATCGTCGCTCCCGCCCCGTGGTACATCCGATCTGTCGGACTAGTTTTCCAGCAGCGCCAAGCCACCGGTTTCGATGGAACCATCTGCCAGTCCGGCGATGACCTCTTCCATCTGAGCCTTGACATCGTCCGGCACGGCACCCTCGGTGTCGTGGTACGGAGCAAGGCCAGTCGGGCCAAAGAAGTTTCCACCCGGGAATGCGCCGTCGTATGACAACAGCACCAGTTCCTCAGTACCGGAAACCAGCTTCTTCTCCGCAGACGTCAACAGACATCCAGCCGCTTGCGGCACAGTGTTGTACTGATCGACGTCCACGCCGATGCAGAACACGGTGCTACCGGCGCCAGAGTCCTTGGCGATCTCGATGAGGCCACCGTTGCCGGTGTTACCACCAGCGGCGAAGATGATGTCCGCGCCCTGGTCGAGTTGCTTGCGGGATTCTGCAGCGCCCCACTCTGGATCGTTGAACGCGTTGTCCGGCTCGTGGTACACGAGCGTGACCTCAACGTCCGGGTTCGCCGCCTGAGCGCCCACCTTGTAGCCCTCACCGAAGAGCTTCACCGGCGGGACAACATCGGTACCGAGAACGGCGCCGATCTTGTTCGTCTGGGTCATGAGGCCAGCAAGGTAGCCAGCTGCGTAACCCGCGCGGTCCTCGTTGAAGACCAGACCGGTCAAGTTGGCAACTTCCTCACCCTGGAACTGGTCAACACCGATGAAGTCGATTTCCGGGTACTCAGCCGCCGCGGCAACCGTCGCCTCAGCCATCAAGAAGCCGACGGTGACGATGGTGTCATAGTCCTTCGATGCGAACTGCCCGATGTTGTTGGCGTAGTCCTTGGGGTCGGTCGTCTCAATGTACTTTGCGAAGCCCCCCACCTTCTCTGCCGCAATCTGAGTGCCTTCCCACGCGGCCTGGTTGAACGACTTATCGTCCACCTTGCCGGTGTCGGTAACCAGACCGACGCAGTAGTTCTCCGGAGCGGCGCAGTCGCTGTCGTCGGTGGTGGGGCCAGCAGCGGCCTCTTCCTCAACAGCTTCTTCCTCGCCACCGTCAGATTCCTCAACCTGCTCTTCAACGGTCTCCTCGGCGGCAGCCGTCTCTTCGGCGGTGGACTCCGCGGCGTCGCCGCCCGAGTCGCTGCTGCAGCCGGCGAGCACGAGAGCCGCGGCCGCAAAGCCTGCGACCAATAGCTTGCGATGCATGCACATGCCTTTCTGTCGGGTCTTCGACGTCGATATACGGCGGCGAAGCATTCGTGTGGGCTGACAGTAATCGTCTTGACTCACCTTGTGTGCAGCGGCGCGAGAAATCCACACAGTCTCAACCAACTTGTAACACGAATGACCACCGAACTGTTACAGGTGTGACTGAAGTGATCTCAGATGTTCAGAACGAAGTGCGCGCGCTGGCCGACCATCCACCATCCACCGGGATGACCGCACCGTTGATTCCACTACTTCGAGGTCCGAGCAAAAACGACACGACCGCGGCAACTTCATCGGCGCTCACCGGGCGCGCGTTGGGCGCCGATTCACTCCACCAGGCCAGACCCTGCGGCCAGTCGCGCTCGAGTCCCTCGCGCGCAATAAGTCCCGGAGCCACACAGTTCGCCCGCAATTGACGCGGACCGAGTTCGAGCGCGAGCGAACGGGTGAAGGATTCCAGCGCGGCCTTCGATGCGGCGTAGTGGGCGTGGTGAGGGAACGCCGACGACGCTTCCACAGACGACACATTCACCACCGATCCACCCGGAGCCATGACGTCGAGCGCTGCGCGCGTTACTCGTGTCGCGGCCATGAAATTCGCTTCCAGGGTGCGCAGCCAATCCTCGTTCGTGAGTTCGTCGAATGCGATCGGCGTCTGATCAGCGCCGTTGTTCACCACGGCGTCGATGCGCCCGAAGACGCGCACAACCTCGTCAACGAGCGATTGACCCGTGTCAGACCCGGTCGCTTGCGCACCCGCGCCGAGATCAGCACCGAAGGCAGCCGCGCGCCCATCGGCCCGCACGATGGATTCGACCACCGCGTCGGCAGCCTGCCTGTTCGATCGATAGTGGACGGCGACGCTAAAGCCCGAGCCCGCGCAGGCCCGCGCAATAGACGCACCGAGGTTGCCCGAACCTCCGGTCACCAAGACGACCCGCCCCTGACCTACCTCCACCATGGTCATCCCCTCATCCGACGGCCGATCGCATCACGCGCATCCGACCATGTCGAGAAGTCAGTTTCACCGTCCGCCAACTCGAACCGACTAAAGGGCGGCGCCAGCACACATGTGACCAGCGTCCAGTCCTCCGTGGTCAGCGTG
>Ga0255760_10006284_pt1 | contig 9964 bp, 7 predicted proteins | sample 071ome_25_FD_179960 | JGI IMG/M metagenome (GOLD analysis project Ga0255760, IMG submission 179960) | Coastal salt marsh microbial communities from the Groves Creek Marsh, Skidaway Island, Georgia - 071410BT metaG (version 2) | ecosystem: Environmental > Aquatic > Marine > Intertidal zone > Salt... | reverse complement strand
TTTGCAACAATTCCTATCGCGCGTTGCCGCACGATTAGGCATCTGGATCGTCGGTGGCACCATTCCTTTAGAAGGTGATGATCAATCTAAATGGCGCGCTTCAAGTTTAATCTTCAATGATCGCGGGCAAGAAGTTGGTCGCTACGATAAGCGTCACCTCTTTGATGTAAATATTGTTGAGTCTGCTGAAACCTTTAACGAATCAAACACCATCGAGCCAGGTGACAGCGTCACTGTGATCGACTCACCCGTCGGCAAGCTTGGCGTTGCAGTGTGCTATGACTTACGCTTCCCCGAACTATTCCGCGCGATGATCGACAAAGGCGCCGAGGTAATTGCCTTACCTGCTGCCTTCACCGCTGTCACAGGACGCGCACATTGGGAAACATTAGTACGTGCTCGCGCTATTGAGAATTTGGCTTATGTGATTGCCGCTGACCAAGGAGGCTTCCATGTCAAAGGGCGTGAAACCCACGGACACAGCATGATTGTTGATCCATGGGGTAGCGTCTTGGATAAGCGTGACAAAGGCAATGGTTTTGCGATCGGCAATATCAATCATGATTTCCAAACCAATACACGCCGCAACTTTCCTTGTCTGCAACACCGACAATTGAAGTGCAATTAAACACTACACACTATGACAACACCTTTAGATCTGGCGAAAGCCACCCTGCTCGACAAGCCAGGGCTTAACGACGCCGCAATTAACAAAGTGATGGATCGCCTACTCAGCCGCCAAATAGATGCGGCTGATCTGTACTTTCAGTACTCGCGACTTGAGTCTTGGATTCTTGATGACGGCATTATCAAAGAAGGTAACCACAACATCGAGCAAGGTGCAGGATTACGCGCGATCAGTGGTGAAAAAACTGGCTTTGCGTATACCGATGAGTTATCGACTAATGCGCTCTTAGATGCTGCTAGTGCGGCACGCGCTATTGCACACCATCAACAAGACAGTCACTTTGGTCTGAAATCTCAGCGAGATGCAAAAGCACTCTACCCTGCGATTAATCCACTCGACACCTTAAGCGAAGCGCAAAAGCTCGATCTGATGAAAAAGCTTGATGCGCTTGCTCGTGCAGAAGATCCACGCGTGAAGCAGGTCACTGTCAGCATGGTTGCAGCACACGACACCGTTTTAGTGATTAACGAACAAGGCGAGATGGCCGGCGACGTTCGTCCTTTAGTTCGCATGAATGTCAGTGTCATCGTTGAACAAAATGGCCGACGCGAACAAGCCAGCTGCGGCGGCGGTGCTCGCACTTCGCTCGAATTCTTCCTTAATGAAGACAAAGCAGAAAGCTATGCCAAAGAAGCTGTACGCCAAGCATTGGTTAACTTAGAAGCCATTGATGCGCCCGCAGGCATGCTACCTGTTGTGCTCGGGCCAGGCTGGCCAGGCGTGTTGTTGCACGAAGCCGTTGGTCATGGCCTTGAAGGTGACTTTAACCGTAAAGGCACTTCAGCTTTTTCCGGCCGCATCGGCGAGCAAGTTGCATCACCCTTGGTCACCGTTGTTGATGACGGTACATTAGATGGTCGTCGAGGCTCTTTAAGCATTGATGATGAAGGCACACCTTCTCAAAATACCGTGCTGATCGAGAACGGCATCCTGAAAGGCTACATGCAAGACAAGATGAATGCGCGCCTGATGGGCATGCCAACCACCGGCAATGGTCGTCGCGAATCGTATGCTCATCTTCCCATGCCGCGCATGACTAACACTTACATGTTGGCCGGCGAAAGTGATCCCGCAGAGATCATCGCCTCAGTGGATAAAGGCATTTATGCCGTTAACTTTGGCGGCGGCCAAGTTGATATCACCTCAGGTAAGTTTGTCTTCTCAGCTAACGAAGCCTATTTGATTGAAAACGGTAACATCACTACGCCAGTTAAAGGTGCCACCTTAATTGGCAATGGTCCTGAATCAATGACTCAGATCAGCATGGTCGGTAACGACCTTAAGCTAGATAACGGCGTCGGCGTCTGTGGCAAAGAAGGTCAAAGCGTACCGGTTGGTGTCGGTCAGCCCACTCTTAAGATAGATCAAATGACTGTGGGTGGTACCGCCGCATGAGTCACTCTTTAAAAAGTTTACAAAGTATCGTTTCCAACTTACTCGATGAAGCAAAACAACAAGGCGCTTCACAAGCTGAAGCAGCCGTACATGCGCAAAGTGGTTTAGACGTAGGCGTTCGACTTGGTGAGATCGAAACGATCGAACGCACTAGCGATCATGGCTTAGGCGTAACTGTTTATTTTGGTCAGCGCAAAGGATCGGCAAGCACAACTGACCTCACGCCTAATGCGATAAAAGAAACGGTTGAAGCGGCCTGTCGGATTGCAAAGTACACCTCAGAAGACCCTGCCTCAGGGCTTGCTGATGCTGACAAGATGGCAGCATCCATTCCTGATCTTGATCTAAACCATCACTGGAATGTCAGCGCGGATGAGGCTGCAGAAATTGCCCTGCGCTGTGAAACCGCCGCACGAGAAGCTGACTCACGTATCAGTAACTCAGAAGGCGCCAGCACTCACACCCAAGCTACCGCCTATGTATATGCCAATAGTCATGGCTTTGTCGGTGGCTACCCCGCTACACGTCACAGCTTAAGTTGCTCAGTGATTGCGGGTACCGGTGATCAGATGCAACGCGATTACTGGTATAGCTCAAGTCGATTAGCTGAAAAACTTGATAGTGCTGAGAGCGTGGGTCTAAAAGCTGCTGAACGTGCTATCGCTCGTTTAGATAGCCGCAAGATCAAGACAACCAAATGCCCTGTACTATTTAGTGCTGAGATGGCGGGCGGCCTGATGCGCGGCCTGTTTGGCGCCATGCGTGGCTCTGCGATTTATCGCGACGCCAGTTTTTTAGGTGGCAAGCTAAATGATCAGCTGTTCCCTGAATGGGTCAATATCGCTGAACAACCACACCTATTACAAGCGCTTGGTAGCGCCCCCTTCGACAACGAAGGTGTCGCAACCACTGATAAGAAGCTCATCGATGCCGGACATCTCACTACTTATCTTTTAGATAGCTACAGTGCGCGTAAGCTAAATATGGCCACCACTGGCCATGCCGGTGGCGTACGTAATCCGGTAATTGAAAGCACCGGTCAATCTCGTGAACAGCTCCTTAAAGACATGGACACAGGCTTATACATCACTGAACTGATGGGCCAAGGTAGCAATACGGTAACCGGTGATTATTCACGCGGCGCTGCAGGCTTTTGGGTAGAGAATGGTGAGATTGCTTACCCGGTTGAAGAGATCACCGTTGCTGGAAACTTGCAGCAAATGTTCCAAGACCTTCAAGCCGTCGCTACCGATAACGACATTCCAAGCAGCTACAACACCGGCTCCTGGTTGATCAAACAAATGACTGTGGCAGGTAACTGATATGCGCATCCTTCACACCATGATTCGTTCTGGCAATCTTGAACGTTCAATCGAGTTTTATACCGAGATCATGGGTATGAAATTACTTCGCCAAAAAGATTATCCAAAAGGTGAATTCACCAATGCCTTTTTAGGCTATGGCGACGAAAGTGAACAAGCCGCGCTTGAGCTGACATACAACTGGGGCGTCGAAAGCTACGATATGGGCACTGGCTTTGGGCATATTGCGCTTGAAGTCGATGATGTTTACGAAGCCACGGCTCAGATCAAAGCCAAGGGCGGCAAGATCATTCGAGACGCAGGCCCTATGAACGCAGGAACTCGGATCATTGCTTTTGTTGAAGACCCTGATGGCTATCAGATAGAGCTCATCGGCAAAAGCTGAGCACATAAAAAAGGCCGCGATTGCGGCCTTTTTGTTAACGCTTTTTAGCGGCTTTCTTTTTCGCCGTTTTCTTGGCTACTTTTTTAGTGCCCTTCTTTGCGACTTTTTTTGCCGCCTTTTTAGGTGCTGCTTTCTTAGCGACTTTTTTGGCGACCTTCTTAGCTACCTTTTTAACCGGTGCTTTTTTAGTCACTTTCTTGGCTACTTTCTTTGTCACCTTTTTAGCTACCTTCTTTGTAACTTTCTTAGCGACCTTTTTAGGCGCCGCTTTTTTGGTCACTTTTTTCGCGACCTTTTTAGTCACTTTCTTTGCCACCTTCTTAGGTGCCGCTTTTTTCGCGACCTTTTTAGCTGCCGTCTTCTTCGCAGCTTTTTTGGCGACTTTCTTTGCCGCCTTCTTAGGTTCAGCTTTCTTAGCAGGCTCTTTCTTAGCTGCTGCCTTCTTAGCAACCTTTTTCGCCGCTTTCTTAGTCGCTTTGGCTGGCTGTTCCGCGGCTTCAGTAATCGCAGCCTCAAGCGCTGCTAACTCATCATGTGCAGCTTCTTCAACCTTAACCACCTCAACGACTGGGCTAGGAGTTGCATCAATGACCTTCTTAACACGGGTCCACAAATGGTCGCCGCCAAGTGTTGCATCAAACGTTGAGAGCTTTTCAGCTTTCTCGTAATACTCAAGCAGTGGCACCATCGCCATATCGTACAAACGGATACGGTTACTGATGTTCTCTTCATAATCGCTTGGACGTTGGGTACAACGCGCACCACACACGTCACACACACCTTTCATCATTGGCGGGTTAACGTAGATGTTGTAGCTAGTACCGCACTTGTCACATTGCACATGGCCAACCAAGCGCTCCATCAAATCGTCAGTGTCTACATGCAACTTGATCGCCAAATCTACTGGGCGACCTAATTCATTAACGACTTGATCAATATTGTCTGCCTGACCGACGCTTTTAGGCATATCAACAATGACATAACCCTTTTTTAGGTTCATTTTTGGCAGCTGAACACGCAGTAATGCAGTCAGCAAATCCTCGGATACGCGGCTTGAATCCCGTGCTTCACGAGCCAATTTACCCAACTCGCTATCCTCAGCCGCTGCCGTATCGACAATGCTGTGCTGAGTGATCACTGGGATTTTGTATTCTTTCGAGATTTTTTGAGCGAGTTCCGCTTTTCCGGAACCCTGGGGGCCTAATAAGACAATACGCATGGCGCTCTCAGATAATTGTTGAGTCTGAGCGATTAAGCTCTAAACAAGCCGATACAACTGGCTATTTTTTATACAATGATGTCGACATTTGGCGACATCGGGAAAAATTTCAGCGCACAAACTACTGTAAAAGCCCCAATATTGTCAACGAAGCGACTGATTTTATTTGATTTTATTGGCATTTCTCATTCTTCTGGCCCGCTTTTCAGACTAAATCACTTTATTAGTCTTTCTATATATAAGGGCATTCAAACCTTCGATAGCGCCATTTTTGATTTCAGCGTACGTTTAGGTCATTAGCCGTCAGCAGGAGGAAAAATGACGACAAAAAACGCCTTTTACGCGCAATCTGGTGGTGTCACTTCGGTGATCAATGCATCTGCAGCTGGAGTAATTGAAACCGCGCGTCAGCATAAAGATAAGATTGGCAAAGTTTTCGCGGGTCGTAACGGCATCATCGGCGCTCTGACCGAAGATCTCATCGATACCGATCTTGAAACTGCAGAAGACATTGCAGCGTTGAAAAACACACCTTCTGGTGGTTTTGGCTCATGCCGTTTCAAGCTGAAAAGCCTTGAAGACAACAAGCGCGAATACGAGCGCCTGATTGAAGTTTTCAAAGCGCACAACATCGGCTACTTCTTCTACAACGGTGGTGGCGACTCAGCTGACACTTGTTTTAAGGTCTCTCAGCTCTCTGAAAAGATGGGCTACCCAGTACAAGCGATCCACGTGCCAAAAACCGTAGATAACGACCTACCTATCACTGACAACTGCCCAGGCTTTGGCTCAGTCGCCAAGTACATCGCAGTTTCTACACTGGAGGCGAGCTTCGACGTTCGCTCAATGGCGGCAACCTCAACCAAGATCTTCGTTATCGAGGTTATGGGTCGTCACGCAGGTTGGATTGCAGCGGCTGGCGCATTGGTTGAGGACCAGAATATCCCTGTTCTAACCCTCTTCCCTGAAGTTGAGTTCGATAAAGACAAGTTCTTGGCAGCAGTTGATGCAAAAGTAAAAGAACACGACTTCTGCACCATCGTGGTTTCAGAAGGTTGTCACTGGCCCGACGGTACCTTCCTTGCTGAGCAAGGTACTCGCGACTCATTTGGTCACGCGCAACTTGGTGGCGCAGCCCCGGTTGTTGCCAACATGATCAAAGAGGCATTGGGCTACAAGTTCCACTGGGCAGTTGCGGACTACCTGCAGCGTGCAGCGCGTCACTTGGCATCTGAGTCTGACGTTGAGCAAGCCTATGCTCTCGGCAAAGCAGCTGTTGAGAAGGCGTTGGAAGGCAAGAACTCAATTATGCCGACCGTTGTGCGTGAATCATCATCTCCATACAAATGGAGCATCGGCGAGGCACCACTTTCAGAGGTAGCAAACGTTGAGAAGATGATGCCAATGGATTTCATCAGCGATGATGGCTATGGCATTACCGACAAATGTAAGGAATACCTCTACCCATTGATCCAAGGTGAGGCTTACCCTCCTTACGAGAATGGCATGCCAAAGTACGTGACCATGAAAGGTATTTCGGTTGAGCAGAAACTCGAAAAATTCGAGATTTAATCAGCCTTTAAGCCCGAAAAGCCGGCCTCGAGCCGGCTTTTTTGTGCCCTCTATATAAGGGATGAGCTAAAAAATGAAACTTTTTGTGAAATAAGTATTGACATATTAGAAAATACTTATATACTTATCCTCATTAGCTGATCAGTGGTTGGTCAGCGAAACACTTCTAAACAATTTTTTGAGGATTTAACAATGAAAAAGATCATCGCAATCGCAGCTATCATCGCTTCAGCTCAAGCTTCAGCATTCATGGATTCAGCTAACACTAACGCTAACGGCGCGAACAACGCTAAAGGCGACTTCATCGGTAACGGTACTGGCGAAGGTGAAGCAACTTTCTCTATGAACTTCTCTGGTAAAGGCCGCACTGCAGGCGACTTCAAAGGTAACGGTTCTACTGATACCAACGCAACTGCTTACGGTTACGAGCAGCCAGCTTACGCACCAGTTGCTAAGTAATTCAGACTCGATCTGAAATAAAGAGCCCCGCACTAGCGGGGCTTTTTTATGCCTGAAAGAAAGTGGCTATCGCCACTCTCCGTTTAGCTCGCTTGATACTTCAGGTTCAGCTCACGCGCTGCCTTCACATCATCCAAGCGACGAACCGGCAAGGTGTAAGGTGCGCCCTTCACCATCTCCGCTTCTGTCTCGGCCTCTTTTTGAATTGCGATCATCGCTTCGATAAAACCATCTAACGCATCTTTTGCTTCAGATTCGGTTGGCTCGATCAAGAAACACTCAGGCACGTGGATTGGGAAATAAGTTGTTGGCGCATGGAAACCAAAGTCGAGTAAACGCTTTGCAAAGTCCATTGCATTCACATCCAAGTTCTTCGCTTGCTTACGCAAGGTCACAATAAACTCGTGAGTTGCACGTCGACCTGGGTACGCTAATTCAAAACCCGCTTTTTCTAGCTTCGCTGCCATGTAGTTAGCGTTCAAGGTTGCGTACTCTGATACACGCACCATGCCTTCACGACCAAGCAAGCGCGCATAAATGTAAGCGCGTAACAATACGCCAGCGTTACCGGCAAAGCCCATCAACTTACCGATCGATTGAGGACGATCTTCTTCGGTTAACCAACCGTAGCTACCATCTTCATTCCTTGCTGCCATAGGCACTGGCAAATGCGGAACCAAACGTGCAGAAACGCCAACCGCACCTGCACCAGGACCACCACCACCGTGTGGTGTTGAGAAGGTCTTGTGCAGATTCATATGAATTACATCAAAGCCCATGTCGCCTGGACGCACCTTGCCCAAAATCGCATTTAGGTTTGCGCCGTCGTAGTACAACAAGCCACCTGCATCATGAACGATCTGAGCGATCTCTTTGATACGACGCTCGAACACACCCACCGTTGATGGGTTTGTCAACATGATGCCGGCTGTTTGAGGGCCAACAACGGCTTTTAATGCTTCAACGTCGACGTCACCATCTTCCAACGTTGGGATCTCTTTTACCTTGTAACCACACATAACGGCGGTTGCAGGGTTCGTTCCGTGCGCAGCATCAGGCACGATGATTTCATTACGCGCATCATCGTTACGAGCATCGTGGTAAGCACGGATCATTGCTACACCGGCAAACTCACCTTGTGCGCCCGCTGCTGGCACCAGCGAAACCTCTTTCATACCCGTCACGGTCTTCAAGATTTCTTGCAGGTCATACATACAGCTCAAGTAACCTTGGCTATGCGAGTCAGGTGCATACGGATGACGTGCTAAGAAACCTGGCAGCATCGCCAAGCTATTACATGCACGTGGGTTGTACTTCATGGTGCATGAACCGAGTGGATAGAACTCGGTATCAATCGAGAAGTTCTTCTGCGATAAACGTGTGAAGTGACGCACGGCTTGCATCTCTGAAACTTCAGGCAAGGCAGGCTTATCTTTACGTTGTTGATCAGCAGGAATTCCACTGAGCTCAACACGTGTTGCTGGAGATTGTGCGAAGGCACGACGACCAGCTTTAGATTGTTCAAAAATCAACATAGTCTTATCTCCTGCGGCTTAAGCGCCGACCACCTTGGCCAACTTACTTGCGTATTCCGCAATCTCATCTTCCGTACGCTGCTCGGTCGCGCAGACCAAAATCGCATCGCCTAACTCTGGGTAATCATCTTTTAGGTTAAAGCCACCCAAGACATCTTGGTTAGCTAACAGCTGCAAAGTGGCTTCAGCTTCAACCGGCAAGCGCAATACACGCTCGTGGAAAGCTGCACCTGAGAATGCTTGCTCAACACCATTAATCGCGGTGAGCTGCTCTACCAAGCTGTTGGTGTTGTGATGCGAGCTTGCCGCTGCGCGCGCCAAGCCTTCTGCACCTAACAACGACATATGAATTGTTGCCGCGGTAACCAATAAGCCTTGGTTAGTACAAATGTTAGAGGTCGCTTTAGAGCGACGGATATGTTGCTCACGTGCTTGCAGAGTCAACGCATAACCGTCTTTACCATCAAGGTCGGTTGTCTTACCGATGATGCGGCCTGGCATCTGACGTACCAACGCTTGTGTACAACACATGAAACCGAAGTAAGGGCCGCCTGATGATAAAGGTGCTCCTAATGGCTGACCTTCACCAACAACGATATCCGCACCGGTTTCGCCCCATTGACCTGGTGGCGTGATCACTGACATCGCTAATGGATTAACCACACCGATTGCCAACATGCCGTTAGCGTGTGCAAAGTCCGTCATGCCAGCAACGTCTTCCAATACACCAAAGAAGTTTGGCTGAGGAATGATTAATGCCGCATAGTCTTCACCTGCATAGGCCTGCAGTGCAGCCATATCGGTTTGACCCGTTGCCATATCGAACGGTACTTCAACCACTTCGATCTGTTGGTTCTTAACAATGGTTTGCACCACTTTGCGATACGCAGGATGAACTGTGCGTGGCATCAAGACACGCTTTGACTTGCTCTTACGGTTGCCACGAATCGCCATCAAGATCGCTTCTGCAACGCCGGTAGCACCGTCGTATAAAGAGGCGTTTGATACATCCATATCCGTCAATGCGGTCATCATCGATTGATATTCATAGAGCAACTGCAAAGTACCCTGACTTGCCTCTGCCTGATAAGGCGTATAAGCACTGTAGAACTCGCCACGCGTGGTGATCTGCCATACCGCTGCAGGAATGTGATGATCGTAAGCGCCCGCACCGATGAAGCACACACCGTTTCCATCTTTACGTGCGCGTGACTGCATCAAACGAGCAACATCCATCTCTGGCAAACCTTGCGGAATGCTCTTTAGGTCATCTTCGGTAACGATCAGACCTTCAGGAATTTCATCAAACAAATCATCAATCGATGACGCGCCGATATCGGCGAGCATCGCTTGGACTTCTTCTTCGGTATGGGGAATAAACGGCATAAG
>Ga0255760_10006256_pt1 | contig 9988 bp, 11 predicted proteins | sample 071ome_25_FD_179960 | JGI IMG/M metagenome (GOLD analysis project Ga0255760, IMG submission 179960) | Coastal salt marsh microbial communities from the Groves Creek Marsh, Skidaway Island, Georgia - 071410BT metaG (version 2) | ecosystem: Environmental > Aquatic > Marine > Intertidal zone > Salt... | reverse complement strand
CCACGCGAATGGTTCTGTGATGCTCATAGCCAACCTGCTTCAACAGGTTTGGCACCTGCATGGCATGCGCACATCCCGCGCCATCGTCCTGCGCCCCTTGGCCCAAATCCCAAGAGTCAATGTGACCGCCCACCAACATAATCTCATTAGCCTTATCCGTACCTTTAAAATCTGCAATGACATTATAATTCGTTGCCGTGCCCTGAACGCCACAGTCCAAGAATAGCGTCACATATACAGGACCCGCGCCCATATCTTCACTTAGTTTGTCGGCCGCCTGCCAAGAAATTGCCGCTGACGGAATCTTCACCTCGCTATCACCATAGCTCATTGCACCTGTATGCGGCAAATCATCGCGCAACAAAGTGACTGAACGCATAATCGTTGCCACCGCACCATATTTACCGGCCTCCATGGCACCTGCCCAACGGTACTTCACTGCACCGCCGTAAGCGTTAAACGTGCTAATCAAGCTGTGGTCCATATAGGTATTGTAAAAGACTATTTTACCCTCCACACCTTCACGGCCCAAAGATTCCAAATGCTCAAAGCTATTCACCACCACGACCTCAGCCGTAATGCCATTTGCTGGTGTGGGCACAGAGCCTCCTAACGCCGTGGCAGGTAAATTCACATCTCTCCCGCCCATACTCATCGTACACCATTCCTCGCCTCTATGCCATTTCGGTACCTCTACCTCTTGAAGCCAAGCCGTATCTGCGCCTGCTTCCATCATAGCGTTCTTTGCCCAACGCGCTGCCTCATTGGCCGCTTCTGAGCCGCTGGGTCGCGGGCCTATTTCCTCACACATGTACTGCAGCCACTCATACCCCTGCTGGCCCCCGAGCGCCTCGGTATAAATAGATTTAATCAACGCTGCTTTGTCTGCATCCACCTGCGCCTGCGCGCCAAATCCCGCCACCAACAAGGTGGCCATTACTAACTTCTTCATCGTCTATTTCGTATTCTAGCACTGGTTTTCGCCGACACTGCAGGTGAAAACTTGACCAGCTTTAAATTGAACTCTTTTTCTAAAATAGGGAGATGAGGGTCCAATTCTGCCCTCGAACTCACCTTCGCAATTTTTACTTTTTCCCTGTGGGTCCCGTTGACCAAATACAGCACACATTCCTGGCTTTCTTGATACCGCATCGTTCCGCCATAGCTGGTTTGACGGACCGATTGTTGTTCGTCCAACGCCACCACCGCAGCATTAGGCTGAATGTCCTCCCAGCTCCCCATGGGGATTCCGTAGACCGAGTAATACCGGAACATCTTCTGATCTTCGCTGCGCAACACTGTCCCGCGACTCGCCGTAATGCCCCAAAAACCGAACATCACTATAGGAACCAATACAGGATGCCACCCGTTCACCACCAAAATCACCAAGGCCACCGCCACAATAACCCAAAACCTAAACGGCATGGGAAAGACTTTCTCCTTAGGCAACTCTAGCTTCATCTCTCTTTCTCTCCTAATATACTCCTGCAGAGGCCTGCATCAGCAAACCACAGATGTACGCGCCGTACGTTCCCAAGGCATACCCTAATACGGCCAATAGCACGCCTACTGGTGCGAGCGCCGGATGGAACGCTGCCGCCACCACGGGCGCACTCGCGGCGCCCCCAATATTCGCTTTCGAGCCCACTGCCAAGAAGAAATACGGCGCTCGTATAATTTTCGCCACCAAGAACATCAGTCCTACGTGAATGATCATCCACACCAGCCCCACGCCAAAGAGCCCAGGATTATGGAAAATCTCCATCACGTTCATGCTCATTCCTATGGTCGCCACCAAGATGTAAATGAAAACACTCCCCACCTTCGAGGCCCCTGCCCCTTCAAGGTTTCGAGCTTTTGTGAAACTGAGTGCAATACCAATAGTCGTCGCAATTACGACCAACCAAAAGAATCCCGAGGTCAAACTAAACTTGGACAATACCGGATAATTCTCGGCGATATAAGGCGCAATACCATCGCTCATCCAATGCGCCAATCCCGTTGCGCCAAAGGCCAAGGCCAAAATGAAAATCAAATCGTTAAATGAGGTCACCTTTGCAATACTCGCGGTGTAGGCCTCCATCTTATTCTGCAAGGAATCCACGGCCGTGGCATCTGCTTTAAACACCCGGTCAATATTCTTGTGTTTGGCCACACCGATCAACAAAAACGCCATCCATAGCTCGGCCACCAACACGTCCACCGTCACCATGGCGCTGAAGATATCTTCACTCACTTCGAAGACCTCCTTCATCGCAGCCTGATTCGCGCCACCGCCAATCCAAGATCCCGCCACAGTCGTCATCCCCCGCCAAATCTGCTCAGGGTTCGCACCCACAACATCGGGCGCGACAACGCTAAAAAATAAGATGCTCAGCGGTCCACCAATGATGACCCCAACGGTCCCGGTAAAGAACATGATCAACGCCTTGGGTCCTAATTTCACCACCTCATTAAAATCAATACTCAAGGTAAGTAGGATAAGGGCGGCCGGCAGCAAGTATCGACTCGCCATGAAATACAGGCGACTCTCGCTAGGGTCGATGATTTGAAATGTGGTCAACAAAGACGGCAAAAAGTAACACAGCAGCAGCGCAGGAATTACGCTATAGAATTTTTTAAACGCCGGCTTTTCGCTCTGGGAGGTATAGAAAATGACCCCGAGCATGGCGGCTAGAATACCAAAAAGTGTCGCGTCGTTGCTGATGAGTGCTTGTGATTCGTGCATAGTTATTGTTCCAATTGTGTGATGGCTTCCGCTAAGATAACCTTGTCGAAGGTATGGCCGCCTTCATAACGGTCCCAATCCATCTCCAAGCCAAATTCTTCGCGGTAATGTGTAATGATCTGTGCTTGTTTTTCTACTCCGATAAAGGCATCGTCCGAACCGAACCACCCTTTAAAACGTGTGGCTTTTAGCGCCTCCACACTCCCTGGACCCAAGTCCGGAGGCCACGACCCGGCCCACGCCAAAAAACTCGTCGGCGCATGCGATCCATGGCCGAGGTAGCGCATGCCCGTGGCCACCCCTTGAGAGAATCCAACAAAATGTATACGCGCATTTGGCGCTGCTGCCGTTGCCCAGCGCAGCACCTCGTCGAGATACGCCCACTGGTTTTGGATGTCTACGAGTCTATCCTCTTTTGTCATCCAAGAGGCCCCGACACGTCCATGAACACCTTCTAGGTAAAACTTATGCGGCCCCTGAGGAAAAACAAAGGCCCTTTGCGCATTGGCGAGCTCACGAAAATGGCGGGAGAAGAATTGAACCAATTGGCCATAGCCGTGCAACCCCAGCCAGAGCTCTTTCGTCTCGGCGGTTAGCGCACCCACGACATCTACGCGTTGCTGTTGAGGAACCTCCAGCCAATGGGTGTTCATTATGCGCCTGGGAAATTTGGTTTACGCTTTTCGATAAAGGCTGTGGTCCCCTCCTTGAAGTCCGCGGTCTCAAAACAATCGCCAAAGGATTGTACTTCGACATCATAGCCCACCGAACCTTCGAGCAAGCCGGCGTTCACCGCCTCAATCGCGAAGCCCATCGCCACAATACTGTTCTTTATGAACGATTGCGCCATCTCTTCTGCCGCACCAAGCAATTCCGCTTGAGGAACCACACGATTCACCAGGCCATATTCCAACGCCGTGGCGGCATCAATCATCTTTGCGCTAAAAATCATCTCCAGCGCCCTCCCTTTGCCGATAAGCTGTGGTAGGCGTTGTGTGCCGCCATAACCTGGAATAACGCCCAGAGAAGTCTCTGGAAGACCCATACGGGCATTATCAGAGGCAATACGGACGTGGGCAGACATGGCCAACTCCAAACCGCCGCCCAAAGCAAATCCGTTCACCGCTGCGATCACTGGCTTTGGAAACTCTTCGATGAGATTAAAGACCGTCATATGACCTTCTTTGGCCAATTCCGCGCCTTCCGCCCCGTTAAAATGAGCAAACTCCTTGATATCGGCACCGGCCACGAAGGCTTTCTCGCCTGACCCGGTCAAAATCACCACCTTGGTTTCCGCATCGTCTCTCATGCCCTCAAAGGCCGCGCTAATTTCCCTAAGGGTTTGTTTATTCAACGCATTGAGCTGGTTCGGTCTGTTGATGGTGAGGAGGGCAATGCCCTCGTTTTTGGTCAGTGTAATGCACTCCATGTTATTTCTGTTTAGGGTTCAAAAGTGGTAATACGATGATGAAGGTGGTTCCTTTCTCTGAGGTATCAAATCCAATGGCGCCGCCAAAGCTGTTGACCAAATTCTTGACCAGGGCCAGCCCTAGTCCCATCCCGGATGATTTGGTGGTGAAGTTAGGCTCGAAGACCTTATGCTGCATCTCCTCGGGAATGCCCCCACCGTTATCCTGCACGCTAATCATGGCTTTGTCTTTTGCCTTCGCTGCAGTGATGAGAATATCTGGCTCTTGGCCCGCAGGTATGCTTTGAATGGCATTCTTAATCAAATTATGAATGACCCGAGTCCATTGTTCTTTGTCCACCCTTGCGTGAAGCGCTCCCGTAGATACAAACCGTATGCCTTGGTCTAAATACAGTGAGGCCGCCCTATTGGTCAGGTAACTCACATCTTCCGCATCGAGGCTGAGGTCCGGCATTTGTGCAAATCGCGAGAAGGCCTCTGCGATATGACTCAAACTTTCAATCTCTTCCAGAAGGTTTGCCGTCATGCTGTGGAGCTCCTCCAAATCCTTCTCACGCTGCATCATCTGCAGGGTGAGTTTCATCGGTGTGAGTGGATTTTTAATCTCATGCGCGACTTGCTGTGCCATCTCTTTCCAAGCGCTCTCACGTTCACTTTGGGCCAATTCCACTGCGGTTTTCTCGAGCTTCTCCACCATGATGTTGTACTCCGAAATCAACTCCCCTATTTCGTCTTTAAAGCGCCATTCCAGTTTTTCGTTGCTTTTGTTTAATCGGAACTCCTTCAAACGCTCACTGACGGCACGCATGTTCTTGCTGATATAATTGGACAAGAAAATGGCCATCACTATACCCAGCACGAACAATGCTACATAAATAAAAGCCAGCCTTCTCAAAAAGTTATAATCTTCATCTGGGATATCATTGGCGCTCACTTCGTAAGGCACCCGAACCATGAATTCCAGCTCGCCGGACTCGTTGTGTAAGGCTCTGGTTCCAATTAAGTAAGGAGGTCTTTCCTTGATTTTAAGCGGCACCTCTTCACCCGGTGCCGCAGCCTCCTCGAGGTAGACTGTGGGTGGAAAAACCTTTGGATCATTAGAATACAATAAGCTGCCCGATAACAAATTTCCATATTTGGAATAGACCCCCATATCGAGTTGGTGTACGGAACTCACTTCTGATACTTTATCTGATAACAGCTCGCGCCACTGTGCCTCACTTAAGTTCTTCCCTTGAAACTCTTTAGTGATGTAGTCCAAGTGGTTGACCATAGCGTTCTCCTTTCGAGCCAATCGATCATAGTGATACTGCTTGTTTTCCGAACGGAAATGGTACAAACTAAAAGTCCCGGTCAGCACAAAGGCCACCAGGATAATCAGAAGCATGAATAAAAATGTACGGACGCGAAGGGTCAAAAAAGTCATGTTCCTAAGTTAGAACATACTCTTGGTATGACCTTTTAAGATTCAGCGATTATTTATCCAGGCTGAATTTTTCCTTAATAGGTTGAGTAGGGATGATTACTTTACCTCCCAGTTTTTCACTTTGAATTTCTCCGGATTTTAGTAAGCGCTGCGCTGTTGCGCGAGAAACACTGAATAATTGCATCAGTTCGGCAACGCTAATAAATTCCTTCTCCAATAGTTTGGATTGCGTCATTGGTTCAATAAATGGTTTTGTTCATCACTAAGGTACAATCTCTAACCCGCGATGAGAAATAAGGTTTACACATTCTTACCAACACTTTACTCAATGATACAAAATGATATAAAATGAGAAGACCCCGGAAATATCCGAGGCCTTTCTTTATGATTTAGTAACGTTGATTAGCCTGCTAGGGCATCGGCACCACCCACAATCTCGAGAATTTCGTTGGTGATGGCAGCCTGACGAGCCTTATTGTATTCCAACTTAAGATCACCTTGCAAGGCCTTGGCGTTATCCGTTGCCTTGTGCATGGCCGTCATACGGGCACCGTGCTCAGAAGCATTGGCGTCCAAAAGTGCCGCAAACAACTGGGTTTTCAAAGACGTTGGGATCAAGTCTTTCAAGATCTCCGCCTTACCTGGCTCGTAGATGTATTCTGTCGTATCCGCAGGACCTTCTGATTCGTCCATGGCAATAGGAAGGAATTGCTCCACTGTTGGTTCTTGTACCGCAGCGTTCTTGAACGCGTTGTACAGAATCACCACCTTGTCAAACTCACCTGCCAAGAATCCGTCCATTAATACTTGAGCCTGTTCTTTGGCACCTTCAAAGTTGATATCGTCCCAAAGCTCCGTATTGCGTGTGCTTAAACGCACATCATATTTAAACGCTTCGCCGCCCTTCTTGCCTATTGTAGAGATTGTGTAATCCGCTGGATTAGCCTCCATGTAACTCTTCGCCTTTTTCACAATGCTAGAGTTAAACCCTCCACAAAGACCACGGTTCGAAGTGATGATCACCAAACGAACCTTGCTGCCTTCGCGCACCTGCCCGTAAGCATTTTCGCTTGCATCCAATGTGCCTGAAGCCTTTTGTAGGATTTCAGTCAACTTAGAGGCATACGGTCTCATTTGAACAATAGCGTCTTGAGCCTTTTTAAGCTTCGCAGCACTTACCATTTTCATGGCAGAAGTAATCTTCATCGTGCTACCGACAGAAGCAATTCTATTTCTAAGCTCTTTTAAGTTCGCCATAAGACGTTGTTTTCAGGCCTAAGCCTTAGTTTACTATTATGCTTCGTAATTAGGAAGAACCTCAGTGACTGAAGCTTCAATCGCGTCAATTTCAGCATCAGACCATTTGCCCGCTGCAATAGCGTTCAATGCTTCTTTCTTGTTTGCTTCCATATACTCGATCAATGCACTTTCGAATGCCTTCACTTGGTTGGTAGGAACCTTGTTTAATTTCCCTTTTACCCCTACATAGATGATTGCTACTTGGTGTGCTACAGACATTGGCTGATTTACACCTTGCTTCAAGATCTCTACGTTACGCTCACCTTTATTGATCACTGACATAGTCGCAGCATCAAGGTCAGAACCAAACTTCGCAAACGCTTCAAGCTCGCGGTACTGTGCTTGGTCAAGCTTCAAGGTACCCGATACCTTCTTCATTGGCTTAATCTGAGCAGAACCCCCTACACGAGATACCGAGATACCCACGTTAATCGCAGGACGTACCCCAGAGTTGAACAAATCTGCTTCCAAGAAAATCTGTCCATCAGTAATTGAAATCACGTTGGTTGGGATGTAGGCAGATACATCACCCGCTTGTGTTTCAATAATTGGAAGTGCTGTCAAAGAACCGCCACCTTTTACTTTTCCTTTCAACGACTCAGGAAGGTCGTTCATTTGAGAAGCGATAGTATCATCTGCGATCACCTTTGCAGCGCGCTCTAGCAATCTTGAGTGCAAGTAGAATACGTCCCCTGGGTAAGCCTCACGACCTGGAGGGCGACGTAGCAGTAGACTTACCTCACGGTATGCAACAGCCTGCTTACTTAGGTCATCATAAATAATCAATGCTGGACGGCCTGTATCACGGAAGTACTCGCCGATAGCAGCACCCGCAAAAGGTGCGTAGAACTGCATCGGAGCTGGATCAGAAGCATTTGCCGCAACGATAGTCGTGTACTGCATCGCACCTGCATCTTCCAATGTTTTAGCGATACCTGCAACCGTAGAACCTTTCTGACCTACAGCAACGTAGATACAGTATACAGGCTGGCCTGCTTCAAAGAATTCTTTTTGGTTGATGATGGTATCGATAGCCACCGTCGTTTTACCTGTCTGACGGTCACCAATGATCAATTCGCGCTGACCACGACCGATCGGAATCATCGCGTCGATAGACTTAATCCCTGTTTGCATAGGCTCATTTACAGGCTGACGGAAGATTACCCCTGGCGCCTTGCGCTCTAGTGGCATCTCGTAAGTTTCGCCAGCGATATCGCCCTTACCATCAATAGGGTTACCCAAAGTATCAACAACACGTCCAACCATGCCTTCACCTACGTTGATAGATGCGATAGTGTTGGTGCGTTTTACTGTTGAACCTTCTTTGATGTCAGTTGATGGTGCAAGCAATACAATACCTACGTTATCCTCTTCAAGGTTCAATACGATACCTTTCTGACCGTTTTCAAATTCAACCAACTCACCTGATTGAGCGTTTGTCAAACCGTATGCGCGAGCGATACCATCACCCACTTCCAATACAGTACCTACTTCCTGTAGGCTCGCACCTCCGTCAAATCCGGAAAGTTGTTGCTTAAGAATTGCTGAAATTTCAGCTGGATTTACATCTGCCATGATCCTTTTTTTAGGGTCTTTGTTTTCTTGTAATTCGTTGGGTTAGCTCAACATTGCATTGCGCAACGTACGTAGCTTACCTGATATAGTATTATCTAATTCGTATCCTTCCACGAGTAGCTTTAGGCCACCAATAACTGAGGCGTCTACACTTTCTGTAAGTAGGATTTCTTTACCTAGTTGCTCGCCAAGCTTTGCTACTAGATTCTTTTTATCTGCATCTTTTAAAGCAACAGCACTCACTACGTGTGCTTCAACGATGCCTTTGTGGTGAAGAACATCCTTTTGGAACTTCTCACATACTGAAGCAAGGTGTGCTTCACGGCCGTTTTTAGTCAACAGCATAACGAAGCCTTCGAACAAAGACGAGAATTTACCAGCAAAGACCTCTTTCAAGATGGCCTGCTTCTTATCTGCCTTGACAATAGGGCTTTTTAGTAACTGTTCTAGCTCTTTGGATTCTGCGATGGCCTTCGTCATAGACTGGGCATCCGCTTGAGCTTGGTCAAGCATGTTTTGCTCAACCGCCAAATCCAATAGCGCCTTGCTGTATCGTGAAGCTACTCGAGGGTAATTCATTCTGAGTGTTAGTTGAATTTAACGTCGTCGATGATTTTGCCAATCATTTCAGCTTGCTTGTTCGCATCGCTCAATTCCTGACCTAAAACTTTCTCAGCTACCTCAATGCTCAAAGACGCCGCTTGTTTCTTTAGCTCTGCTACAGCAGCAGCTTTTTCAGCTTCAATGCTAGCTTTTGCAGCAGCAACTGTTTTATCAGCTTCTGCACTTGCAGCTTCTTTAGCCTCAGCAACAATCTTGTTTTTCATATCACGAGCTTCTTTCAAAATACGCTCGCGCTCCTCGCGTGCTTCTTTCAAGATTGCTTCGTTATCTGATTGTAGCGCTTTCATTTCTTCGCGCGCTTTCTCAGCAGCTTTCAATGCTCCTTCAATAGACTCTTCACGCGCATTAACCGCATCAAGAATTGGCTTCCAGGCATATTTCTTCAACAAGAAGATTAGGGCAACAAAAACCAACAACTGCCAAATGAAAAGGCCGAATGAAAAATCGTGAATTAACTTATCCATGTCTTAATAATGTGTAATCAAACTATACTATGGAGAGTGTAAAGTAGAGTGCAACCAACCGTTACACTCTACCTCAACCTTCAATTACTTCGCGAAAAGTGCGGCAAAGCCGATACCTTCGATAAGTGCAGCTGCAATAAGCATTGCAGTTTGAATTTTAGCAGTAGCTTCTGGCTGACGAGCAATAGCTTCCATTGCTGAACCACCGATTCTACCGATACCTAAACCAGCACCAATTACGATCAAACCAGCACCTACAATTTCAGGGATTTCCATAGTATATATAATTTAATTAATACTCAATATTTAGTGATGATCATGCTCTTCTACCGCCGAACCAAAGTAAAGCGCTGTTAGCATGGTGAAAATGTACGCTTGCAAAGCCGCTACCAATAACTCAAGCAACGACAACACAAGTGTAAGTCCAAAGAACGCCGGTGAAA
>Ga0255760_10006235_pt1 | contig 10009 bp, 7 predicted proteins | sample 071ome_25_FD_179960 | JGI IMG/M metagenome (GOLD analysis project Ga0255760, IMG submission 179960) | Coastal salt marsh microbial communities from the Groves Creek Marsh, Skidaway Island, Georgia - 071410BT metaG (version 2) | ecosystem: Environmental > Aquatic > Marine > Intertidal zone > Salt... | reverse complement strand
TTCGGAGGCACCGCAAACGCGTTCGTATAAAAGACTCTCTCCCATTGGGTCATTTCAATCGCGCTCGTCATCCATTTTCCGTACGTCATTTGTAACGCCAAAAGCATCCACCAGATGAAGAGCCACATGAACCCTTCCGAACCCTCGACGGCGATGCCCGAGTCTTGCGTCACGTACAAGTACGCGAAGAAGACGACGCCGCCCTGTATATATATATATGTAAGTTAGTTCGTTATTCGAACGCAAAACAAGAGAAGAGAAAGAGAATTTTTGATCAGTATCAGTCGATGCTAAAAGAGAATGAGAGAGAATGAGAACGAAATCGAGAGAACGCGTCGGCGTTAAACCGCCTTTTTCTCTCAACAACAACAACAACAACAGAAACATCAAAAACTTACCAGCGAAACCATCGATCGTTTATTCGGCCAACTCCTCCCCATGAACACGTACTCGATCACGCTCACGATCAGCGGCAAACAACACCTCGCCGCAATCACCGCCCCGACGTTTGTCAGCAGCAGCGCTTTCATGTTCGCGAACAAACCAGCGGCGAACATGGAAGTGTACACCACGTACGGCGCGACTCTCCCCGTGGTCATTTTTCCAATCACCGGCGCGCCGCACACTTGCATCAAAAGCGGCACGAGCGCGGACGAAACCAACTGCGCGCCGGAAACAACCGTGGGTAACGGTATCGCCGCCACCGCGAGCTTATTCACGACGAGCATGGAGGAAGAACAGAGCGAATAGATGGCAATCCAGACCAGTTTTTCAACCACGCTTTGGGAGAGTTCTTTCTTCATCTTCTTTGTATTCTTTGTATTCTTCTGTGTTCTGTCGCGAACCTCGGTTCCTCTCCTTCTTCGCGCGATGCCGCTGCTCTCGCCGCTTCTTCGAGAGTCGACTATATCTTCGTCTTCTTTTGTGTGCGTGCGCGCGTTCGCTCTCTCGTTTTGAAGAAGAACAAAGTTTGGGGAAAAAAAATTACTTTTTGGATAACAAACAACGAACTTTTCTTCACTCTTCCGGGCGGATATCTGCCATAAGAGAGAGAGACGAGCAGCGGGCGCTCGACAGATCATCGCGAGGAGCAGAAACAACGAGTGAGCGAAAAGCTACGCACATTATATATACACGCGGAGAGAAAAATGTTCTCCTCTCGCTAAAAACCAAAACATGAGCGAAAGAAGAAAAGAAGACGGCGGCTTTCCATTCTCGACGACTTTACTCATCGACAACTACGATTCGTACTCAAACATTCTCGCGCACGTCGTCGCCGAGGCGTCTTCTTCTTCGTCTTTTCGCTTACCTCTGACGGTGCGCAACGACGCCATCTCCGTCGCGGATATAATTTTTCTCGTCTTTGAGGCGAAAATAATCGATCGGATTATACTTTCGCCGGGTCCTGGGACGCCTTCGGATGCGATGGATTCCGGCGTCGTGCGTCAACTGTTAAAGTCGAAAAAATTGAGAAGCGTGCCGACGTTTGGCGTGTGTTTTGGATTTCAGGCGATGGCGCACGAACACGGGTGGGAGGTGAGGAGAGCGAGGCATCCGAAACACGGGGAAGTGTCGAAGGTGGTTACTACTACTAGCGGTGGGTTGTTTGAGGACGTGCCGAGCGCGTTCGAGGCGACGAGGTACCACTCGCTCGAGGCGATTCCGGGGAAGAGGAAGGAAGGAGGAGGAGGAGAAGAAGAAGAAGAAGAAGAAGAAGAACTCGTGGCGTTGGCGTGGGCCGATGTCGTCGTCGAGAGCGAGAAGGAGAGAACGTCCGGGACGGTCATGGCGTTGAAGCATAAGGTGTATCCGCGATACGGCGTTCAGTTTCATCCGGAGTCTATATGTACAGAGCCGCACGGGAAGACCATCGTGAAGAATTTTATGGACATCGCGGATGCGTATTGGAAAGAAAAGAGAGGTAGTATAGAAGAAGAGGAAGAGGGAGAAGAAGGAGAGACGACGACGACGTCAACAACAACAATCAGCGAAGAACGGAAGAAAACTTTGATGGATCTCGTGAACGCGTGGAGACTGACGAAGAACAAGAAGAGCATCGAAAGCGGTAACAAGAAGCAGAAGAAAAATAAATACAAGTTACGCGCACGGGAAATCGACATTCTAAACTCACCAGCGCGCTCTGAAGACGTGTTCAGAGCGTTGTTTAGCAACGCGAAAAACGCATTTTGGCTGGATTCAGCCACCGCAGACGGTGGTAGTGGTGATGGCGACAACGATACGCCTCGAGGACGATTTAGCATCATGGGGTGCCGAGGGGGTTCTTTGTGGCGACGCGTAGAATCGCGGATGAACGGCGAATTGGTCGTCATGAATAACCGAGGAGAAATCGTGGAGAAGAAGAAAGGTATGAATAGCATACTCGAATACATGAATGAAGAGTTGAACAAATTCAACGTCTCGGAGGAGAACTTTACCGCTTCGTGCATTTCGGAGGAGGATGGGGAAAAAGGATTGCCCGAAGCGTTGCTTTTCGCGTGCGGGTTCGTTGGTTCGTTGTCGTACGAAACGCGAGAAGAGTGCGATTCTCCCATCTTCTTTGCGAACGATTCAGATGATGGCAAAAATAGTGGTATGGTGAAAGCGGCGTTATATTTCGTAGACCGAGCGGTTGTCATCGATCACGAGAAAAAGAAAGTGTACGTGATGACGCTCACCGAAGATGTACCGAATGTTTGCGCGGAAGATTCAGTCTCAGGCGCTTTGGCATGGCTCTCGAGCATGACTTCACAGATTTCAGAGAGCGTCAAAAATAAAGCAAAACGCGCGGCTGACGAGACGTCAAAAAACGCGGATCCAGTGGTGGCTAACAACTGCACGCAATTAGCGGCGTCCATCGGTTTTAAATGGCGCGATAGTAAAGAAGAATACGTGGAGAAAATTAAAAAGTCGCAAGAACGCATTTTAGACGGACACACGTACGAGGTTTGTCTGACGAACGCGTTGACTCGCAGAGATGTCAAAGAATACGAAAAAGATCGACAGCTGTATCTAGAGCTGTACTACGCTTTGCGCGAACGCAACCCAGCGCCGTACGCAGCTTTTTTCGACTTTTCACACGGCGCAGGCGAAGAGAAGGCGCATTTTTCGGACATGTACTTGTGCTGCGCCTCACCCGAACGTTTTTTACGGTGCGACCAGAGTGGTAATTTAGAAGCAAAACCGATTAAAGGGACAATTGCGCGCGTGGAACCGCTCGGGTGTCCAAAGGACGTCGAAGCCGCGCACGAATTACAAACATCCGTGAAAGACAACGCGGAGAACTTGATGATTGTGGATCTCTTGCGAAACGATTTGTCGTTGGCGTGTATGGTGGGTACGGTGAAAGTACCCGGTCTGTTGAAGATTGAGAGTTACAGAACGGTACACCAACTCGTCTCGACGGTGGTTGGGACGTTGCCTTCGTCCTCTTCTGGTGAGAATGGCACAGACGACGACGAAGATACCAACAACAAAGCGACTCCTTCGCCATTGCGCGCGTTCCAGTTTGCCTTTCCTCCCGGCTCCATGACCGGAGCGCCGAAATACAGAACCACGCAAATCATACACGAACTCGAGAACGAAGAACCGCGCGAGGCATATTCCGGGAGCGTCGGCTTTTGGTCCTGTCGCAACAGAGCGTTCGACGCGAACGTGGTCATTCGTTCGGTCATGTATAAAGACGGCGAAATGAAAATCGGCGCCGGCGGCGCCATCACGCGTTTGAGCGACCCGCTCGAAGAGTGGAAAGAAGTTGAATTGAAAGCGCGACGGATCGTAGAAACAGTAGCGGAAGTAGAGAGAAAGTTTAGAGTAAACACCAGAGAGAGATAGAGTAATAATCATCGTTTTAGCTTCAAATAAACCTTCTTCGGGTTTTGTAATAGGGCATGCAAAGTATACGCGTAACGAAACGAAGAGAAGCCACAAATTGCTTTCGTCGGGAAAAACGCTTATTTTTTTAAACTCGCGAAAAAAAAAACAAAGAAAAAAATCTCCTTTGACCACCGAGCGCTCACATCTTACCTCATCTCAATCCGTAAACGCACAAAAAAGCGAAGGAAACGAATAGAGGATGTTTGAGCACCTCCAAGTCGATTACGAGGAGTACGCGTCCACGTCCTCGTCCAAACACCACGGCTATAAAACCCAAGTCTCGGAACTGAATAAGCAAATTCGCGAATTGGACGACATCGAATCCGCGTTGGCGAAGATCTACGGCGAGATCGATTGCGGAGACCAAGTCGCGGATTTAATCGGAGGCGAAGAGGTCCAGAAACGGATTCGAGATTTAGACAGGAGAGGGAAAACGACCGGCGGGGAGAAGTATTTGACGTATCCGGAGAACGCGAGGTATTTTTTAGCGGACGGAGACGGAGATGGAGATGGAGATCGATTGAAATTGGAAGAGGCTTTGAAAACGTTCGTTTTGGAGGATGAAGGAGAGGGCAAAAAAAATGAAGAAAACGCGTTGGCGATTGCCCCGTCGCTCGCGGAGCGAGCCATGGACTTTCCTTTAGTCGCCGTTTGTCGCGGCAAGGAAAACGACGGCGCGATGTACATGGTGAAAAGCACGAAACGGCCGCCAAAAAGGATGGAATACGACTTTACCATCGGGCGTCTGCCGGATCGAAGAGTCGAGGACGAGGAGCTGGATAAAGAGAACGAAGGAGAGTTTGCCTATCGCGATTTAGAATCGATCGATTAGGAACATGCATCGTGATTTAGAAATCTTTTCGGCGCGCTATAGATCTATATGCTATTATATCTAATTACACTAGTACTATGAGTCTATTGTTTTGCAATGTGGCGTTCCCAGCGCCACGTAATTTTCGAGTTTACTGTCGTACCCGATTTTTGTATCTTTCGCAACCTCCTTCGTCGTCTCATCTCGAGTCGCTAAGTGCTGTCCCAAGACAACCTCGCCGCTCCAGTGAAAAGCTGAACTCGTTCGGTTCATCGAAGGCGCGCGAAGTTGGTGGATTGCGCCGTTGGCAAAACTACTTCCGGGAAGCTGAACGGTTACCTCGCATAAACTCGCGACGTACGCGTCGACGACAGAACGTAACCAACTTAAATGTTTCTCACCTTTCTTTCGAACGACGCAGGAGGTTCCAGAGCAATCGTTATCTTCCATGGTGACACCAACAGTGTCAGGATCGGGTTGATGTGCGAAATATTTGCCGATTTTTGGAAACTTTGGAACGGCTTTGATAAAGGTTGGCGAATCCCCTAAAAGGAAGACACCAAACGCTTCGTCGTCGCTGTCCTCCTTCTCGCCGAGAGATTGCGCGTGAAACTTGGCCGCGCGCAAAGCGCAGGTGAGCGCTGCTCTAACTGGGCTGGCCAGTGCGTCTTCGCTTCTCTTCTTCACTTCCAACTCTGGGTACATGCCTTCCGGAACAAACCCGCAACTCTCCATCGCGTCCGGCACGTCCGGCTCGCGAAAGGAACTGCCGCAACAATCCTCGACTTCATCGAACGTTTTCAATCGCCCTTCGTGAACATGAATCTTGTTTTCAATCTCCGGATACACATGCTTTGTAAATGGATTCTTTTGATGCCACATCGTACATATTCGCTCGTTTGAGTAATCCGGTTCACACTTGCGAAAGGTTTCGTCGAGCGCGTCCACGAACCGCTCGGCGGCGCTTTGTCCTTCTTCGCTCCCCGTCGAACACGGGTATTTCGCCTCCAACGCGTCGCGTTCGCTTCGAGATAACGATTGGAACGCATTCACCCACTCCGCTTGGTAATCAGCAAACCCAGTCCTTAAATGAATCGCCGCGCAAGAGCGCCATTTTTTCATGTCCGTACCGTCGTTCAAGGAAGAAGATTTCTCAAACACCTGCTCGATCGCCTCTTTCACGTTTTCTCGAGGATGGAAAAAATGTCGATTAAAGCACGGTTTAGGTAATTCCGGTCCGCTTGGCCCATGATCGTTATCGATGTAAGGAAAAAGCAATTCACCTTCGCGTTGCATGACAAACACATCGTTTATGGTGATTTTTACCCGCACGCCTTTTTTGTCCACATCTCTCTCGACTTCCTCGTTTAACCACTCTCTCAACCAATCGGCGCGCGCTGCTTTAATGCGTTCCTCCAGGCCTTCCGCTCGATCAATCTCTTCTCTCGAAATTCGACCAGAACTCGCTAACGGTTTCACACTCGGATCGACCACTTCCTTCCTGTCATGCGTTAAATCCTTATCGTCGTAGAGTCTGCAATCTCTCTCGTTCTCGCCCACGTCTTCTTCGCACAAAATGGTGGCGTTTCTCGTCGCTCTCGCCAAACTCAACCGCTCCGGATTTTCTTTCGCCCGTTTCGGCGTCCATTGCCAATCGAAACCATCGCCTTTAAAAAACATCCCGGGATCAAACTGACACGCAGAATGAGCGTGTCCTCGACGATTAAAGATGTTCCCTTCGACGCCGTCGTTCTCCGCGTTTCTCCCGTACTCCTCCATACCACACGCGCCGAAATCGAAATACGTCGCGAACGCGTCAAACCGCGTCGTCACCATGAACAAATTCAACCATCTCCGCATGTTATTCCCGAATCCGTTCCAATACGGATTATACGCTTCAAATATAACCACGTTTCCGTTCGCGTTTGTCTCCTTGTACGACGCGGCGTGTTTCCGTAACTTCTCCATCTCCTCCCGCATCCGCGCCGCCGCGCTCTCGCCGCGGATGCAAAATTTATCGTAATTCAATTCGTGCTGCCGTAGAAGCGGCCATTTTATTGCTGTCGATGATTCTTCTTCTCTTCGTCCTTCCGTGAACTCTCGTCGCGCTTCCTGTCGTCGTCGTCGTCGTCCTTCTTCTCGCTCGATGTTCTCCTCCTCCTTCTCTCCGAGCTCCTTCGCCTCCACCTCTTCTTCCTTCTCGAGCATCTCCTCCGCGATCTTTAACTTCTCCGTCTCGAACTGAATATCTTCTCGAATCTCTCGCAAATCTTCACCGACATCACCACCAGAAGATGAGGAGGATAATTTGCTCCGCACTTCCTCTCTCGCGTCCGAACGAACGCCCCATCGATACTCGTCGTCTTCTTCCTCCGTCAATCGAAATCGTGTCGTCGGGAAATGAGAAGAAGAAGAAGAAACAGAAGAAGATCCGCTTCGCCGAGTAGTAGGACGACCGCGACGAGAATCAGCGACGACTGCGTCTTCATCGCGCGCGATCGTTTCTTCTCCTTCCTCCGCGAACGAGAGAGAAAGTGCGCATGAGAGAAGTAAAAAGAGGGTGGTTTTCTTCATTTTTAATGACGCAAATTCCCCTAAAATGCAAATTTCCCCTAACAGTGTTCATGTCAATCCTGCATCTCGAGGAGCGATGCGCCAGCGCTGGACGACGAGACCCGCGGCGCGGAGAAGAGGAAGAAGAGGAGAACACTCGGGGTCGCGCTCTGTTTTGAGCGGAAGAAGAAACAGAGGAAAAGGACGAGAACATCAACGACAATCTGCTGTCGTTGTTTTAGCGATGATGACATCGGCTCGAAGAGAGAATAATGATAATAATGATGATGATGATGAGGATGACGTCGTGTTGGTCGTCACGGGATGCTTAGGTTTCATCGGGAGCCACTTTTGCGAGCGCGTATTAACGAATAATGCGAACGCGCGCGTGATTGGCATCGATCGCGCGGACGTCGATTTAGGTCCGTACAAGAAGGAGCACAAGAGAGCGAATTTAGAGCACTTGATGCGAAAGAGAGACATCGACGATACGTTTACCGATAGGTTTACGTTCATAGACGAAAATATTTTAGCGTTAGGGGTCGATGGGATGTTGGAACAATGCGGGGGGACGAGTGCTGCGATAGACGGCGTGGTGCACTGCGCGGCATTTTCAGGCGTCAGAGATACGTTGGACGACCCGACGCTCGCGTTCCGAGCGAACGTGGAAACGACGGCGATTGCGATTGAGTTCGCGAAGCGACGAGAGGCGAACTTTGTGTTTTTGAGCAGCGGTGCGACGTACGGAGATAACGCGGATAAAGTAGCGTCGAGAGAGTGCGAAGGGGTCATGGGTGCATCGTCCATGGCTACTTCCCCGTACGCGTTTTCGAAGATTGCCGGCGAGGCGGTGGTGAGGAGTTACGCGAGAGCGTTCGAAGCGCTTGGCAAAAAAATTACGATTGCGAGAATTTTCACGTGCTTCGGCAACAGAGGCAGACCGGATATGGCGATTACGCGCTTCATGATTTGTTTGCTCGACGATGGAGGAAACGAGGGCGAAGAAAAGAAACTCACGATGTTTGGCGACGGCGACGATAGTTGGAGAGATTACTGCCACGTCTCGGACGTGTGTTCGGGGATCGAGAAAGCGTTGTGGCGAGAAAAAGGATCGACGTGCGAAGCTATAAACATTTCGAGAGGCGAAGCGGTGAGCTTGCGGCGGTTGATGACGTCCGTGCAACGAGCCGCATCTGAAGAGCTCAAATCTTCTTCCGAGAACGATGTGAAAATCGTCGTCGAACCGAAACGACCCGGCGACGTAGGCGGCACGTTCGCGGACGTGTCCAAGGCGAAAAATCTTCTCGATTGGGAGGCGGAGATTTCTTTGGAAGAGGGCCTCGCGAGCGTCGCGAAGTGGTACAACTCCGCCGAATCCAAAACGCAGTTCAGGTAGAGGGAGATGAAAATACGTAGATATACTAGTACAGATATAATAATAAATAGCACATTAGCAACAATAAAAAACACCACCACTACTACTTCTACTACTACGGCACATATCGTCCTCCTCTCACGGCACTTGTTGCACCACCAAAACGAGCGTCGCGAGCACGCCGACGAGCACCAAACCGAGCAGCGGCGCGTAGGCGACCTCACTCGTTGTGGTGTCTTCATTCGTTCTCGTCCAGCCGCTGTCGGTGTATTCGCCCTTAACATCGACCGATTCACCAAAAAACCCACCCTTCGTGCCTCCAACTTTCCTTCTCAACGCGCCGTATTGCTCCGTCGTCATCGACTCGCCTTTCTTCATCCTCTTCGCCGCGGAGAGTAATCCTCTGTCTGCCGCGATGTCTTCTTGAAAATCCAACGCTCTGGTGACTTTAAACAAAGCTTGCGACAAACCACCTTTCTCGCGCGCTTCAAATTCCGCTTTTCTCAACTCGCGCTGTTTCTTAATCCGCGCGTACGCTTCAGTTTTCGTCTCTTCGTACGCGAACTGTTGTTGTTGTTGTGGCGGAGGGGAAGCGGTGGTCTTCTTCTTGTTCCCGCCGAACGGGGAAAATCTCTTCTTCTCCGGAGGCGGAGGCGGAGGCGGAGGCGCTTCTTTCTTCCAAAACGAACGAGTCAACGTCGAGGAGCGCTTCTTCTTTTTCGGCAATAGTGCGGTAGACGATGATATTTGCTGCGTGGTAAACATGGTTTATTCTATTGCGCGTACAGTTTTAATAATGACGACTTTGAGTTGTTTTATCCAATCTTTTTTTGACACGTCATCCAATTAAAATTTCCAACCCGTCCCTATTTGCAACAATCTCTAAAAACTCCTCGTCGATGACCCCTCGGTTCAGCGCGAACGCGTACGCTTTCGTCTTTTGCCTCGCCGTCCGCGGAACGGTGCCGTTCCTCTTTAAAAAATCCGCGAAAGCTCCAAAAGACGAAAATCGAGCTTATCGGCGGCGTGCGGCGAACGCGCGTTCGGACCATCCCTGGCGACGAAACGCACGGTCGGAGAAATCCGTTCCCAACCTTTGAGTTCGTGGTGTAAGGAGAGTTTTTTTTGCTGTCGTCGTCGACTTGTTTTTTCCGCACCGAAATCGTCGTCGTCTTCGTTTCGGTCGTCTTCTTCAAAGTCTCGTTCTTCCGCTTCTATTTCTACCGCTTCGCGTCGGTATCGCTCTATTCTCGCGTCGAGGAGTTTGAGGAGGAAGCGGAGGAGGAGTGAAGTGCCCATGGCGTTTATTGTCGTTTTGTTGTTATTGTTGGTGGTGATTGCCGAGGGATTTGGCGCTTCTGAGGAAGAGACTACGCCAAACTGCGTCTCGAGAAACT
>Ga0255760_10006228_pt1 | contig 10016 bp, 9 predicted proteins | sample 071ome_25_FD_179960 | JGI IMG/M metagenome (GOLD analysis project Ga0255760, IMG submission 179960) | Coastal salt marsh microbial communities from the Groves Creek Marsh, Skidaway Island, Georgia - 071410BT metaG (version 2) | ecosystem: Environmental > Aquatic > Marine > Intertidal zone > Salt... | reverse complement strand
GGGGGCGGGCCTGCTTCCGACCTTAGATGCGCTGGCCGGGGCCATGAGCGACGAACATCGCATCAATCAGCTTCGCTACCAGGGAGACCGGGGCACCTTGGCGGTGGAGCTCACGACGGCAAGCCTCGGCTCGCTGCAAACCCTTCAGCAGCGACTGCAGAGCGAGCGAGGCCTTGGCGTTGCCATGGAAAATGCCACGCAGGATCAGTCGGGCGTGCGCGCGCGCTTAACGCTCCAGGGGAGGCCCTAAGATGAGTTCGCCCTTCCTCAAATTGACCGCACCCTTCGCGAAGGGGCAGCAGTGGTTCCAGCAGCAAAGCCCTAGCGACCAGCAGCGCCTGCGCTGGCTCGCGGGTTTTCTTGCTCTGGTGTTCCTCTGGGTGGGGGTGGTGAATCCCGTGCTCAGCTTCCGAGATCGGGCCGCCGGAGCCCTCACTCAGGCCCAAAATGATTTGACCTGGCTCAACAGCAACTACGGAGCGCTGTCTGCGGCGCTGGCCCAGCGCAAGCAGGCGGCGCCCCAGGGCGATGCGGCCCTCGACGCCGTCGCTGCCTCCGCCCAAGCCCATGGCCTAACGCTCAACCGCTTTTCTCCGGAGGGCGGGGGGCGGCTCGCGCTGAGCCTAGACCAGGCCGCCTATCCGGCCCTGATCGCCTGGCTTTTGGAGCTCGCCGAGGAGCGGGGGTTGCAGGTGCTGAATCTCTCCATCGACCGAACCGATACCCCGGGCATGGTTCGGGCGCGCATCGTGCTCGGCTAGGAGGCCCCATGGACTTTGAACTCACCGAGGCGCAGCAAGCCCTCGCCGATGCGGTCACCAAGCTGTGCTCGCCTTTTGATGCCGCCTATTGGCGCAAATGCGACCAAGAGGGGCAGTTCCCCGAGGCCTTTGTGCAGGCCGTGGCCGAAGGCGGCTGGCTCGGCATCGCCATGCCCGAAGCCTACGGGGGCTCAGGACAGGGCATCACGGAGGCGGCCCTCTTTGCCCACGCCGTCGCGCGCTCCGGGGCCGGCATGAGTGGCGCCTCGGCAGTGCATATCAATCTCTTTGGGCCCCATCCCGTCGTGGTCTTTGGCACGGAAGCGCAGAAAGAGGCCGTGCTTCCGCCCCTGATCGCGGGCAAGGATCGGGTGTGCTTCGGGGTCACCGAACCCGACGCAGGGCTGAACACCACGGCCCTTAAAACCCGAGCCGTGCCCGTACCCGGAGGCTATCGCATCACCGGGCAAAAGCTCTGGACGTCCACGGCGCAGATCGCCAACAAGATTCTTTTGATCGCCCGCACCACCCCCCGGGAAGAGGCTGCGCGCCCCACGGAAGGGCTTACCCTGTTTTATACGGACCTCGACCGCAGCGCGATCACCGTGAATGCGATTCCGAAGATGGGGCGGGCCGCCGTGGACTCCAACGCCCTCTTCATCGACGACCTTTTCGTACCCGAGGATCACCGCATCGGCGCGGAAGGGGACGGCTGGCGCTGCCTCCTACACGGGCTGAACCCGGAGCGGATCCTCATTGCCGCGGAAGCCGTGGGCCTGGGACAAGCCGCCCTGGAACGGGCGGCCCGGTACGCCCGGGAGCGGGTCGTGTTTGACCGGCCCATTGGTCAGAACCAGGCCATCGCCCATCCCCTCGCGGAATGCTGGATGGCGCTGGAAGCGGCCTGGCTCATGACCCTCCGGGCGGCAAGCCGCTATGACGCAGGCTTGCCCTGCGGAGCGGACGCCAATGCGGCGAAGTACCTGGCCGCGGAGGCCGCCTTTAAAGCCTGCGAACGGGCCGTGCTAACCCATGGGGGCATGGGCTACGCGAAGGAATACGACGTGGAACGGCTGTTCCGAGAAGTCATGATTCCCCGCATCGCCCCCGTGAGCCAGGAGATGATCCGCAACTTCATTGCCGAGCAGGTGCTCGACCAGCCCCGCTCCTACTGAGCGGGCGTCAGCTTCAGCACCTTTGTGGTGGCCCCTTCCACAGCCTCCCGGCTGTAGAGCAGGGGACGGCTTTCCAGCGCCGCCCAGGGGTCCAGCAGGTCCCCATAGTGGGGGCTTTCCGGATCGCCACTTTGCCCCGGGGCGTTGGTCATACGAGCCGCATCCCAATTGCCCACGTCGAGCACCATGCGCCAGGATGCCCCGGAGCGGACCCGATAGTCGTCTCCGAAGCCCGTGTTGTTCACCGTATAGGAGGAGCCCCCAAGGGCCTTCGGGGGAAGGCTCCAGGCCGCCGCCGCAGGACTCACCTCGGCTAAGGGATGGGTGAAATTCATGGTGTGGAGCATCCCCCAGCGCCAGCTCGCTGGGTCCGCGCCAAGGCGGGCCGCGGCGTCCTCCCAGGCGTCGGCAAGGCTGCTTTCAAAGAGGCCCTGGAGCCGGGGCTCCCGGGTTTCCAAGCGCTCAAGGGCCGCGCGCGTATCCACCCGGGGGAGCTCCCCTGCGAGCGCCGGGGCTTCGCTGACCACCAGGGCCCGGCGCCAATGATCGGTGAACCACAGCTGGAACAGCGCCGCGGCGGCGGAGTCGGCGGCGAGCACGCCGTCAAAGCCCTTCAAAAGGTCGAAGGCGCGGCGGGCATCCTCTCCCACGGGGGCGGGCCAAGCGCCGAGGGCGGCGCTGGCGCGGCGCGCCAGCACGGAGGTGAAGTCCCGCTGCAGGGCGAGGCTGTCCTCGAGGCGATGGGGCGGTGCGGCGCTAAGCACTTCCTCGACGCGGGAAATCCGCCAGGGCGCGGTCCATTCATAACCCACCCGCACCGTGTCGATGGGAAAGTCTTCAGGAAGGGTGAGATTGTTGGCCGTGGCGTACCACCCCTTTTCCGGATTGAGCACCTCCGGCATGTCGCTCATGGGGTGGAAATCTGCCCATTCGTAGCGTCCGTCCCCGGGTACGGGCAGGAGACCGTCATAGTTCACGCGCCGGGGTAAAAGGCCTGCAGGTTTATAACCAATGTTGCCATCGATATCGGCGTAAACCTGATTTTCCGAGGGCGCGCCCCAACGGTTGAGGGCCGCCACAAAGCCCCGCCAGTTCGACGCGCGCATGTATTCGATGGATCCAAAGTAGGGCGCCATACCCGGCTCGAGCCAGGCCGCACGGACCACCCAAAGACGATTCTCCTCCTCGAAGATCACCGGGCCGTGGCGCGTGAAGGCCAGGGAAACGGACACGGGCGCCCCGCCACGCACCGCAATGGTGGTGTCGATGCGCTCCAGGGACTCCCAGCGATCTTGGTAGCGGTAGCGATCCCCCTCCCGGTCGTAGAAAAGGAGGTCCTCCTGGTCCATGGCGAAAATGGTCAGCCCAAAGGCGATCCGTTCGTTGTGGCCAATGGAGATTCCGGGAAGGGCAGGCTCCCCAGCGCCGATCACGTTGAGGTCCGGGGCGTTCAGGTGCGCGATGTAGCGCAGGGAGGGCAGGGCATGGCTCCGGTGAGGATCATCCGCGAGGATGGGGCGCCCGGTTTCGCTCCGCTCCGGGGCTACCACCCAATTGTTAGACCCCGCCGAACGCAGGTCTCGGACCCGGGCCTCAAGGGGCTCCTGGGCTAGGGCAAGCTGACCGCCGCTGCGCTTAAATGTCACGGCGCTCGTGGCCAGGAGGTAGCTATCCAGTACGCCCTCGGGGACGCTGCAGGGATCGAACCCCTCGGGCACGACGGGCGCATGGGGGGGCTCGAGGGGGCTGCGTAGTTGATCTTCCTCGAGCGACCCTCGGCAGGCGCTGCGGGCCCGCGCCACTTCGCTAATCACGTTACGCCATAGGCCATGGCTGCGGATGCGCACCACGTCCTCCGCCGCCCAGCGGGCCGGGCGGTAATCAAGGGCCTTGAACTCCGGCGGAAGGCGGCTAGGGTCCGTTTCTGTCAAGGCGACGAAAGCGTTGATGCCGGCCACAAAGGCCTCCGCGATGGCCTGGGCGTCGGAGCCGTAGGCCAGCCATTCCCGAAAGAGGCTGCCGCGGTAGAGGAACTGGCGAGCCGCCGCATCCTGGGCCACGAACTCGGGACCAAAGACCTCCGCCAGCTGGCCGAGACCTCGGCGCCGCCAAAGGTCAATCTGCCAGAGCCGATCCCGGGCTGCGTTGAAGCCCTGGAGGAAGAAGGCGTCGTAGTGCGTCTGGGCGTAGATGTGGGGTACGCCCCAGCGATCGATCAGGATCTCCCCGGGGGCGCTGAGGCCGGGCAGCGCTAGGCTTTCCGTCGCGGGGGCGACCTCAGCCCGCGCCCCCCCAGCGATGAGCGCGAGCCCCAGAGCCAGGGCGGGCAGAGGGAGGCAGCGAAATAGACGATTCATAGGGCGAGCTCCAGGGTTGGAAGATCGTCGAGCACGGCGAGGGCTTCAGCAATGCCTTCATGCCATACCAGCTCCGCGAGCTCATCGAGGGGCGTGGCTTCCCGATTGATGATAACCAGCGGCACCCCCCGCCGCGCCGCTTCCTCGGGAAAGGCGGCAGCGGGGTAGACCTGCAGGGATGAACCCAGGACTAGGCACAGATCGCAGGCGGCTATGGCCTCGGCGGCTCGGGCCATGGGCCCCTCGGGCATGGCCTGACCAAAGCTGATGGTGGCGCTCTTGACGATGCCCCCGCAGGCGTCGCAGGGCGGCACGGTGCCCGTGGCCTCAAAGGCAGCCTTCAGCGCCGCCAGCTCGTAGCGCTGACCGCAGCTGAGGCAGGAAGCGTAGGTGCTGTTGCCGTGAAGCTCAATCAGCGCGTCCGGGTCGACCCCGGCGCGGCGATGCAGGTCGTCAACGTTCTGGGTTAGCACGCAACGTGCATAGCCCTTAGTGAGCAGGGCCGTCACCGCGTAGTGCCCCGCGTTTGGCGACGCCGCGGTCAGCGTATCGTCCCCCTCAAAGCGCCGGCGCCAGCTTTCCCGGCGCACCGCCTCGGAGCTGATGAACTCGTCGAAGGGGATCGGTTTCATGCGGGTCCACAGTCCGCTGGGGCTGCGAAAATCCGGAATGCCCGAATCGGTGCTCATGCCCGCACCGGTAAAAATCACGGCGCGGCGGGCTGCGCCAACCAGCGCCCGTAGCTTTCCCTGGGGATCCATGCCTTCTCCCTCCGCAAGGCCAGGGGGAAAGCTTATCATTGCCCCCTTTCCTCCACAGGCACGGGCGCAGGAGTCGACCATGGATCGCATTTTGCTCACCGGCGCCACGGGCTTTATCGGACAAGCGCTGCTTCGGGCCTGGCAGGGGAGCGGGGAGATCGCCGTGCTGACGCAAAGCGGCCCGCGTGCCGCCGCCAGCCTAGGCCTTTCCCCGGCGGTCATCTTTGACGACGCGGAGGCCGCTGCCGCCTTTAAACCTACCCTTGTCGTGCATTTGGCGGGGGCGGGCATTGCGGAGGCGCGCTGGACGGCTAAACGCCGCGCTGCGCTCTGGGCCTCGCGGGTGGACTACACCCGCCGCCTCGTGGACGCGCTCCGTGCGGCGCCGCCGGCGCGCATGATTGCCGCCTCCGCCATTGGCTATTACGGCCCCGCGGCGCATCCCCCGGTCGATGAAACCGCACCCCGGGGTGACGGCTTTGCTGCTGCACTGTGCGAAGCCTGGGAGGCGGAAAGCCGAGCCCTGGAGGGGGCGGGGAGTCGGGTGTGCTGCCTGCGCCTGGGGCTCGTATTGGGCCCTGGGGGCGGGCTCCTGGGGCGCCTCGCGCCGCCCTTTCGCCTGGGACTCGGCGGACGGATTGGCGATGGCGCTCAGGGCATGAGCTGGATTCATCGCGACGACGTGCTGGGCCTGCTGTCCTGGCTCCGCAGCGCGCCAGCGCTACCGAAGACGGTAAACGGCACGGCCCCCCATCCCCTTAGCAACGGCGAATTCACCCGGGTTCTGGGCCGCGCGCTAGCTCGCCCCACACCCTTCCCCTTGCCGGCGCCCCTGGTAAAGATCCTCTTTGGGCAAATGGGCGAGGAGCTGCTGCTGGGTGGGCCCAGGGTGCTCCCCAAGGAAGCGGAGGCCGCAGGCTTTGCCTTTCGCTTTCCTACCCTTCCGGAGGCCCTCGGGGACATTTTCTAGTATTTTCTCTCGATCACCTCGCCCCATCGAAATAGGAGAGCACCATGGGTTTTGCCTTGTCAGACATGACGCTCCGGTCCCCAGCCTTTGCCGAAGACGGCCCCATCCCTAAGAACCATACGGGGGAGGGCGCTGACACGTCTCCCGCCCTTAGCTGGGATGGCCTGCCCGAAGGGACGCAGCAGCTAGCGTTGGTTTGCCACGACCCGGACGCACCCCTCGTTACCCCGGGCCACTATGGCTTCGTGCACTGGGTGCTCTATAACCTGCCCCCAACCCTCGATGCGCTCCCGGAAGGCTTTGAGGGCGGCACCCGGGGACGGAACGACTTTGGTGCTGAGGGCTATGGCGGCCCCATGCCTCCCGAAGGCCACGGCACGCACCGCTATTATTTTTGGCTCCTCGCCCTCGATTCGGCGCTGGACCTTCCGCCGGGGCTGGATCTTTGGACGCTACTGGAGCGCACCGAACCCCACGTTCTCGGCATGAATCGCCTCGTGGGCACCTACCGCCGCGACCCCGCCTAAGCGCATGAGCCAGTCTTGGTACGACCGCTACTGCCTAAGCCCAGGCATCGACAAGCTCTGCGGTGGCCCGGAGGTCATGAAACTGCGGGGTGAAGTGGTGCCCCTCGCCCAGGGAACGGTGCTTGAGCTCGGCCTCGGCTCGGGGCTGAATTTGGCCTTTTACGATCCGCAAAGGGTGACAAAGGTGCTCGGGGTCGATCCCGGGGTTGCTCTGACTGATCTCGCTCAGGCGCGCATGGCCGCGGCCCCGGTGCCCGTGGAGCTCTTGAGCATTTCCGGGGAAGCCTTGCCCCAGGCGGACCACAGCATCGATACGGTGCTCACCACTTTCACGCTGTGCACCATCCCGAACGTGTACGCGGCGCTGCGGGAGGCACGGCGCGTGCTGAAGCCCGACGGCAAGCTGGTGTTTTTAGAGCATGGCCTGGCGCCGGAGCCCACCGTCGCTCGGTGGCAACGGCGGCTCAATCCCCTTTGGGGGGCGCTGGCGGGCGGCTGTCAGCTGATCCGCGACCCCAAGGCCCTTCTCGAAGATGCGGGCTGGCACATCGAGGAAGCTCACCAGGATAGGGGCTACGGTATGCCCGGGCCTAGGGTGCTGACGTACCTGTATCGCGGGACCGCTCGGCCGCGGGGGCGGGCTTAAAGAAGGGATGCTGGGCAAGGAGGCCCAGCAAGAGGCCAGCGCCCACGGCGAGAAGTGCGAGGCGCTCAAAGCCCCCGAGGAAGCCCTCCATGCCGGCTCCGGCATCGGCGGAAACCAGGGTCTCCGCGAAGAGCCCACTGAGATAGCCCGCCGCGGACACGGCGAGGAACCATACGCCCATCATCATGCCCACGAGCTGGGGCACGGCCAGGCGCGTCACCATGGCAAGGCCCACGGGGGACAGGCATAGCTCTCCCATGGTGTGAAGCCAGTAGGTACCCACAAGCGCCCACAGGGGCGCGGAGCCGACGCCGTGCCCGGCTAATACCAAGAGAGCGAAGCCCAGTCCCACGAGCACCAGTGCCAGCGCAAACTGCCGAGCCAGGCCCGGGGACCAACCTCGCCGGGCCAGCCAGGGCCAAAGGCGCGCGAAGAGCGGGGCGAAGAGAATAATGAAGAACGCATTCAGGGACTGAAGCTGGGAGGCGGGAATCTCCCCAGAGCCCAGGGTCCGATCCACAAAGCGGTCCGTGAATAGATTCAGCGCACCGCCAGCCTGTTCAAACAGGAACCAAAAAATAATCGAGAAGGCGATCAGGGTCAGCATGAGCAGGGTGTCGTGCCGCGCCTCCCGGGGCAGGCGTCGAAAGGCGTAAAACAGCGCGAAGGCCACCGCACCGCAGCCCACGAGCGCCAAGGTACCGCCCATGAGCGGGGGGTGACTCAGCAGTTGATAGGCCACGGGCAGGGCCAGCACCGCCGTCGCCAGCAGCACCCGGGGACCCAGGGTGGGCTGCGCCGGCGGATCTCCAAGTCCGGCCAGGGCCCGACGACCCAGCACCAGAACCAAGAGGCCAACGGCCATGCCCAGGCCCGCCAAAGCGAAGCCCCAGTGCCACCCGAGCCGTTCCCCCACGTAGCCGACGGCCAGGGCAGCGGTGAAGGCGCCGACGTTGATGCCCAGGTAAAACCAGCTAAAGGCACCGTCCCGCTCCGGGTCCTCCTTGGCATAGAGCATGCCCACGAGGGTCGAGATATTGGCCTTCAAAAGGCCCGTACCAATACCGATCAGCGCCAGCGCGAGGTAGAGAGGACTGACCGGCAGCGCAAACCCCAGCTGCGCCCCATCCAAGGTGAGAATGGCGTGGCCCAGCACGAGCACCACCGCACCGTAGTAGACGGCCCGCCGAGCACCCAGGGCTTGATCGGCCAGCGCGCCACCGAGCACGGGGAGGGCATAGAGCAAGGCCAGGTAGGCCCCATAAAGGCGAAGCGCATCGCCGTCGGAAAAGTCTGCGGCGCGCGTCAGGTAAAGGACCAGGATGGCGCGCATGCCGTAATAGGAGAAGCGCTCCCAGAGCTCGGCCAGAATCAGAAAGAGGAGGGCGCGGCCCCGATGGGGGACCGCCGCAGGGACGGCGCCGAAGGCGCTCATGGCTGCACACCTCGGGCCCTAGCCCCCCCGGACTGCCGAAGGCGGTCGAAGGCCGAAGGCTCAAGCCCTGCCTCAATAAAGCTGGAGATCTGCCGAGCGCAGCCCTCCGGACCCTCGGCGCCCGTATCAACTTCAAGGTCGTATACGCCGTGAGCATGCACCGCATCGAAATGGGAATAGGCCGTGCCGGGGAAGCGGCCGGGGCGCGCGTCCTCCCGAGCCTGGACCACCTCGAGGGGCGCCCGTACCGCCACAAAAAGCACCCAGAGCCCCTCCAAAGCCGCCAGGTAATCCTCGAGGATGCTGGGCTCGAGGCACAGGTCATCAACCACCACATCGTTTCCTGCGAGGGCGAAGGCGCGAATCGCTCGGTGCATACCGGCCAGCATGCGCTGTCCTACATCGCCGAAGCGCACCTCCGTCACGCGGCGTTCGCCCCGGGTGACGGGGACCACGTTGAGGCCTCGGGCGCCGGGGCAGCCCTCCGGGGAGTTCAGGCCCCGATAGGCGGGTGGCATGCCATCGCGAAACTGATCCAGGGCCAAATGGAACCAGGGCTCCTGGCGCTGATCTTGGAAAGCGCGGGCAAGGGTCGTTTTCCCAGCGCTTGAAGCGCCATTGAGCAACACGATACGGCCAGGGGTCATGAGTTCCTCCCATCCAGGAACGCGCGAAGGTAGGCGAGGGCGCTCTGGGATGCAAGGGCGAGCCAGCTCCAGGCAAAGCCCTAGGAAAGATGCGTGTACACTTCACGCCTTAGGCCCAGCGGCAGGAGCTTCCCATGCAGGCAATTCTTGGCCTCGTGGCCCTATTAGGGCTCGCCTGGCTCGTTTCCGAACAGCGTAGCCGGGTGTCCTGGCGCCTTATCGCCATGGGCATGCTTTTCCAAGCCGTCATAGCCCTGGCCCTGGTGAAGATCGCACCGCTTCGGGAGGGGCTCCTAAGCCTCAACGCCGTGGTGGCGCTCCTGGAGGAGGCGAGCCTTGCCGGCGCCCAGTTCCTCTTTGCCTACCTGAGCGGTGGCCCCACGCCTTTTACCGTAACCGCCCCGGAAAATGGCACGGTGCTCGCGTTTCGCGTGGTCCCGCAAATTCTGCTCTTCACCGTCCTTGCGGGCCTGGGCTGGCACTGGCGCATCCTGCCCTTGCTGGTGAGTGGCTTCAGCCGCCTGCTACGCAAGACCCTCAAGGTCGGAGGCGCCGTGGGTCTCGGCGCTGCGGTGTCCATTTTTGTGGGGATGGTGGAAGCGCCCCTGGCAATCCGCCCCATGCTGCCGCGCCTTAGCCGAGGGGAGCTCTTTATTGTGCTGACCTGCGGCATGGCCACGGTCGCAGGCACCATGATGATTCTCTATGCGACGGTGCTCGAGCCCGTGGTCCCTGGG
>Ga0255760_10006226_pt1 | contig 10019 bp, 9 predicted proteins | sample 071ome_25_FD_179960 | JGI IMG/M metagenome (GOLD analysis project Ga0255760, IMG submission 179960) | Coastal salt marsh microbial communities from the Groves Creek Marsh, Skidaway Island, Georgia - 071410BT metaG (version 2) | ecosystem: Environmental > Aquatic > Marine > Intertidal zone > Salt... | reverse complement strand
GGGTCGCTCGGGCCACCTTTGAGACTATCCCGTTGTGCTGCATCAATTGACGTCGGCTGAAGGCGGCCAGTCGAGATGCTGCGGGCGTGAGGCACATTGCAGCCTCGGCCCGTCGCTTCGCTCAACCGCACCGACGGGCCCTTCGCACACCGGGCATTGTACAGCGTCCGCGAGGCGTTCGAACCACGCGAGCCGGACTTCTGGCTCGTCTGAGTCCGTCTGCAAAGTGGCAAGGATGCCGCGGGCGGCTTTTGGAACCGGTTGCCCGAGGGCGGACCACGGGTCATCGACGGTGCTCAGATCGACCATGCTCGAACGTATCGCATCGAGCCGTCCGCGAAGGGTGGCCATGCCGCTCGGTCCTCCGTCGTCGACCCCACGGGGGACGGGTCCACCCTTCGCCACGAGGGGGAGAAGGGCGTAGCCAGCGACAAATCCACCCAAGTGTGCCATGTGGGCCACGTTGCCTCCGGCACCGCCTTCAGCGGCCCACCATCGGGCGATTTCGATGCCAAAGTAGAGCAATGCAATGAGGCTCACCGGCCATGGTCGAATCAGGATGAGCGGGAAGGGGATTTCGTCCTTTGGCCACCCAGCAAGGTAGGCTCCCAGCAAGCCGAAGGCTGCGCCACTTGCCCCCCATGCGGGTGCACCACTTCCCGCGTTCGCCAGCGTCCAAGCGATTGACCCTCCCAACAGGCCAATGAGGTACACCGCAGCAAAGCGCTTGCTGCCAAGGCGTTGCTCGAGAGGGACCCCCACCAAGGCGAGGACCACCACGTTGCCCAACACGTGCATGAGGTCCCACTGCGCGTGAAGGAACCCCGAGGTGATCGCCGTGTGCCACCATCCGGCATGCCCCATGCGGGCCGGCACAAGGACGAGGTCGCTCCAGAGGGCGATTCGGTCGAGCCAACCCATGCGCCACAGCGTGCCGGTCAACGTCTGCACCACGGCCCCAAACAGCACCGAGAGCACGATGCCAAGCGAGAGCGGGGCGCGTGCCCTGACGGCGTAGGCCATCGGTGCGGTCACGGCCAGGAACCACAGCACCACCAGCCCCTGCTCCAGCGGGGTGAGGTGTGGCCATGCGGCGGTGGCGACCATGAGGTGGTGGAACCCGCTTGGCCCTTGACGCTTCGGGGTCGGCGGCTTGAAGGCGAGGCGACCGACCCTCGTCCCATGGGCGCCTTCGTGGAGGCCAACGGCCTTGTGGTTCGCAGGGGCCGCTCCGTGGTGCTCAACGATGTCAGTTTCAGGCTGCCTCAAGGTGCCTGTGCGGTCGTCCTCGGACCAAACGGGGCGGGGAAAACGACCCTGCTGGAAACCTTGCTTGGGTTGCTTCCTGTCGAAGCGGGTTCGGTTTACATCGCAGGCTCATTGGTGCGGGACGGGGAAGGCCGACGCGCTCGACGGCCACCCGCGCCGCTCGGGCTGTTGCTGCAAGCCGACGGGGACCTACGGGACCAAACCGTGCGCCATCACCTCGAGGTCGCTGCCTCCCTCGGTGGCTGCCTGCTTGATGACGGAGCGCTTGAGGCACTGCTGACGCGTGTTGGACTGCGCCACCGCATGGCCGACCGCATGGTGGAACTCTCGGTCGGTCAGCGCCGCCGTGTTGGCTTGCTGGCCGCCGTCCTCCCGGGTTTGGTCGACGGCGGAGGGCGCCTTCTTGTGCTTGACGAGCCGACCGCGGGGCTTGATCAGGACGGGATTGAATTGGCCTCGGAACTTGTGAACGAGGCCGCTGCTCGTGGCTGTACGGTCCTGCTTGGCACGCACCATCCCGAGCGGTTTGCGTGCGCGACGCACAGCGTGACCGTCGACGAGGGGGGGCTTCGCGTGGTGGACCTCCCCGGGCCTGAGGTGCGAGCGCCGTGCCTCACGTCGGTCGCTCCTTCGGAGGTTCGTCCTTCCACGCTTCGTCTCGGCCTCCGCTATGCGTGGTCGGGCGGGACGCCGCTGTCTGGGTCTGTCCCAGCCCTTCTTGTGACCTTGGGTTGTGCAGCATTGTTGTTGCAACGAACGCACGTCTCAGCCTTTGACGGGACGCTACGTCTCGGCCTCCTGTTGTTACCAGCGCTGGTTGTCGGTCTTGCCGGTGATGCTTCGTTGACAACGCTCCGCCGTGATCGTGCCTATGCGCGGTTGACTGCGTTGGGATGCCGCCCGCTTGATCCCCTCACGCCCTTGGCGCTTGGATGCGCCGGTACGGTGGCGATGGGCGCCATCTTGGGTGCCTCGCCATCGTTCCTCGACGTTGTTGTCGCTGGTGGCGTGTCCGTATCTGTGTCGATGCTCGTGCGTGCAGGGGACGTGCTCGGGTTGCGGTTGGCCCGGCCAGAGGTGCTTCATCTCCGGTTGTTGTCCCTGCTCGTTGTCCTCCCGTTCGGGCTTCTGCTTGACCTGATGGCATGACCATGCTTCATAGCCCCGTCAGCTTTGGTGTGGGCATGAGCAGCCGCTGGGGGGGCGCGTTGCTCGCGCTCGGTTACGTCGGCGCTGGCGTCAGCCTCGCCCTGGCCCTGCTGTGGGTCCCGAGCGTGACGAACGCAGCGTTCGAAGCGCCGGAGGCTCAACGGCTCTTCTACTGGCACGTCCCCAGCGCATGGATGGCGATGATCGCCTTCGGCCTGCTCTTCGTTGGTTCAGGGATGTGGTTCCTGCGTCGCTCCGCCCTTGGGTGGCGCATGCACGTGGCCGGAAGCGAAGCGGGCCTCGCCACTGGTTTGATGGCGGTCTGGTCAGGCTGCATGTGGGGCCAAGCGGAATGGGGTGTTCCGTGGGACTGGGCCGATGTTCGTCTGAACACGTTTGGCTTGTTGACGCTTCTTGCTCTTCTGCTCGTGCTCGGTCGTCGTGCTCAGCCGGACGGCGTGGAGTCCAGGGACACCTTCTCGACCGTTGGTTTGTTCGGTTTTGTCCTCGTGCCGTTGACCTACATGGCGACGCGGATTTGGCAGATTCGTCATCCCGGCCCCGTCATCGCGGCCGGTGACGACGGGGGCTCGCTGGGTCCGTCCATGACCATGGTCCTCTTGCTTGGTGTGGCTGCCTTTACGGCCATGATCGCCGGGCACGTGCTCGAGAGCATGCGGTTGACGTCGCTCGAACAACGGCTGGACCGGCTCCAACGAGCCCTTGACCCTGAGGAGGTGGCGATGTGAACGGAACAACGGCGCTCGCCGTAGGATACCTCGGCATGCTGGTTGGCCTCGGCTTATGGACGTGGACCGTGATGGCACGAAACCGCGTGCTCGAAGCGAGGCTTGAGGCCGCGGAGGCGGCGATGGGCATCCGTGAAGGTGAGGCCGACGCGGTGGCGGGAATAGAGCGCTAGCCTGAAGGCCGACGCACTTGACCGTCGTTCATGGACATCGACCTCGGAGGGGCCTTTTGCCTCGTTTGCGGCGACCCGCCGCCCCTGTTCACGGAGGGCATGTGCGAGGCCTGCTCTCGGGCACGGATGCACCTTGTCGAGGCGCCTGCCAACATCCCGTGGACGCGTTGCGCCCGATGCGGCGCCATCGAGGTCGACGGTCGATGGGGCTCGATTGAGGAGGAGGTGCTCTATGACGATCTGGTGCAGCGTCACGTTCGCGTCCATCAGGACGCGCAAGAGGTGGCCATCGCGATGATGCCGCAACCGATCACCGAACGGCACACCCTCCTGCACCTGCAGGTTGAAGGCGTCATCGATGACTTGCTCTACACCGAAGAGCACACGATTCGCGCGCGGATGAGCAACGGCGTTTGCCTGACCTGCACCCGCCGTGCTGGGAATTACTTCGAGGCGACCGTGCAACTGCGTTCGAGCGGCCGCCGTCTCGAAGAGGGTGAATTGAACCGCTTGCGGGCAACCCTTGACGACGTCATCGCCTCAATGCCAGAAGATCCGATGTTCTTCATCACGAAGGAAGGCCCTGTGCAAGGTGGATACGACGTCGTTCTAGGGTCCAAAGGGCTCGCTCGGTCGTGGGGTCGCCACTTGACCTCAACCTTTGGCGGGCAAAGCATCGAGACCAACTCAACCGTTGGGCGCAAGGACGGTGTTGACGTCACGCGGCTCACGCTGCTCTACCGGAAACCGGGATACGACCTCGGGGACGTCGTGCGTTGGCGGGATCGGCTGTGGCGTCCTTCCGCATGGTCGAAGGACGGAGCCATCCTCGAGGCCGTCGACCGGCACGAACGAACGGGAGCGACGTGGCGGGATTTGGAACCGGCCCTTGTCATGGTGCGGATGCACGAACTCGTTGCTGCTGACCCGTTGACCGAGGACGCCTCGGTGGCGGAGGTGCTCGACCCAACGACGTGGCAGGTCGTGTCCGTCCGGGTGGCATGGGACCACGAGGTCGGCCGAACGATGGTGCTTGCACGCATCGAGGGTGAGTGGGTCGCTCTGCCACGCTCCGCACAGGACCGGGACGTTGTGACGAAGGTTCCTTGAGCGACCCGTGGTCCAACGTGCCATGGACGCCACCCCCCTGCCGTTGGAGGCGGCTGTGGCTGCGCTTGACAGCGAAGGCATGTTCGGCTACGTTGCCGGATTCGTCGACGACCTCGATGCCGCACTCTCCAGCATCGACGAGGGCGCGATGCCATGGCTTTCCTCCATTCGAGCGCAGCCCTGGTCGGGGCTGCTCTGCCTCGGCATGGGCGGTTCAGGCGCAGGGGGCGCCTTTCTGGCCAGCCTTGCTGCTCATGAGGGAAGCACTCCGGTCGTCGCCCATTCCGATGCACGCCTGCCTGCGTGGGCCGATGAGCGATGGCTTGTGATGGCCACGTCCTATTCTGGGAACACAGCGGAAACCTTGGCTGCCGTTCGTGCTGCCCTCGACCGAGGCATGACGGTGCTCGTCTTGTCCTCCGGTGGTGAACTTGCTGGAATGGCGGAGACGAACGAGCGCATGCACCTGATTGGCGTCCCGTCGGGTCAACCGCCACGTTCCGCGTTCGGTCACCTCTTTGGCCGCCAACTTGCCGTGGTGCGCTCCCTTGGTCTGATTCCCAACGACGGGAGCGACGACGAGGCGATGCTTGCCCGCCTACGCGCAGCAAGCATTGGTCACGATCCCCGCGCCACGCCGTCCGGAGGCGTGGATGACTTGGCGATGGAATTGCTTGAACGACCGGTGGCGCTTCTCGGGCCGACGGAACTCGCCCCAGTGCTGACGCGTTTCAAGAATCAACTCAACGAGAACGCAGGTCGCTTTGCCCGTATCGGGGTTGTGCCCGAGATGAACCACAACGAGGTCGTGGCGTGGGGCGGTCCTGGTTGGTTCAGCGATCCTTTCAGCGACACCCAAGCCGTCCTTGTGCTGGCGTGGCCGAACATGCAAACGGAGGTGAAGGCGCGCATCGATTGGGGTGTTCAGCACCTCCGAACGCAGGCCGCTTGGGTCCTGCAAGGTGAAGGGGCCTCCTTGCTTGAGGTGATGCTGCACCACTGCGTGGTCATGGATTGGATTTCGGTGACCCTCGCGGTGCGGGGTGGGAAAAACCCGACCTCAATCGGACCGATCGACGGGCTGAAGGAGCACCTCGCACGTCGTCAGTAAAGCGCGCCGAGCACCAACCTCGGGTCGGGGTGGTTCAGCAGGGCATTCGTCACGTCCTCGGGCGCCACGACGCCTTGCATCTGAATGCCGTCCGGCGCTTCCGTAGCAAGTTGAACATGGACGTGCGGGCTCCATCCTCCATTCTCTTCAGGGCTGCCGAGGTGGCCAAGCACCTCGCCCTTCTCAACACCATCACCAACAGACCATCGCTCCATGTCGGTGGTCGAAAGATGGCCGTGCAGGACCCAGAGAGATCGTGCCGACCCTGCCCATGGATGGTCGACCTCAGCATCGAGGACGATCTCATGCTGAGTCACGATGGTCGGCCCGTAGCCACCCTCCTCGGTCTCCACGCCCAAGGCGTGGATGCGACCGCGTGCGAACGCATGGACCGGTGTTCCAGCAGGGCCTCCGAGGTCAAGCCCGATGTGGTGGTGCCGCCGTCCTTCAAACAGGTCGGTTGCGTACATCCAAGGTCTGGCCTCGTCGTACCGCCCGACGGTCCAAGTGAAGGGAGCCGTCCAACCTTTTGGGGGTGGTCGCGTGAGGTCGAGCACCCAATGGCCCCCCTCCATGTGGACGACGGGGTGAAACGGCCAACCTCCCATGGCCATCCGTAGCGCTCCTGTGTGTTAGGTGTTCGTCGGGAAGGCTCAACCACCCGGTGGCCGAGCACCCCACGTGCTGGAGGTGCTGCTGCTCGTTTGCTGGGCCGTCCCTTCGGGGCTCGTCCTTTTGCGGTTGCTTGGCGCACGGTCCTCGACAACGGCCTCCCTCCTGCTTGCACCGTCCCTCGGTGTGTGGCTGCACGCCGTCGTTCACGGGGCGTTGGTCGCCGTAGGGGCCTACACGCCATCCTTGGCTGCAGGTCTGTCTACGGCCGTCGCGGGTGCATCGCTGTTGATGGTTCGCCTTCGGTTGCCGGTGGCAAAGGACAAGGCCTTGCCGTTCGCTCGGCGCCGAACGGGGCTGCTGATCGGAACAATGCTCCTCTCGCTCCTCCCGCTGGTCGATGCATGGATGAGCCCATTCCCACATGGGGTGGATTGGGTCGGTTTCTCCGTCCTCGCCTTGCACCTCCAGGAGCGGGGGGCGATGGTGGCCCTCAATGGGCAGGTGTGGTCCTACCCTCCTGGATTCGTGGCCCTCGCCTCAAGCACGTCGTGGTTGACAGGGCAGGCCGTGTGGTCGTCGGCACGATGGGTGGGCAACGCCGTCCTCGCTGCACTGCTCCTTGGCCTTGCCGGGGCCTTCCACCGTCAAGGTGCGGGTCCACATGCCGTGCTTGCCTCGCTCCTCGGCGTGGGGCTAGCAGCGAAGGTTTGGGATGGGGGCTGGCCGACGGTGGCTTCGCTGCTCGTGCTCCCCACCGCCGTCGCGATCCTCCTCGAACGCGAGCGCTCAACGAGGACTCGGGGCATGTTGGCCGTCGTTGCGGTACTGACGTTGCTCGTCCACCCCGCCGGTGCGTTGCTTCTCGGCGCCTTGCTTACGGCGGACGTGATCGTTCCTGTGTCCTCGTCCGATGAAACCCGTCGTCGTCGGCTGCAGGTGCTGATGCTCGTGCTGCTCCCTACCGGCTTCGTGTTGCGTGCCCTCGGCCCCTCGACCATGGAGGACGGATGGCAAGGAGGCCGCGCGATGGTGCTTTGGGGTGGCGTCCTGTTGCCCTTCGCCGCCCTCGCCGCCTATCGCTTGCGTCGCGTTCGCGAGGCGAGCCTCCTGACCGTGTGGTATGTCCTCGTGTGGGGATTGAGCCTCGTTCACGTGCTGCCGGCGTCGATGCTGGCCGGAGTCGTCCACGCGGTGGCGAGCGCCACCTATGCGATGGCGCTCTATGCCTTTGTCGTCCCTGCTGCAGGTCTGATGGCCCTGCACTGGTCTCCAGCCACGCACTTTGCCGTCGAAGGGGTCCCTCGCCGCCCCTTCGTGTTGGGGGGCGACCCCCACCTCCCCCAGCGGCTGGGGTTCGTTCTGATGTTCGTCGTGTTCCTTGGGGCTGCCTTGGCCACGGCCTTGGTCGCCCAGTTGTCGCACCACGACGAACTGCTCGCGGTGGATGCGGACGATTTCGCCGTTGCGGACGCCCTGCATGCGCTCGCTGGAGAAGCGCCGGTGCTCGTTGAGCAAGCACCGTGGGGCGAAGCCATGGCCCTGGCGGGACTCAACACAAGCACGGGTCCTGACATCGGCGTGCACGACGGCCAACCGACCCTGCACGCGCAGGCCATCCAAGCGGTGCTGACCGACGACGCCACGCGCCTGCGCGACCTCGGCGTGGAGTGGGCCATCACCAGCCCGCGCGGTGCGCTTGGTTGGATGCTCGAGCGCTCACCATGGTGGGAGGTGGTGCATACCTCCGGGGCAGCGCGTGCGTGGCACCTCCGGACGACGCCAGATGCCGCCTTCGCAGGGGCGATCACCATCGATGGGTCGTCGTGCGCTGCGGCAGCGGGCTGTTCCCTTCGTTCGGAGCCGTGGTCTGGGCAACGCTGGCAGGACCCTCACCGGCTTGGCCCAATGCGCGCCACCGTCGACGGCTCCTCCATCCTCCTTCTCGAGCCTCCGCCGTCCGTGTCCCTGCCCGCGTCATATTCGGTGTGCTTGCACGTCGAACGGCTTGGTACGCTAAGCATGGCTGCGGTGGGGGTTGGCGACGCCGTGTTGGACCTTGCAGGGCCGGCTGGGCATGAACTCGTCTGTACCACGTCCTCAATGCCTTCCACCTTGGACGTGGAGGTCGAGGTTCGCGCTGCGCCGTGGGTGGACCCTTCTGCGGTGAGTGGACGAGGGGATCGGCTGTTCGAGCACGGCGGTTTGCGTTTTCACGCCATCACGCTCCACCTCCTCTAGGCCGCAACGATGATTCCTGACGGGTTCAAACGCATCACGATGAGGGTCCTGTTGGTGCTGCCGACCCTCGACGAGGAGGCTGGGTTGGCCTCCGTCCTCCATAGGCTTCTGGAGGATGCTCGCTTCGACGCCTTCGACCTCGTGGTGGTGGACGGACGAAGCACCGATGGAACGGTGGCCGTGGCCGCCGCCTTCGGCGTTGAGGTCGTGCTTCAGCACGGCCAAGGCAAGGGCGCGGCTTTCCGGACGGCGGTCAAGATTTTCCTTGCAGGGACGTGGGATGCCCTTGCGATGATCGATGCCGACGGCTCGTACCTCCCCGAGGCCTTGCTCAGCATGGTGCCTTTGTTGAAGGAAGAAACGCTTGTTGTGGGTGACCGGCTTGGTGGTATGCTTGAGGAGGGAGCGATGAGCCGGTTGAACCTCTTGGGCAACATCGCGTTGAGCGGCGCGGCCTCGATCCTCAACGGCACGGACGCGGTCGATGTGTGCTCAGGATGTTGGGTGATGCGGCGCGACCTCGTGCAGGACCTTCGCCTGAACAGCACGGGTTTTGAAATCGAAGCAGAGATCTTCTCTGCCTCGATTGCTGCCGGGCACCGCCCCCGCTGGGTGCCGATCCGCTACGAACGGCGCCGAGGAACTGCAAAACTGACCTCGGTGTTCGACGGCCTTCGCATTCTTCGAAAATTGGTGGTTCGTCGGCTCCTCGTCGCGACGAAAACCCGCCTGTGAAGGGAGGAAACGCCAAGTCGGTTGGGCCACGCCGTGCAGATGTGACCCGCCGCGTGGCCGTTCTCGGCGCTTCCGGGTTGGTTGGGCAGCGGCTTCAGCAGCGTTTGGCCCGTCACCCCGAGTTTGAACTCGCTGCAGTGGTTGGTTCTCCCCGTACGGCAGGCCAGAACGTGCACGACCTACCATGGGGGCTCGAAGGGAGCGCGCCCGAGGTGGACCTCCCCCCTGTCTTGGACGCCTCGGACCCGTCGCTCGGGCATCACCTCCGCTCGCTCGGGGTGTCGTGGGCCTTCTCTGCGCTTCCGTCCGCGGTCGCGGTGGGTTTGGAGCCTGCCCTCGTTGAGGCAGGGGTGAACGTCTGTTCGAACGCCAGTGCGTACCGCCGCCGCTCAGGTGTGCCGTTGGTGGTCGGTGACCTGAACCCGGACCACCTCACGATGCAGGCATCAGGTACCCTGCACGCGTGCGCGACCAATTGCACGCTCATCCCCCTGCTCTTTCCGTACGTGGCGCTCGCCGGTCGCTTTGGACCGCTTGACGTAACGGCGCAAAGCGAACAGGCCCGCTCAGGCGCGGGGTATGCCCTGCTTCGTCGGCAGGTACCGTTCACCGATGACATCCCCGGAGAGGCCGAGAAGACCGTGGCGGAACTGGGCTGGATCACCGGTGAACTGAGCGGCGCGACCGTGCTGCCTTCGGAGCCGGACGTTCGTCTGCGGTGCCGTCGCGTCGACGCCGACGAAGGGCACATCATCGATGCCACCGTCCGATTTGGAACGGAGGTCAACATCGACGAGGTCCGTGAGGCCTTGACGTCCTTCACATCACGGCCAGAAGCGCAGGGCTGTCCAAGCGCCCCGGCTCGCCCAC
>Ga0255760_10006222_pt1 | contig 10021 bp, 6 predicted proteins | sample 071ome_25_FD_179960 | JGI IMG/M metagenome (GOLD analysis project Ga0255760, IMG submission 179960) | Coastal salt marsh microbial communities from the Groves Creek Marsh, Skidaway Island, Georgia - 071410BT metaG (version 2) | ecosystem: Environmental > Aquatic > Marine > Intertidal zone > Salt... | reverse complement strand
CCAGGCTAACACGATACAGTCGCCCATCTTCAGAACCAAAAACCACATCCTCACCACCTAATACCACTGGGGAGGAATCAACCTTACCCCGTGTTGAGAAAACCCACCTTTTTTCTCCGGTGAAACGGTTCAAGCAGTGAACTTGCCGATCTCTCCCACCAATGAGGACATCATCGCCAGCAATGGCGGGTGATGAATAATAAGGGAATGAACGATTTCGGTATCGCCACACTTGTTGAGATTTATTGAGATCAAAGCAGAGCACTTCACTCTCGTAGTGCCCCACATAGACCATGTCATCCAGCATCGCGGCTGATCCGGCAATGTAGGCACCCGCTTCGATTTCACTCACCTTCTTGCCATCTTCTAGATTGATGACATGAAGCAACGCATCGCACCCTCCGAAGACGGTTTTGCCCTTGGCTATGGCTGGGGTTCCGTTGATGTAATTATCGGTTTCATAGGTCCACAATGCTTGACCTTCGCTAAAACTGACGCAATGCAAGCGAAAATCATAGCTTCCAACGATGATCCGAGGATCCTTCCCTGCAGGGTCCTCAAGCCAGTTGGGAGAACCTAGGATCTGGTCGTCAGTCTGGTATTTCCAAACCAGACTACCGTTGTCTCCCCTCACTCGGTAGAGTGCCCCGTCACCAGAACCAAAGAACACATCCCCGCCTAAAACGAGCGGTGAACTCTCAATGGCGCCGTCGGTTTCGAATTGCCAGAGTGATTTCCCTGTCTGCAGGTCAAGGGCGTGGAGTTTCCCGTCATCACAGCCGATAAAAACCTTCCCCTGGCTGATGGCAGCTGAAGATTTTATCCCCATCTCTGCCTTGAAGACCCAAGCTTCTGATAAAGCGCCCTGAAACTTGACAGGAGAAACCCCACTTAAAGAAGGTTGCCCCCGATACATGGGCCATTGCGTCAAAGAGACCAAGCCCTCTTGAGCGATACCCGGAGCAGGGTCTGCGACCGCCCAAAGAGGCAAAAGTAAGCACAGCCAGGCAAGGCTCACGACGCGGAGAACCTGGGCCGAACCCCAAGGTGCTGACATCTGGAAAATAGCTACGCGCATGACTCGATACTCAAAATAATACCTATACGTATTATTGCAATGTCAGAATGCTCAATATTCTTATGACTAGGGTCTTTCAGATACACGTAAGGCAGCCTCAACGCGTGCAAGGTTGTCCTGGTTGCGAGGACGATGTTCAGCCTTACCCAAGTCCAAGGCGCGCTGAAAATGGAGCTTAGCCTGCCTGAGTTGGCCCTGCTCTTCCAACAACACACCCAGGTTGCAGTGTGCCTCGGCGTGTTTGGGATCCAGTTCCAAAGCTTGCTTGTAATGGTCAAGAGCTTCTTCAGAGGCTCCAATCAGAAATGCTGACAGACCTGCCTGATATTGGATGGCAGGCAAGCCTGCATCGAGTTTGAGGGCCTCCTGACTGGCGCGATAGGCCTCATCATGCTTCCCTGCCCACCCGAGGAGTTTGGATAAATTGTGCATGGCCAAGGCATGGGATGGGCGATCGAGTTTTGCCAAAACCTGCTGTTTGGACTGCTCCATCACTTCATGGCTCAGATTGAGATCAAGCCACTGGCGTTCAGCAAATTTCTCAAGAACCATCCGCGCCAATTGGCGGTTAGATTCGATGGTGGGATGCACGTGATCTAGGAAAACCGAAGCCCCTGGTATGCCTGAGGGAGCTAACGAAAACTGCAAGGCTTCAAAGGGAATCAAATCGACCGATTCCTCCCGGCAGACGGATCGCAGCTGTTCAAGGATGCCACTCAGGGCCCGAAGTGGGCAGACATCCTCATCGATAGCTCGTCTGTAGGCCTTGATCGCTTCATCGGGCTTTCCCGTAGCTTCCAAGGCCCGTCCCTTAGCATAGTGCAGGCTTGCGGGCATGGAGTCGATGGCTTCGGCTGCATTGAGCATCGCAAAGGTTCGTTCGGGATCACGCGCCTGAAAGGCCTGCTTTGCCTGGGCATAATAACCCTGCCAAGATTCCCGATCCTGATCGGATGTTTCGCTGGAAAACTCACTTTTAAACGGCGAACAGCCACTAAGGTTGGAGGCTGGTTCAATGAACGTCACGTGGGCCCCCACTGAATCGGCTATCTGCAACATCCGGTGCAAGTTGAATGCAAAATGTTCAATGACCATTTGTTGCCCAAGAAGGTCACGGGTATAGCTCTCAGGGCCGAGGGTGTTGTCAAGTTTGGCATCAACTTCCCCCTTGAGGAGGGCTCGTGCTTTCTCCTCCTCCTGACCCGTCTCAGTCAAAGGTTCCAGCCAGCCTTTGATTAAACTTGCCGACCGCAAGTGCCTAGCGAATCCAGCAATCAGGTCAAGTCTTGCCGGCACCTTCGGCCGCTTGTTGTAAATACGCTCCTCAAGAAACTCGTTGTGTCCTGTGTAGATGACAAACGCATCGGGTTCATAGTCCACCAGCTCTTCCATTAATCTTGCAACACGGTAGCTCGCGTAGCTGATCCCCCCCGCGTTAATGATCTCCACCGATCTGCCATTTGCCCCCAAATCGGCCATCGAACGCATCCACCCGCTAAAGGAAGTCAAATCGCCGTAAGGTCGACCGTAGGTTGTGGATCCACCCAGTGCGAAAATACGAAAGGTGCCTTCTGGTTTGTTTCGTAAAAACCTTTGATCATTAAACAAGGGGCGCTTGGCGGTGTCGGTTCGCATCCAGGGGTCCCCCTGTTCGTCCAACCATTCAACAAAAAGGGGTGAAGAGCCCTCAAATCCTACGTAGGGATCTGGCAAGTAGGATTCTGGTCGAATACCAATCAGTGCCAGAAGACCCTCTATCACGCTCAGTCCAAGCGTTACCGCTATCAGGGAAAACAACAAACGACGTGAGGGGGACAAGGTCATGTTCCAATGCGGGTGTTGGCGATCAAATCGTTTGGGGTCCAACAAACATTGTTATTTTAATCGATCTCGACCGATGAGACAACCCTGCTCGTGAGGCTCAAGGCTACCGCATTGGCTTGATACCATCCAAGAACCGTGCAGAATTATCCTCATGCTGCCTTTGAAGCCTGAGACACTTGACCTGATTGGCCACGAGGTGGCCATCCGTTGGAACGACGGTTCCGAGGATTTTTTCTCTATGGAAACCCTCAGGCGGGCTTCGCCTAGCGCCGAAAACCAAGGAGAACCTGATCTTTTTGGCAGGATGACTGGAGGTAGCCAGCAAACCTCATTCCCTGGCGTCCGAGTGGTTCACTGGCAACCAGTGGGCGGCTATGCCATTCGCTTTGACTTCAGTGATGGGCATCGAACCGGGCTCTATAGCTTTGACTACCTAAAGAGGCTTGCAGCTGCCTCCTCCTCGTCTAGCCAGGAGTGAGGTCGCTCCGGGCCCGAACACTTAAGCCCATCAGGCTCTATATCGCTGAGCTATGGGCATACGCCTGCCCATGCCAAAAGCCCTTGATGTCACCTTCAATCCGGGAGCAGCTTGCCTTCGCTTGTATTCGTTGAGATCCATAAGGCGAGTAAGGCGTTCTACAAGTGGGCGATCATAGCCCTGACTAACCAGGGTCTCAATGGAAGCATGTTCGACGAGGTATGATTGCAGGATAGCATCCAATACTTCGTATTCGGGCAGGCTATCTTGATCCTTTTGATCGGGCCTCAACTCTGCCGAGGGGGGTTTGTCAATCGTTGCCCATGGAATGACCTCTTCATGCCTATTGATCCACCGTGCCAGGCGATAGACCATTGTTTTGGGGCAATCGCTCAAGACAGCTAATCCCCCGCACATATCGCCATAGAGTGTGCAATAACCAACGGCCAATTCACTCTTGTTGCCTGTGGTCAGCAACAAGGCTCCCAACTTGTTAGACATGGCCATCAACATGGCCCCACGGATTCGGGCCTGCATGTTTTCTTCGGTCACATCTTCTGCCATGCCCGCAAAAATAGGTTTGAGCTGCTGGCTCAAAGATTGAAAAGTGGGTTCAATGGGTATGCGATCTAGCTTGATTCCAAGCCTATCAGCCAGATCTGCAGCATCGAGGACACTTCCCTCGGACGAATAGGCGCTGGGCAGAGCCACTCCTCGCACCTTGTCAGAACCCAGTGCCTCAACAGCAATGGCCGCCGTGACGGCTGAATCAATGCCTCCAGAAAGCCCGAGCAAGACTGAGTCAAAACCACATTTATGAACATAATCTCGGACCCCGACACTCAAGGCCTTGTAGAGCTGCTCTGCTTCATCCAACTCAATCTGCGGGATTGCAGCTTTGCGCTTGGATTCGTTTAGATCGACAAGCAGGTGTCCGGTTTCAAAAAAAGGTCCTACCTGCATGATGCCTTCTGTGGGATGAACCCATAAGCTCCCGCCATCAAAGAGGAGTTCATCATTGCCTCCCACCATATTGCAGTAAATCAAGGGTAGACCAGTCTCGGCACTCTGTGCTTTGAGCAGTCGCTGTCTGGTATGAGCCTTACCCAGCTGCCAAGGAGAAGCAGCGATGTTGATGAGGTGCGTGGCCCCTTGTTGCTTGAGTGTCTCCAGAGGCGCCGTCCATAAAGAACGTCCTGTCCAGCAAGAGGATGATTCCAAGCGTCTTCGCATATAGTTAAACCAAGCTTATGACCCTTGAAAGCCACCGGAGTGTTCTCACTGGAGGGTTCAAAATACCTGTCCTCCTCGAAAACGTCGTAGGTAGGGAGAAGTGTTTTGAAGCGAGTCGCTTTAATCGCTCCTTCGTGCAGGAGTGCCACGGCGTTGTGAAGAGGCCGCCCGACACCCGATACATTGCGAGCAACAAAACCGATTACCAAACCGACTGAACCGGTCTGTTTGGCCAAATCCTCGAGAAGTGCCAAATTACGATCAACAAAATGAGGTTTTAGCAACAGATCGCGCGGCGGATATCCAGTCACTGCCAATTCAGGACAAATAACCAAATCGACGCCAAGTTCGACGCCAGCCAAGTAGCATTCCTGAATACGCCTCACATTGCCTTCCAAGTCACCAACAGTGGGGTTAAATTGAGCCAGAAGACATTTCATAGCCATTTGTGCAGTCTTGTTGTGAAAGGTTCAACGCCCGAAAAAGGTCTCCAAAAGAGGCCCTTTTTCGGTGGTGATCAAGGTGCCGACATCAATCCCATGCTGAGCAAACCACCCCTGAGGCATTTCCAAGACAAACTGCACATTCGCATCCTTTGCAGGGATGCTGGTTTCATTGAGAGGTTGCATGTCGTGTAATTCTAAGATGCGCCCATCAGCCCCCACGTAGGCCCCGGTTAAAGGCACTTTGGTGTTCTTCATGTAAAAAGACGTCTGGTGAGGGCTATTGAAAACAAACAACATCCCTTCATCATCTCCCATGCTTTCTCGAAACATCATGCCTGTGGCAATTTCCCTGAGGCTGAGCGCGAGCTCGGCCACCACGGTTTTATCTCGCATGAATAATCTCATGGTGGGCAGCTTGGGCTGCGCGTGGTTCAGATGATAGGTTGTTTCCTCAACTGGGGCCGGTTGAGTGTCCTGGCTGATCGCCGGAGATTTCAGGCTCTCCTCGGTCGGAGCACAGCCAATAAGCACGCATAGGGCGATGCAGGCCAAGAGATCCCTCAATAGCAAATTCATGTCGGGTCATTGATTGGCGAAACCACCCATTTTGTCAACCGCGCCCTGGTCGGCTTTCTAACGAGTTTTCCCTGTGCCCCCCCAATCACGGAGTGCTGGCGCTCATCCCCAAACTAAGGCTCACAAAGGAGCCACTGCCAGTTCGCTGCCATTGGCCTTGCCGCACCATGAACTCGGAGTTGGCGGGAATTTCCTGAGGCATCACGATGTGGTCCACCTCTGGACCCACAGACTGAAACAAATCGTAGTCCACTTGGCCAGGCAAGCGAAGGTAGGCATGATAGCCTTCCCTGCCAGGCATATCCTCGGCGACCCACTCAAGCCTTCGCTGTTCGCCCCGAAAGATCACCTTGACATCATCCACCGGCGCCACCACCGCTGTTTTGAGTGTCGGGTCACCTAAAATGGCAAGACTGCGCTTGGCCGGGTTGGCCGGATGGCTCCCAGAAGCAATAAAAACATCCCCCAGGCACCCGCCCAGCCCTAGGGGTTGAAAATCCCAAGGTCCCGACAGGATGCTCATTAAGCCCAAGACAGCATGATCCTGACTCAAGGCGGCGCGCATGAACGCATTCGGGCAGTTCCAGTCTGGATGCCATGAAGAGTAAAGTCCCAAAAAGGCCACATCCGGCAAGGAATTGGCCTGGGCGAAATGTTCTGATTGAAGTGTCCGCTCGCCGATTACCATGGTTGAGGGACCTCCGTAGCCACTGATAAACCCCCAAAGCGCGCCTCGATCCCCGGCAATAAGTTTGCCAGGACGAATCTTGCCAGCATTTGATTCAAAGAGCAGAGAACCAGACGTCAGTGCAGCAGCCCGAAGCTTGTGCCCCATCGTTGCAGGGAGAGTCTCCTCAACCAAGGTCTCGGCTGCGAAACTGAGTCGTTTGCTCCGATATAGGATATCTTTTTCTAGGTAACGACGGATTAAGTCGATTTCTTCCTGCTTCCGGCGAGCTGAGGAGGCAAAGAACCGGCGAGCATTCAACGCTGGCAGGTTCGCAAAGTCCACCCGTCCCACTCCGACTTCAAGGCGGGTTGGCGCACTTTCCTGATCAAATTTACCATCCCCTGGCACATTGGTGTTAGCCTCTGAAATACGATTCACGTGGTCCACTTGCTGATCGGTCCACACCCCATCCAAATCGGCGTAAACCATGTCAGCTGGCCAGGCTCCACGATGATCGTCCTCAGGTTTGACATGCCCATCGAGTGCGTGAAACCCCGAGTAAGGCACCGCCACATGCCCGATAAGCATCACCACTCGAGGTTCCGTTTTAACCTGACCAAGTTGCTGGATGATCGTTTGTTTGGTGCGGTCAATGCGCTCGGGATTGGAACGCCAGCTACGATCGTCATGGCGTGGTGCTTGAGCCCTTTTAACCAGCCAACCGTCCTTTCTCAGAACCTCACTGAACAGATCCAGATCCTTCTGGAGGGCTTCATTGAGCGTCTGATCAACCAAAAGGAGAATCGTCCCGGAGTGATGCTTGGGCCCCAGACTATGGGCTACCGAAACTTCTTGCATCGACCCACCTTGGCTTCTGTCTTGCACTTGATATTGATAGGTCTGCCCGCGATCGAGTCCATTCCAGCTATCAAGGTAAGCAAAACCTTCCCATTGAGTTTCCAGCAAATCCCATTTGGTTTTGCCACTGAGACGACGGCGAATGGCAAAAGGACCACCCTTTGAAACGGGCCAGCTTAATAAGATGCCCGGTGGCAATGAATCGCTATCGATCACTCGCCCTCTCAATCCCCAAGGTCCTGCCTCAAGCTCAAGATCCTGCAGCGGATAATTGAACCATCGGATTTCATCCAGTAAGCCCTGAACGGGTTGATTCCCCCCTGGCGCATTGCCAATATTCAGCCCAGTCTCCTGAAGCGAAGCCACCGGGGGTAGAAAACTAACCCCTTGGCCTGGACCATGCTGAACGTCGTTGACATGAATCCAGGAACCCTCTGGAGCAAAGCTGACGGTAATGCGATACCATTGACCACGCGAAAACGCAATCGGCGCCACCAGATAGGTCACCCCCTGAGATGCCGACTGCGCTCCAAATTGTAACTGGCGACCGGTGGGATCGATGGTGATACCCCAGAAACCTTTCAGATCAGGAGGTAAACGCCACTGCCCGAAAGCGGCAAGGGTCGCATGATGCCCTGGGCCTTCACCTGAATTCCAATCTGGCTTGAACCAGCATTGGAAAGTGCCACGCACAAAAGGGTCGGCAACCTGAAGAGGATCCGATGGCTCCAGCACAATCCCATCGAAAGGTTCACGACAAATCAGCCCTTGGGAGCTTATTCCCTTTTCCTGGCGATTGAGCAATGGGCCACCTGGCCGGACTTGCCATTCAGGCCGATGCACCTGCGGTGGCCCAAGCAAGGTATCATCAAAAGCAAGATGCAACGTGCATCCAGGTTCTCCGGGCCCAACTGCCCCTTGCCCCGAGGTTGTCGAGCCTAAGAGCAAAGATCCCACAATGAGGAAGATCAAGCCAAGGCGTTGGGTAAAATATGTCATGTTGATATTAGGGAGGACCGGGAGCTCTTGGGGTTGCAAGACCCATCAATAACCAAAGATTGTCCAGAAGCTTGTAGAGTGAGACAATCCAAAACGGCCTCTCTCAATCTATCCCCCCATAAAGGTATCGGATAAAATGATCAGAAACTAAATATATGCTCTTCTGGACCAAAATTTTCCTAATGGGTATTGAATTGCCACATGAACCGTGCAAAGTCTACACCATGATGATGTTCCTGAGCAAACCCACGCTCCCACTGGGAATCCTACTCATGCTCCTGACATGCCCGGTTCAGGCGCTTGAGTTAAGCTCGCGTCAAAGTGGCAAAATCACCGAAGTAGTAGGTCAAGTCCTAAGCCAGAGCCACTTAAGACAAAAATTTTTGGATAACGAGCTATCCGAGATTTTTTTCGATAACTACATCGATGCCTTGGATTTGAACCACCAAATATTCCTACAAGCTGACATTGATGAGTTCCAGGAACGATATCGTGCTCAGTTGGATGACTTCACCCTAGGCGTCCTCAACCAGAAACGTGTCCCGAATGCAGCCCCTGCATTCGAGATATTCGAACGATTCAAGGAACGACTCGTAGAACGTCGTACGATGATTGAGGAACTTCTCGAGGCTGAATATGTCTTTAACGTCCCAGACCAGATTCAGGTTAAACGTTCCGAAGAGCCATGGCCCACTACGGCTGAAGAGGCCAAGGAACTATGGCGTCTCCGAATCAAATACGACCTGCTCCAAGGAAAAATCGGGGACGAAGAGCTCACCAAGGTCAAGGAGCGCATCGCCAAGCGCTACGACCGCCTCGTTAGGGACTACCAGAGCCTCGAACCTGATGAAATCCTGCAAATTTACCTAACCAGTCTCGCCTCAGCTTATGACCCCCACTCAGATTACATGAGCCCAACAACGGCTGAGGACTTTTACATTAAAAATGTCAATAATGAGCTCACAGGCATTGGAGCTCTGCTGAGAAGTAACGAAGGATATTGTCAGATTGTCAGCCTGGTACCTGGCGGTCCGGCTGACAAAAGCAAGCAAATCAAGCCCGGGGACAAAATCATTGGTGTGGCTCAGGGCGAGCAAGAAGCTGTTGATGTCGTCGAAATGAAGCTGAATAAGGTCGTTCAGATGATTCGAGGCGAACTGAACACCGAGGTGCGCCTGACCATCATCCCTGCCAAGTCGGTCGATGGATCGGAAACCAAGGTTGTGTCGCTGATTCGCGATAGAATCGAATTGAAGGATCAATTTTCCAAAGCTCGTATCATCTCGCTTCCAGATGAGAAAGGTCGCACCCGTCGCTTAGGGGTGCTGACAGTGCCACAGTATTATGACAATGTGGCAGCAGACACGGCTGCCTTGCTTAAGCGTCTTGAGAAGGAACAGGTAGAAGGCATCGCACTGGACCTCAGGAAAAACGGAGGTGGTATCTTACCGGAAGCCGTCGCTCTAACGGGCCTTTTCATCCCGAAGGGACCCGTGGTTCAAGTGCAGAACTATGCCAAAGAGAAAAAAATCCTGGAAGATGAAGATCCATCGACCATTTACGACGGTCCACTGGTGGTTCTGGTGAGTCAGTTAAGTGCCTCCGCAGCAGAAATCACAGCGGCTGCTCTGCAGGATTACCAGCGTGCGGTCATCGTTGGCGACCAATCAACCCATGGAAAAGGAACGGTTCAAACGTTGATGGAGCTGAACCGTTTTAAAGGCACTCCAGAACAGAGTGGCATGCTGAAATACACCATCCAGAAATTTTATCGTATTGCCGGCGGCACTACCCAGAAGCATGGGGTGACCCCAGACATCATTTTACCGTCGATCTATGATTACATGGAACTTGGAGAG
>Ga0255760_10006217_pt1 | contig 10027 bp, 11 predicted proteins | sample 071ome_25_FD_179960 | JGI IMG/M metagenome (GOLD analysis project Ga0255760, IMG submission 179960) | Coastal salt marsh microbial communities from the Groves Creek Marsh, Skidaway Island, Georgia - 071410BT metaG (version 2) | ecosystem: Environmental > Aquatic > Marine > Intertidal zone >... | reverse complement strand
TAGAGGAAGTAGATCTAATTAAATGCTAATTAATGAAGTTATAAGCGAGAGTCAAGACGAAGTGTTAAATTCCCTAGAAGAGTTAATTACTAGGGCAAAAGCCAATGGCAAAAGTAAAATTAATACTAATATGGTTCTTGCTAAACTTCATGCAATGGGTTATAGTATCGACATAGCTAGTTTACTAGACCTGTTAAGATCTATTACAAGTGTAGGCTCTGCAAATAAAAAAGACATTACTTTGGATATAGCAATACCCCGTTCCAATGCTGATCCAGACGATGACACAGTAAGTAAGATGGCCTCGAAACAACTAACCAAGGATAAGAAACTATGACATACTACATTAACAAGACTCAGGCTAGGACTATAGCAAGAGCAGATCTCACAATATATGACGAAGTTAATGCTATTATGAGACAAGTTATTGTAGATGCTGGCAATGGGTTGTACGAAACTACAATTGCAGATGGCACTGTAATGACAGAAAGTACACCTGATATAGTTGTTACAGGTACTATTAGTAATCCTGTTATAGTAGGTACTCCAACACTTATTCTTGCAGGCACTACAATTGTATTAGGAACAAGTGGCACTAACCTTAATGCTATTATAGCTGACATTAATGACGCTGCAATCACTGGGTTAGTTGCTAGTAAAAATGCTAGTGATCAACTAGTGTTAACTTATACTCCAACAGCACTTAGTTGGAATTTTATTATTGGCCCAGGCACTGCAAACGTTGCAGTTGGTATTACTACTAGTACTGTTGCTGCAACAAATCCAGACAGTGTAACATATTTTAACGTTTGGCAAGGACTTGCAAATGACAGACCTAAAACAGATCAAATGAATCAAGTAATATTTTATTTTGAGAATTTAGGATATAGTATTACACGTCTAGTCAATACACAAACATCTAAAACTTTTAAATGGGTAATTAGTTATTGACAAGTAAGACTTCTTAGTGTATGCTATCTTAGCAGACAATTAAGAGGAGTACGTTTATGCCTGTACTAATGCCAATTTCACAGGAAATTTCACTCACACCTCAGGAGCAATTTGACCTTATTGCTCGTTATCCGGATGAGGATCCGGAATTATCCTACGATTGCTATGCGCCAAAAGAGTATAACGTTCCTTGGGGATTTTCTTCCTGTGCTAAACCAGATCGCACAATAAACGTGCTACGTTATTGTCGTAAACATTGGAAACAGGATTATGGAATCGATGTTCCTATTAACAAAATTGAACTTGTGTGTACCGGATTTTGGCATGTTTGGGGAGAAATTTGGCAGTGTTACAGTGAGGATCCCTGGGAAGAAGATCCAGATATAGTTTACTACAACAACACACCGGAGTTTCCACTTCCTGCACATACATTACGTGACCATGTGCAAAACAATCCAAAACAATTTGCACCTTATGTACTTGACAAGGAATACACGGGTATGCTATAGTAATTATATGTTAAATATCACTTCACCCTACCCGTATAAAGAATTCAAACGCAAAAGTGTAAATGGCAAACGCCTATACGAAAATCCGTATGGCGATCCGGTGCCAAGTGTCACTACTATCTTGGACAAAACAAAGCCACGTGAAAAGCGTGAAGCACTACAACGTTGGAAAAAACGTGTAGGGGAAGAACAAGCACAAAAAATTGTAACCGAAGCTGCTAATGTTGGCACGATTATGCACAACATACTAGAGCATTGGGTAAAGAACGAAGAATACACAGGAGAAACCATACTGCAAGCCAAGATGATGGCAGACACAGTAAAGCAAAACATAGAACAAGACTTGGATGAAGTGTGGGGTAGCGAAGTTAATCTTTGTTATCCACAATTGTATGCAGGTACAACTGATTTAGTTGGTGTATACAAAGGCGAACCGCACATCATGGACTTCAAACAAACCAACAAGCCTAAAAAGCGTGAATGGATTGATGATTACTTTATGCAAGCCGCAGCTTATGGCATGGCACACAATGAAGTGTTTGACACAAAAATTGAACGTGCTGCTATCTTTATGTGTAGCAGAGATCTAGAATGGCAACTGTTTGAAGTTGGCCCAGAAGAATTTGAAATGTGGACAGAAAAGTGGGCTCAGAGAGTCGCAGAGTTCTACAACTTGTCATAAATACTGTATCAGGAGCACGAAATGGCAGATACAAGAATTAGTAAAATTAAAGTAAGGCAGGGTAATTTTTCAGACCTTCCTACACTTGATCCAGGAGAATTTGGATTCGCTAAAGACGTAAGACGTCTTTTTATTGGTAATGATACAATCAGTGTTGGTACTGGTAACGGTGTGCTTACACAGTTCACAGTTCCTATTGGATTAACTGAGCCAGGCGTGCTTAGAGTTTTTGTAGACGGTGTTGCAGTAAATGCAAGCGACTATACACTGATTGGAACAACACTAACATTTAGTAGTGCTCCTACAGGTGCTATTACAGTTGGATTTAACAGCGAAGTTGATCTTGGAGAACAGCCTGTACAAGAAATACAACTAGCAGCAAATGCTACTAACAGTGATACAGGATTTCAAGTGGACACAACACAGTACAATGTAATAATCATGGATTATACACTAAAAAGCACAAACGGTGTAAGAGTAGGACAAATACGTTTTGCTACAGATACTGTTGCAAGTACAACCACTATCGACGATAACTACACAGAAACTGGCGTAATCAATGTACAATTTAATGTTGACATTGCAACTGCCAATACTATGAAACTACAATATACTGACTACGATAACCTTATTAGCACATTCAAATACACATATCAAACTTGGAACAGCAATTAAACCATAGAGCTTGGTTTGAATCTCCGAGCACACGTTTAAAAATGTGGAGAGAATTCAGACAAAGCCTTGACATAGAAAATACTCTAGAAGTATGCCAAACTGTTGTTGACTGGTGGAAAAGTTCACCTATTAGTGCAATTACTATAGATCCAGTGGACTATAAAAGATGGCCTACACCTTGGGAGATGTTACACAAAGGAGATTTTTGTGAAAACAGCTTGGCTCTAGGCATGAGTTATACAATATATTACGCAAATAACCGCATACCTAATAGATTGGTTTTTGTACAAAATAAAGAAGATAGCATACAAAAATTATGTGTGCTAATTGATGAAAAATACTTGCTTAATTACCGTCACGGCGTTATAAGTAGTACACCCGAGTCTGAAACAATTATCTATGACGTAGATATAGACCGTGTGGTTAAGCACAATTATTAAAAAATAATTAAATGAGAGGACACTAGCATGACTGAAATTCACGTAACGAAACGCAATGGTACACGAGAGCCAATTGACTTAGACAAATTACACAAAGTAGTTTTTTATGCAACAGAAGGTATCAATGGCGTTAGTGCTAGTGAAGTTGAAATCAAAAGCAGTATCCAATTTTACAATGGAATTACCAGTAGTGAAATTCAGGAAACATTAATTAAAAGTGCAGCTGACTTAATCTCAGAAGAAACTCCTAACTATCAGTGGGTAGCAGGTCGTCTTATTAACTATCATTTACGCAAACAAGTGTATGGTGATTTTGAGCCAGCACATTTATTTGAAATAGTACAAAAGAATGTTGAAGATGGTTGGTATGATCAAGGACTATTAGAAGCCTACAATGAACAAGAATGGAATGAGCTAAACGATTATCTAAAACACGACAGAGATGAAAACTTTACATATGCTGCAATGGAACAATTCCGTGGCAAATATTTGGTACAAAATCGTGTAACAAATGAAATAAAAGAAACACCACAGGTAGCATACATATTAATTGCTGCAACACTGTTTGCAAATTATCCACGAGAAACAAGACTTAAATGGGTTAAAGATTATTATGATGCAACTAGCAATTTTTATATCAGTTTGCCTACTCCTGTTATGGCCGGGGTTCGTACTCCGCAGCGTCAGTTTAGTAGTTGTGTTCTTATTGAAACTGGCGATAGTCTTGATAGCATTAATGCTACTACTAGTAGTATTGTAAAATATGTAAGTCAAAAAGCAGGTATTGGTGTTGGAGCAGGAAGCATACGTGCGCTAGGATCTCCAATTCGCAAAGGTGATGCCTATCACACAGGTGTTATTCCTTTTTATAAAATGTTCCAAAGTGCTACTCGCAGTTGCAGCCAAGGTGGTGTGCGCAATGGTGCTGCAACACTTTATTATCCAATTTGGCATTTAGAAGTTGAAGACTTACTTGTACTTAAAAACAACAAAGGCACCGATGACAACCGTGTAAGACACATGGACTATGGTGTTCAATTTAACAAACTGTTCTACGAAAGATTGATCAGTAATGGTAATATCACACTGTTCTCACCTAGTGATGTGCCAGGCTTGTACGAAGCATTCTTTGCAGATCAAGACAAGTTTAGAGAACTATATGAAACAGCAGAACGTAATACAAAACTGCGTAAAAAAGTAGTTAGTGCAACTGAACTATTCAGTCAGTTTATGGAAGAACGCAAAAATACAGGACGCATTTATTTACAAAATGTAGATAATGCTAATACCCACAGTTCGTTTAAACAAGACATTGCGCCAATACGTCAAAGCAACTTGTGTGCAGAAATCGATTTGCCTACAAAACCTCTCAATGATTTTAATGATGAACAAGGCGAAATTGCACTGTGTACATTGAGTGCTATCAATTGGGGCAATATCAAAACACCACAGGATTTTGAAAAGCCTTGTACACTTGCAATCAGAGGATTAGATGCACTATTAAGTTATCAAAACTATCCAGTCAAGGCAGCATACAATGCTACAATGGGCAGACGTCCATTGGGTGTTGGCATTATTAATCTAGCATATTGGATGGCTAAAAATGACATGACATACAGCAATCCTGATTTGGCAAAAATTGACGAGTTTGCAGAAGCTTGGAGTTACTATCTAATCAAAGCCAGTGCAGACCTGGCAGCAGAACAAGGCGCTTGTTTGTGGAATGATCAAACAAAATACAGCGACGGTATTACGCCCAATCAAACATACAAACAAGATGTAGATGAATTAGTACCTCATCAAGAGCGTATGCCGTGGAATGAACTGCGTCAACAACTGCGTGAAACAGGTATTCGCAACAGCACACTAATGGCATTAATGCCAGCAGAAACAAGCGCACAGATTTCAAATGCTACAAATGGCATTGAACCTCCACGCAGTTTAGTAAGTGTTAAACAAAGTAAACATGGTGTGCTTAAACAAGTTGTGCCTGGCATTCATCATCTCAAAAACAAGTACGAATTGCTATGGGATCAACGTAGCCCAGAAGGTTATATGAGTATTATGGCAATACTACAAAAATATATCGACCAAGGCATTAGTGTGAACACAAGCTATAATCCTACGTTTTATGAGGATGAAAAGATCAGCATGAGCGAAATGCTAAAACACTTGATGATCTTTTACAAGTATGGTGGTAAGCAATTGTATTACTTTAACACATACGACGGACAAGGTGAGATTGATGTTGACAAACTAAACGAACCTGCTAATATAGAAATCAACGAAGATTATCAAATTGAAGAAGAAGATTGCGAAAGCTGTGTAATATAAGGAAATAAGATGAGTGTACTAAATGCAAACCAAAGAAACAAGCACCTAGAAAGTTTGATGTTTTTAGATCCAAACGGTGGTGTAGATATTCAACGTTACGATACGTTGAAGTATAAACAGTTTGACAAACTAACTGACAAACAGTTGGGTTTCTTTTGGCGTCCAGAAGAAGTAGATGTATTGAAAGATGCAGCAGATTTTAAGAAGCTAACTGAACATGAAAAGCACATTTTCACAAGCAATCTCAAAAGACAAATCTTGCTGGACAGTGTACAAGGTCGTGCACCTGCAGACAGTTTTAATCCACTAGTAAGTTTACCTGAATTAGAAAACTGGGTAACAACTTGGACATTTAATGAAACTATTCACAGTCGCAGTTACACACATATTATTCGCAACGTATACAGTAATCCTAGTGTTGTTTTTGATGAAATGATGGACATTCAAGAAATTGTTGATTGTGCAAGCGATATTAGTAAACACTATGACGATCTCATTGAAATGGGTCAATGGTATAATCTATTAGGTGAAGGTATGCACACTGTAAATGGTAAAAAGATCACAGTTGATTTGTACGAACTTAAAAAGTTAATTTACAAAGCTATGGTAAGTGTAAACATCTTAGAAGGTGTTCGTTTTTACGTTTCATTTGCTTGTAGTTGGGCGTTTGCTGAACTTAAAAAGATGGAAGGCAATGCCAAAATTATCAAATTGATTTGTCGTGATGAAAACGTACACTTAGGTAGCACACAAACACTGCTAAAACTTATGCCTAAGGATGATCCGGACTTTGCAAAAATTGCTGAAGAAACCAAAGACGAAATGATACAATTGTTCATTGATGCTGTGGATCAAGAAAAAGCATGGGCAGAATATTTGTTCAAAGATGGCAGCATGATTGGACTTAACACACAACTGCTAAATGAATATGTGGAGTGGACTGCCAACAAACGTATGACTGCTATTGGATTGCCTAGCCCATACAAAGGCGGCAGCAATCCTTTGCCTTGGACACAAAAATGGATTGCTGGTGCAGAAGTACAGGTTGCTCCACAAGAAACAGAAATATCAAGCTATGTTATTGGCGGTACAAAACAGGATGTAAATGGTAGTACATTCCAGGGCATTAAACTATGATCACATTGTACAGCAAACCATTGTGTCCTTATTGTGAAATGGCAAAGCATTACTTGACAAAAAACGAAATTGAATACGAAGAAATTAGAGTGGATACAAATCCTGAAGCTCGTGAGTTTTTACTAAGTGAAGGGCATAGAACTATGCCACAGATTTATCACAACGGAAAACTACTGGTAGCCGGTGGCGGGCAAGCACTTGTTCGTATGGATCCAAATACAGTAAAAGAACTCATAGGAGAAGTTGTAGATGTTAGTGATTTCAAACTTTAAAAAAGGCGATGTAATTACAGTAAAACTAAGTACAGGTGAAGAACTTGTCGCACGTTTTGAAAGTGTAAGTGCTGACGAACTTAAATTGGTTAAACCAACAGTGCTTACACTCAATCCACAAAATGGGCAAGCAATGTTAATTGCATGGCTAATGAGTATTGATGCGCACAACAGTGAACCGGTTAGTGTCAAAGGTAACCAAATTGTTGCAACAGCAAGAACAATCAAAACACTTGCTGACAGTTATACACAAAGCACAAGTGGTATTGCCCCTGCAAGTAGCCTAGAAGGTCTGAAACTCTAATAAATACTTGCATGGCAAGATGGGTACACAGAGAATTTGATCTTAGAGATTGCGGAGCAACAACGGTAACTGTATGTCCTGATGTAAGGGTAAACAGTAGACGTATTAGTATCGATGGTGATCCCAACACTGATAAAGGCGGTAGTCTGATAGCCACTGACACAGTGGGCAGTGTTAGAGCTATGGGAATTCCTGTGATACTGATAAGAGATCCTGCTAATCCAGATAGCAAATGTCCAGGAGATAGTCACTGTAATCCAAGAGCCAAAACAGCAAGTCCTGATGTACGTGCCGGTGGGAACAATAATCCATGAGTTTTAGAGATTTTAAACAAGGTTTGCAAAATGCAAACGACTATTTAGATGCTCAGCATCATATCAGTGGTACTATTGCTGCTGGCGCTGATGCACTGAGAGTTACTAGTCAAGCACAATACAGTTTCACACTCAGAGAACTCTTGTGCCAAGTCTTGAGTGGCAATGGTATGAAATTACCAAATGTGCAACTGTGTTTGCATGCTAACATTCAAGAGTTATTAAAAATTCCAAACATACAAGGTGAGATTGCAGATGCACTAAATCAATTGTTAGGCGGCGTAGAGCAATTTATGGATCATACTAAAATAGACAATGTTTTGGGAAGATTAAACATGGTGTTAGGAGAAGCTCAGAACGTTGCTAATCTTATCAACTTCTGTAGTGCTCCTGTAGATCCAATTGCTATTCCTAATATGTTGGAACGTGCAATGGGCAGTTTCTTAGGAGCCGGTAAACAACTTGCTAATGACATTGGTAGTATGGATCCTGGTAATGTTTGTGCATGTATTAGTACCAATGGCGGATTTAATGCCAGTGTATTCAACGGCGGCGTACTAGGAAATATTGCCAATCAAATCGATGCAATAACAAGTGGGTCGTTAATACAAAGCGAAATTGATAGAATTGTAAACGATGTTAAGGGTATTACAGATAGAATTACTAGCTTAGTAGATTTTGAAAACAATATTATTGGTTCTTATTCACCTGGTGGTAGCCAATTTGCAACACCAGACAGCGGATGTAATAGTGAAATTGGTGTGTTGCACAATCCAGGATCAGGACCTATTAGTGGTAATAGCAGAATTTCAACACAATTAAAAAGTTTATACGACAGACTAGCAGCTTATCCAGTGCAGTATAGTTTAGGAAGTGGAAAAGACAATGCTACAGGTCACCAGTATGATGCTAATAATAATCGTATTTTTAATGGAGAAGTAATAGAATATCCTAACATTTTTCATCTGCTACTAGATGATGAAATGCTAAACTTGTTACGTGCAGCTGACAATCCAACACCAACAATTGAAAATCAGATTCCGGTTTATGATTATTGTGGTAACATAATAGGTTACACACAAGAGTTTGAACAACGAGAAAACGAAACAAGCCTAGGAAATACACCAACTGTTCCTAATAGTCCGGGTTATCGAGCAGGCGGGCTAATCACCGACACAGCTAGTCAAGTAAGTGATAATGTGTCAGTTAGTGGTACCACAGTAATTAATAACTTTAATAACACAGGTAATACACTGTATCTAGTAAGTAGTGAACAAGCACAACTTGCACTAAATGCAAACACAGACGACATTGTAATTAGAACTGATATTTTAACAATCTTCACTCGTAAAGATACAGGAGGTTTTAACACAGGAACACTAGCAGATTATCAGCAAGCAACCAGCACATTGTTTGACTTTTTAAACAACTTAAATGTAGAAAGTGGCAGTGGTGTTATTGTTAAAGATGCAGGTGTTAGTAGAGCAAGGCAAGTTGAAGGTAAAGCAGGAGAAACTCGTGTAATCAATGGTGATGGTGCTGGCGGTAACATTAGAGTTGAACTAGAAGAAAATACCAGAATACCAGGAACAGCAGCTATTAAAATACCAGCTGGTACAACTGCACAGAGGCCAAACACAGAAATTGGTGAAATACGCTATAACACAGATACACATAATATTGAAGCATATTATGGAGATACAAATACTTGGCGTAATATTGCTAGCGGTGGTGGTGTAACAATTACAAGTGCTAGTAATCTTGGAACAGGTAGTGGTGTCTTCAAACAAGTTAGCGGAAATGATTTACAATTTAGATCACTTGTAAATGCTGGTGGCATTAGTATTACACAAAATGCAGATGATCTTACAATTACTGATACTATTACCAGTAGTAACGTAGGCGGTGCTAATCAAGTATTCAAACAACGTACAGCAAATAATTTTGAATTTAGAACACTAACAAGCACTGATAATAGTGTTAGTTTTACACAAAATGCAGACACTATAGATATAAGTGGTGATCCTAATGTAAAGAAAACTGCAATTACTACAACAGGCAGTGGTGCAACAGCAATCCAAGTTAACGGAGTTTATCCAGAACCAGCTAGCGGTAAAACTTGGTTTTTTACTGCATTTGCTATTGGTCGTGCAACCACAGGTCAAGTACAGGCATTTAAAATTGAAGGACTAGCTGACAATCAAACAGGAACTACAAACATTGTGGGTAATACTGTGATGAAAACAGATTATCAGCGTAGTACAGCAGATATAGTGCAAGCTGTATGGGATCCTCTAACTGCATATGTAACCAATGACAGTGTTGAATATGACGGTAACATATACCAAGCCAATACCAATGTAGCTTCAGGAGAACTAAGTCCAGATCAAAATGCTAACTGGAGTGTAA
>Ga0255760_10006185_pt1 | contig 10062 bp, 8 predicted proteins | sample 071ome_25_FD_179960 | JGI IMG/M metagenome (GOLD analysis project Ga0255760, IMG submission 179960) | Coastal salt marsh microbial communities from the Groves Creek Marsh, Skidaway Island, Georgia - 071410BT metaG (version 2) | ecosystem: Environmental > Aquatic > Marine > Intertidal zone > Salt... | reverse complement strand
TTTGATTCAATTTTAAAACGTATCAAAGCAGTTGTAGATAAGCCTTTTCTTTTTTTTGAATAGGTTAAATATAAGCGTTGATCCTGATCATAGTTTGGCGACTTTTTTATATCTAATAACCCACCTTGACCTGCAAAACTTAATTGCAACCCAGTCTCTACATTCTGAATTGATTCACCATCGATTAGCTTCAATAAGCCACTTCTTTCTGAAATTAATATCCTCGTTTCGTCTAGGAATGCTAGGCCCCAAGGATAGCTTAAGTCATTTGTAATTATTTCATAATCTGGTTCACAATTGGATTTACATAAGTTTTTTGCTGAGCCAAGGGGTGGTATTATTATCAAAAAAATTAATAAAAAAATAATATTTGATAGATATTTAAACTTATGGTTTCTCATCTGTTGACTTGATTGAAGTAAGAAGATGTTCAATTTGAATATAAGATCGAATAATTTTTTAAATTTGCACTTGAATCAAACTAATTTTTCACCGTGATAAACACAGCATTTTTCTGCTGGGAATTTTAGTAGTAAGCTTTCCTGGCTGATAGACATTTGTCGGTTAACCTTTACCTTCACTTCAAAGTTCTCACATTGTGCTGATATCAACTTAAAATTTCCACAATCATCGATCATTTTTACTTTCGCTGGAATTGTATTCTCAGACTTTTCCGAAGCGACTTGAATAAACTCTGATCTGATTCCCATCTGGACTTCTGAAGATTGGCTGACACTACGCAGGTCAGAAGATGTTTTGAACTTGGCCCCACAAAATAGAACCTCATCTTCTGAAGCAACTTCGCACTTGAATAGGTTCATTGCAGGTGAACCTATAAAGTACCCAACAAATGTGGTTTCTGGTTTTTCGAACAAATCTCTGGGAGTGCCAACTTGAACAATCTTTCCTTTGTCCATGACCACAATTTGTTCGGCAAAAGTCATTGCCTCATTCTGATCGTGAGTCACATAGATCAAAGTTAGTTTATACTTTTCGTTGATTTCCTTCAGCTTTCTTCGGAGCCGAAATTTCAAATCAGGATCAATCACTGTGAGTGGCTCATCCATCAAAACAGCCGCTACATCGTCTCGGACCAGACCACGGCCAAGCGAGATCAACTGCTTCTGATCTGCTGTCAGTTTGAGAGCGAGTTTGCGAAGCAGATTGGTTAAGCCCAAGGTTTCTGCAACCTCATCAACCTTTTCCTTGATTCTCGAATTAGCAACACCACGACAGACCAACGGGAAGGCCAAATTTTCCTGAACAGTCATGGTGTTGTAAATCACAGGAAACTGGAAAACCTGGGCAATATTTCTGTTCGAAGTATCTGTAGCCGTGACGTCTACACCATCAAAAAGAATTCTTCCTTGAGTAGGATGAACAATGCCGGACATAATATTCAGCATGGTTGTTTTTCCACATCCAGAAGGCCCTAGTATCGCGTAGCGACCACCATCCTCCCAAGTAATACTGAATTCTTCGAGAGCGTAGGTTGGATTTGAAATATCTATATCGTAGGTATGGGCGATCTGATTTAATTCAATTTTTGCCATCAGTCAGCCTTTTGAAAGGGAGAGGCTGCCAAATCACCTTTTTGATCAAAAGCATACAGCCATTGAGTATCGAACTGGACAGAAATTTTCTCCCCAATCTGAATATCCTTTACCATTTCCAGAAGCCCTACTATGGAATGTTCACCGTTACGGAGGTGAATGAAAGTCTCTGAACCACTAATTTCAGAAAGTTCAACTTCCCAAAGATCGCCCTCTTTATCGATAGAGATGTCAGCGGCTCGAATTCCAAATGTGTATCTACCATCCATTAAACTTTTCAAGTGACGTGGTACGTCCATTCGAATGGCTTGATTAATCACAATCATGCCACCCGTTTTCTCTCCAGCAATCAGATTCATAGCTGGGTCATTCGCGATCAGAGCAACTCTTGTATCTGCTGGATGTTCAAATACATCCTGAGCCTTTGCCTGCTGTAAAACGGAGCCTTCATCCATTACAACCACATCGCCACCCAGTTGCATTGTTTCTACTGGATCAGTGCTGGAATAAATCAGAATGGATTGATCCATCAATCCTGAGTTGAAGATACCTCGAAACTCATCCCGCAACTGTTCTCTGAGCTTATAATCCAGATTGACGAGTGGTTCATCGAGTAGCAGCAACTCAGCTTCTTTAACCAGGGAACGCGCAAGCGCAACACGCTGCTGTTGTCCACCAGAGAGAGCCTGGATTTTTCTTTCTTCAAATCCTTGTAAGCCAACCTGCTGAAGAGCCTGTGAAACCTTTTGTTGAATCGTGGCAGTTGATACTTTTCGCTGTTTCAGAGGGAAAGCAACGTTATCAAATACTGTTAAATGAGGGTAATTGATGAATTGCTGGTAGACCATCGCCACATTCCGTTTCCACACTGGTAGCGATCCGAATTCTTTTCCAGAATAGGTGATGGAACCACTGTCTGGAGCAATCAACCCAGCAATAGTTTTCAGCAATGTGGTCTTACCAGCTAACGTGCGCCCCAGGATGGTGTAAAGTTTCCCACGTGTCATTGTAAATGACACGTTGTTCAAATGATATTCATTCTCTGGTCGAAAAACCAAATTTTCGGCGACGAGATCCATCTATTTCAGAGCTCCAGATAGATTACCTTTGGAGAGATAGCGCTCAACAATAAAGGCTACCACAATAAGTGGTGCAACAGAGACCAGTGCTGCTGCCGAGAGGCTCCACCAAGGTGTAATTGACGAATTTAATGCGACAATTCGTACAGGCAACAATTGCACTTCTGTAAACGTTAAAATAAAAGCAAAAAAGAAGTCTGTCCAACCAAAGATTAAACAGAATAAACCTGCAACGATTAATCCTGGAATTGAGTTTGGTAATACTACCTTAAAGAACGCTTGAAATGGGTTACAACCATCAATTAGTGCTGTTTCATCAATCTCTCTAGGAATTTTATTGAAGAAGTCAACCATGATCCAAACAGCAATTGGCATCAGTAAAACAATATACACAATTACTAGTCCTAAAATTGTATCTAACAACCCCAAAAATCCTAACATAATAAAGAATGGAATTGAAAGAACGACAGGCGGCATGATGCGCTGAGATATGAAGAAAAATGTAATATCATTATTTTTTATAAATCCTGCCTTAAATGTAAACCTGGACAAAGCATAAGCAGATAAAGTTCCAAGAATAATACTAATCAAACTGGCAACACAGGTAACAAGGATACTGTTAAAGTATGGTTCAACAATATCAACACCACCATTCGCTGGAGTTCGCAGCAGTACATCCCAACCTTCTAAAGATGGCTCAAACTGAAGCCAAGGAATGTAAGTAGCCCCGCCAGTCACAGAATTAAAATCTTTGAACGATGTAGAAATTGCCCAAAGAAATGGCATCACAACAAAGACTGACCAAAGACAAATGCATGAATATTTTATAAATGTATAAAATGATCTCATATCTATTTTTCTCTTATCATAAGCTTGACCAACACTTTTGCAATTATCGTAAGACTGACAATCATAATTACTAGGTAAGTGAATGAGAGTGCTGCAGAATATCCCATTTGGAATTCTCTCAAACCTTTGATAAAAATGTAAAAACTTGACGTTTCTGTGGAGGTTCCTGGACCACCAGATGTTAGCACGTAAACCGTATCCATGATTTTAGATGCTTCGATAAGACGAATGATGATTGCACCAATAGAAATTGGAGCCATCAAGGGGAAAGTCACATATACAAATTTTCTGATTGGCCCTGCTCCATCAATTGAGGCCGCAAGATATGACTCCTTTGGCAATGACAAGAGGCCAGCTAACAGAAGTAAAAACATGAATGGTGTCCACTGCCAAACTTCAACAATGATCACTGTAACTTTTGCCAAATACTCATCACTGAGCCAAAGAGGTGTTAAATCAAAAAGACTCAGAAAATCATTCACTGGTCCTAAAGATTCATGAAAAAATGTTTTCCAAATTACTGTCATAATCACTGGTGTTGTCATCATCGGAATCAAGAACAACACGCGAAAAAACCTCTTAAATTTGATATCCTGCCATACTAAAAGTGCGAGACCAAAACCTATTACATATTGTAAGAAAACCGTAGTAATTGATAAGAAACTCAGCCTAAAGAATGATTCCCAGAATCTTGGATCATCTGTGAAGAGGCGCACATAGTTCTCTATTCCAATGAAGTCAAGACCTGGAAAGAAACTATCCCAACTTGACAGACTCAGTCTGATAGTAAATAGAATCGGAAAAATTATAATTCCAAGTAAAACTACAAGACCTGGAAAAAGGAAAATGTATTTATGGCCAAAATTCATTGGATATGTGCAGATAGGGATTAACTAGCTAAGAGTAGTAATGATTTAGCTAATTTTATTAGATTTCTGAATTATGGAAGATGTTCTACTGGTTCAATATATTCGTTCTACCCTTTCATTAGATGCCTTAAGTGCGTTATCAAAAGAACAGGAGAATAAACGAACACAAATTCTCCTGCTCCTTGTGGTTATGAATCAGTTCCGATTACTTGAGATTATCTTCAAGAGCAACACCGATCGCATAAGCTTCTCTGACATTGTCCTCACCAACGCGGCTCAGGATTTTTTCCCAGTTTCTAGCGACTTCATCCAATGCTTCCTGAGGTGAAAGTTGACCTGCCAAAGCCTTGGAAGTGCCTGTTGCCACGGCACTGGTGAACTGAAACACACCCGGTACTCGTAACGGGAACACTCTGTTGGTACTCTTCTCCTCCATGTTCATAAGTGTTTCAGCGTATTCCTCGGCAATCTTTTTGTCCCAACCTTGTCGCTCGACATATATTTCTGGAACAAAGTCAGATTTTTTGAACGGATTCACACCGAAGCGACCAATGGCAATATCCGCTTGGTGGTTTGCGTCATTGGCAAAAAAGCACAGATAATCAAAGGCCATATCGTGATTTTTGCTCTTCTTGGCTACTGCTGCAGCCCAGCCCCAAACAATGTAAGGGGCTTGGTTATACTGATTCTCCCAGGCACCCTTGACACGATTCCAAACACGATCAGAGCCTGGTAGAGGGGCAGCACCGACTTTGTTCTTGATCGGACTATTGTCCTCCATCGCAGCTACAAAAGCATCATCCCAGGAAAAACTGAAAAGAGTTTGGCCTCCACCAAATGAGTTGATCTCATCACCCAAACCAAAATTGATTCCACCTGGAGGAACGTATTTTGTCGCTTCTACCCAGTCAGTCAATGCTTCAACAAATCCTGGACTATTGATCAAGGGCTTCATTGTTTCTAAGTCGAAGAAAAAGCCCCCTGGGGTTCTAGGATTTTTGGCGTAAGCTACTGCTCGGCTGAAAAAGGCTGCGTACATCAAGTCATCCTTCTTCATTACCTCCGCTGAACCATACTCCAATTCTCCATCATTATCCCAGTCCCAGCCGTTGAAGTAGGACGCCATCTCACCGTACTCTTTCCAAGTTCTGGGCACCCTCAGTTCTTTGCCTGTGTCGGCCTTGTATTTTTTCTGGTACTCGGGATTGTCGATAACATCTTTCCTATACTTGAGATAGTGGCGGTCTCCATCAATTGGGAATTGCATCATCTGCCCATCCCAAGATGCCACATCGATGTGGCTCTTTGTGACATCTTGCATTTGGCGCATGTTCACATAGTACTCAGGAACGGGCTCAAGATACTGCATCCAATCTCGAATGAAGTTCGAGAACCCAAACACGATGTCATAGGGGGCTTGTCCAGCCTGAAAGGGAATCATCGCTTTCGAATAGAGATCTCCAGCAGGTGAGTGAACAACTTCCACGTTCGCCCCTGTTAGCTTTTCGAATTGCTCGGCATGCAGTGCTGTAGGTTCACCCATGACAGGTACCGCATGAGTACTGATCGTCAATTTCCTTCCGCTGTAATCTTTCTTAGACATCGACTCATAAGAACACTCACCTGGAATATCGCCTGTGTTCTTAATGTGTGGAAACTGGTCACTCCACTTATCGGCACTGGCAACTGATGCAACCATGCTGGTTGCGAACGCTAGAGCCAAAATCTTGATCATTTTCTGCATCATCATCTCCTACGTTGTAATGTTGGTAGTCCTCTTTCAAGGAACTAGAACAGCGCGCCCCTTGACATTCCCTTCGTTTAGGTCATGCAAGGCCTTATTGGCATCGTCCAAGCTATACTCCTGCATGGACAGCTTCACCAATCCCTTATTAGCCAATTCCATCAACTCGTACAATTCCGCCCACGTTCCAACGAGATTTCCGATAATATTCTTTTCAGAAATAATCATATCCACCGCTAGAACTTTGATTTCTTCACCGTATCCAACGATGTAGTAGTAACCGCCGTTGGCTGTCATCTTCAGTCCCATCGAAGTCGAGCCATGCTCTCCAACAAAATCTATGACCGCCTCAGCTCCTTTGCCATTTGTTAGTTCTAAAATCGCATTGACTTCATTGCCATCAATCAAGACTCCTTTATCCGCACCCAATTCCAAGGCATGCTTCAAAGCATTTTGAGATTTTTCAACAACAATGATGTCGGCGGCACACATTGCCTTCAAACACTGGATAGCAATGTGTCCAAGTCCACCTGCACCAATGATCACACAGGCTTCTCCCGGCAGCAGGTGTCTCGTTGCTTTTTTGACAACTCGGTAGGCGGTCAAACCAGCATCAGAAAATGGAGCGACATCTTTCGGAGTCAACCCTTGAGGTAGTTTGATCAGATTTCTGACGCTTGTCCTCAAATACTCAGCGTAACCACCCTCTTTAATATTCAGCCCAGGGAATGCACCATCCTCAGCGTGCATATCATGTCCACGTCTACAAGACAGACATGTCCCGTCTGTTCCGGAGATCAATGGGTGCAGGATCACAGCATCACCTTTCTTGAAGGTTGTCACATCTGCTCCAACTTCTTCGACCCAGCCCGCGTTTTCATGCCCCATAATGCATGGCAACAGCTTATTGTCTGGATCCTGGATGTGGCGCCAAACTCCTTCAATGATATGCAGATCTGTTCGGCAGACACCGGCTGCACCGATCTTTACAATCACATCAGACGATTTCTCGATCTTTGGATCTACCCATTCGGCTTCTTTAACCCAAACATCATTTTTCATTTGCGGATCGTACTCGTATAAGACTTGAGCTCTCATTCTGATTCATTGTTAGAGGTGAAAAGACAACTGAATTTCCAAATCTCAGCCGCAACTCCCGTGTATGCTTCGGACGTTGTTGAGAACCTCTTACACTGGACTTGGAAAGTTTTCCTGAAGAGGCTTAAAGAACATTTTTTGTGCCACAAAATAAAATTTATATTTAATAAATAATATTATATATTTATAAATCTTTTTTTGTTGGGATGTACAAGTAGGAGTGTTGCATCAAACGTTGCAGAGTGTTGCATGCAACACTGAAGTTCGTTTGAACTTCAATAAGGGAGCAAAAGGAAGATTGATTCGGAAAATACACTCTTTATTCGGCACTCAAGTTGAACAAGAATCTTGTAATCAACACTACAGAGGTATTTTGATCGATTGGTATTTGGTAGTCGGTTAAATCAGATTTCTAGGTTATTCGTGAATTTCAGATCACAAGAGAAAATTTGATTGAGCAGCAAGCACAGATCTAAATCACTCCAACCCTTTGTCAGGCCGTTCAATCACAATTTTAGCTTTTTTCATTCTTCTATAAATCGTTGAGCGCTCACATCCCAGATAGTTGGCAACTGCAGTGATGTTCCAGTTCAGGCCTTCAAGCAAATCTTCTAGAGACTCGTCACTACTATTGTAAGTAGAATTGAGTTGCACTTCTTCTGGCAAATCATGAAATGAAATTGACCCCTCACTCAAAGCTTTAGTCAGTGAGAGCGTGTTAACCATCTGACGGATGTTTCCTGGCCACTTGTACTCTAGCAACGCTTGCTTTGCTTTGGGTTCTAATAAAATCGAACTGTTCTCCTTCTCATTCCCAAGAAATTTGCCAATTAACCATTCCAAATCTTTCCTCTCTCGAAGAGGAGGCAAACAAAAAGTTATCCCCGCTATTCTGTAGTAGAGATCCTCTCGAAATTTACCGTCTGCAACTAATTTTCTTAAATCTCTATGAGAAGCGCTGATTACTCGCACGTCAATGGCTTTGGTTGCAGAAGAACCAATTCGCACTACTTCTTTTTCAGACAAAACTCTCAATAATCTCGCCTGTAGATTAAATGGCATATCACCAATTTCATCTAGAAAAAGTGTTCCCCCATTTGCTTGCTCAATCAGTCCAATTTTCCCTTCTCTTCGTGCTCCCGTAAATGTACCTGATGTATAACCAAATAACTCACTCTCAATTAAATTTTCAGGTATAGAGGCACAGTTGATTGCAATAAATGGTTTATTTGATCTCCTCAATTTATGGATATATTTTGAGAGAAACTCTTTACCTGTTCCTGTCTCGCCATGTAGCAATATATTTACTTCAATTTGTGCTATTTTTTCGATTTTTTGTGCAATCCTTTCGACCTGTGGATCACCGCCATGTAGTATTCCATATGCTCTGGAACTAGGGTTAGAAATTATATTATTTATTTTCTTTTTGGTAGAAATTACTGTGACAAATAGTGTTTCTCCATTATGCATTCTAACAATTCTTTCATTAACTGAAGCAGTCCGACTCAATTTTGGAACGTCTTCCAAATCTATCTCAAGATAATCTGTAACTGATGTGCCAATAATTTGCTGATTCAGTAGGAAACTACCTGTTGAATTAAAGAGCATTGTAGCGTTTCTTGTCGCTCCTGTAATTCTCCCATTTTCATCCAAAGCTACTGCATATTCGGGTGCAACAGCAAAGAAGACAGAGGACTTGCTGAAAGTAATTATCCACTCTGATTGAAAGTTGTTTACTAGCACAGCCATTTCAATTCTAATTGCCCATAATCTCACAAGATGTTGAGCGAAAGCTTGAGATTGTTTAATCTCCGGAGAATGAAGTGCAGAAACATCAAGCACAGCGGAAAGTTCGCCTAATGGATTATAGATGGGGGCTGCTGTACAAGTTAAACTAATATGTGAAGCATCGAAATGATCTGTTTGGTGTACAGTGATTGGCTCTCCTGTGTAGATACAGGAGCCTATCCCACAGGTACCAGCTCGATGCTCACTCCATTCAGATCCTAGATATAGGCCTGCTTGCTTTAGTTCATCATCTTTGTAAGGGTCTCCGATATAATCAACAGTAACTCCTTCAGCATCTGTTAGTAACACAACATAATTTTGTCCTACAATTTCCTGATACAAAGTCTCCAATCCAAATCGAGCTGTACGCATTAAATCTTCTAGTTGCTCCTGATGCTGCTTAAGCTTTGCTTCTGGTAGGATATAGGCATCTTTGCTAATTAGAGGATCAAGGGAATGTAATTGAACACATCTTTTCCAGGATTCTAAGATGGCAAGATCTCTAGGAATGAGAGATTTTTCATAAATTACTTTTTGTATTTCTTGCACATGACTAAGGCTCTGTGATTTCTCCATTTACTCACCTTTTTTATTTTTTATGAGGATTTTTTCAATGAATTTCACACACTACCTGCATTTAACTTTTTAAAATCTTGAATGATTTTTTCTTATTTTTTACTAGCTTCCATCGAATATCGTAAGGTCGCAATGAATTTTGTGCAACAATTTTATGCTGGCAGAATTGCTTGTCCTGATCAGGGGATCTGCATAATACCTTTGACGACTACCATCGAGATTTCTTGAATGATTTTTTAGGTCGGTCCCTTCACTCTTCAGCGGAAGGGTGACAATCCTAAAAGAAATATCTTGATGGAAGCAGACCGCCTTTCTCTTTTGCAATGTAAAAGCTATTGGAAAAATAGATTTATTGGCTTATTTTCCCTGGGATGTCTGCCAATGACTTGCAAATTTTTATCACTAACTAATCGCTTGTATCCGCTGGACTGCCACAGTCAGCATGATTAAATCAGGGGTTCCCACTTGCTGGAATTGCTCAATCACTTCCAAATACGCTCCCAAAG
>Ga0255760_10006184_pt1 | contig 10063 bp, 7 predicted proteins | sample 071ome_25_FD_179960 | JGI IMG/M metagenome (GOLD analysis project Ga0255760, IMG submission 179960) | Coastal salt marsh microbial communities from the Groves Creek Marsh, Skidaway Island, Georgia - 071410BT metaG (version 2) | ecosystem: Environmental > Aquatic > Marine > Intertidal zone > Salt... | reverse complement strand
GTGTAGCATATTCGTTTACATTAACAAATCCTGTAAGTTCAGCACAAGCACTTATGGTTGCGATCAACGGTGTTGTTCAGAATCCTGGAGACAGTTATATTGTTAGCGGCCAAGAATTAATATTCATTGATAACACAAGCACAGCATATCCTGTGGAAGATGGTGCAATTATTGATGTTAGACATCTAAGTGCACCGAGTGTAGCAACAACAAGGGTTGATACATTTACAGGCGATGGAAGCACACGCAGATTCCTATTAAGTGTAGCACCTTTGGATAAATTTGGTGTTATTCCTTTTGTGGATAACGTGTATCAGGATCCACTTGTTTATGATATTGATGGGCAATACATTGTGTTTATTGACGAAGCACCCGATGAGGATGCTAGAATTAACATCATAAACTACTCAACAATACCTGCTCCTGAGGTAATTACTAGAGCAGAAGCGGTAGATGAAGCAATAACATATTCGATAGCGTTAGGATAATTAATAGTATGGCAAATAGTTTTAGTAATAAATTAACAGCAAGCATAGGAACAGGAGATGTTACTGTATACACTCCAGGAAGTGGTATTGTTTACACCACTGTAATTGGTTATACTGTGGCAAATAGAACAGCATCAAGCATTGTTATTGACCTGTTTATGCGTGATACAGACTCAACAGAAGTTTACCTACTAAAAGGTACAACCCTAAATGCAGGAAGTGCTACTGTGCCTGTAGGCGGAGAACAAAAACTTGTTGTTCTTCCGGGACAAGAACTATGTGTAAGATCAGATACTGCAAATAGTGCTGATGTTACAATAAGCGTATTGGAGATAACATAATATGTCAACTATACCAAAATTTATAGGTAATCCGCAGGGAGGATCACTAGGATACGGGCAAGGACGCAGTTGTTTCCACGGCTTTACAAAGAACGCAAACGGCGATTTGTTGTATACAAGGGTCACATCAGGAGAAGTAAAACTAAAGGACGGCAATCAAAATGATTTGTACGTTGAAAAATACATTGGTGACGATGATGGATCATATTCGATAAATACCAATGGACAATTAATTTATACGTATAGAGAGAATCCACAATGACAGTAATTAACCTAGGAAATTTAAAATTTACTTGGAAGGGCGAATGGGCACCTTCTACAGCATACAACAAAGATGACATAGTAAAATATGGTCCTAGCGTTTACGTTTGTGTGGATGCTCATACTAGTGCAAGTGCTTTTGTTAACAATTCTGCTAAATTTGAAGTAATGGCAGAAGGCCTAGAAAGCGCCGGAACTTGGAATCAATCAACATTATACAAAAAAGGACAAACGGTAACCTACGGTGGTGCTGTTTATGTGTGTTTACAAGAACATACAAATATTAATCCATATGACAATGTGTCATATTGGGCAAAATTTGTAGACGGTCAACAGTTTGAAGGAAACTATAGTGTTTCTGCAAACTATCAAAAAGGTGACATTGTTTATTATGGAGGTTACCTTTATGTTGCAAAACAAAATTCATTAAACAATAATCCAACAAATACAACTTATTGGGACGTATATTCCAAAGGTTATGAATGGCGAGGTCCATGGGATCCGGCGTTAGTTCAATATCGTCCCGGAGATGTAGTTGAATATGGTGGAAATAGATATGTTGTAAAACAAGGTAAAAGACCATTAGGAGTTAGACCAACCGAAACTTCTGATTGGCAACAAATTTTAAGTGGATTTAAGTGGCAAGGTGCATGGGTAAGTGCAACAGAATACCTACCTGGAGACATTGTTAAATATGGATCATATGTATATCTATGTACAGCGGCAATTAAAGGACAAAGACCAGATCAAACTGCAAACTTTACATTGTTTACAAGCGGTCTTTCATACAAAGGTGTATGGGACGCAAATACAGATTATTCTTTAGGTGACATTACCAAATTAGGTGGAAGAACTTACATTTGTGTTGAAAGTTATGAGAACGATGGATCAACATCAACTGAACCTCCTACTTCACAGTATTGGGAAGTATTTACAGAAGGGTTTAATTGGAAAGGTGCTTATAATGCAAGTACAGAATATGAATACGGAGATGTAGTAGAATATTCAGGCAGTTCGTTTATTTGTATTGACAACGACATAATAAGTGTAACACCAGGAACAGATCCTAGCAAGTGGGAATTAATGTCACAAGGTGATATCAGTTCACCAATGACAACTACAGGCGATATGATTTATCGCAATGCCAGTGGTAATATTGAAAGATTACCAATCGGGCCAAGCGGTGCATTCTTAAGTGTAAACAACGGTATTCCAAGTTGGGGTCATTTAACTCCACAAAATGATTATTATGTATCTCCACAAGGTAGTGATAGCAATGACGGTAGAACTCCTACAAACAGTTGGCGTACACTACAACACGCGGCACAACAAACATTTAGTTTAGGTCAATGTCGTATTAACGTAAGTGCAGGTACATATGAAGAATTATGTCCAATTCGTGTAGGACGTGGTGTTGTTATGGAAGGTAATGGCTTAGGTGCTGTTACACTTTCTCCAGATACAACAAATGATAAAGGTTATGGTGTAGGAATTTCTAAAGACGGATCAACACCTAATGCTAACTCAGAAGTATTCCAAATGAACAACGGTGCAAGATTGCGTAACTTTGTTTTCCGTAACTTTAGCACAGGCAGTGTTCAAGTATCACTAGATCCGGGTAATGGCCCAGACGACACAAGTGTATGGATTAGTTCTCAATCACCTTATGTACAAAACTGTACAAATTTTTCACCAGGTGGCACAGGGTTTAAGGTTGACGGTGCATTACACAACGGTGGTTATAAGTCAATGGTTGCAAATGACTTCACACAGATCAATAGTGATGGCGTAGGCGTCCATGTGCTAAATGACGGACGTACTGAGATTGTATCTTGTTTTACATATTATTGTAACAACGGTTATCTTGCAGAAAGTGGTGGTAAAATTCGTGCTATTGTTGGTAACAACTCCTATGGAGAATATGGTGCAGTTGCTAGAGGATATTCACAAACTGAAACACCTTTAACTGGTAAACTAAGATTAAACACACAAACTATTAATAGTGTACAAACATTAGGAAGTAATGTACACGTATTCACAAGTTATAGAGACAGTGTAGGTAATAGATTTTTTGTTGGACATACAGATCCAACAGGAACAGATGTAACATCAAGTTGGGATAATACTGCTTCATACCCTTTTGTTGCTAAATTTAATTCAGCAGGCAGTTTAGATTGGATTTACACTTACGAAAGTTCTTTTGGTGCTATACATAGTGCTGTAGAATTAAGTGATAGAATTTATTGTGGTGGTGTTATATATGATGCAACTAATAAAGGATTTATTTTAAGTATTTCAAAAGCAGGTGAAATACAATGGCAGAAAACTATCGGTGATACTACTGAAATTAGTGATTTAACAACAGACGGTAACAATCTTTATGCGGTTGGAACACATTCAACTACAGGAAGTAGTATTATAAAACTAAATCCAGCAGGAGTAGAAAGTTGGGCTAAAACATTAGAATATAACGATTCAAGTGCGGCAAATACTCTAGTAGCAACCAGTTGTGCATTTGCGGCAACACCAACAACATCAACAGATACATATGCACTTGCAGGAGATGCAACAGCAGAAAATAATTTATATGTAGCAAGTTATGATAGCACAGCAAATCAAAGTGTAATTACTAGATTTAATTCATCCGGTGATTATGTAGCAAGTTACATTTATGGTGATGTTAGAATTAATTCTCTAAGACTTGATACTGGAAACGGTGATGGAATTTATCTAGTAGCAGGTGGATATTATGATCCTGCAGGAGCAGTAACACAAAAAGCATTAATTGCTAGAATAAGTGTTAATGGTAATGTTGCTTGGCAAAAACAATTAGATTTTGGAAGTGAAAACGGAGAGATTAAAGATGTGTTACCTTTTGGTAATGACGTGTATGCGTGTGGTTATGTTAACGAAGGAACAAACAACAATAACACAGGACTACTAACTAGACTTACATCAATAGGAAATATAGATTGGACTGTAAAACTTGATAACGGAACAAATAATATTTCTTTAAACGGAGTAATGCTTGATGGTGTTAACGTGGTTACCGCAGGTATTGAACAAGGAAATTCTGTTATTTTCAGTTATCAAAGAGATCGAAGCGGAGGATTAGGAACAATTACATCAGGTAGTTATGCTCAATCATTATTAAATCCAACCGTAGAATCTTCAACTGTTGTACAAAAACAAATTGAAGAAATGTCTTCAGGTACTGTTATTTTAGGATCATCGGATACTACCTTAACACTGAATCAAACACCTACACAAACAAGATCGATTGCAGGAACAAGATCAGGTTTCGCTGGTATTGGTAGAGGTACATCGTTTAGTGTTGACAGTTTAAGCCGTCTTCCTAAAGATGGTTCAGTATTACAAATTTTAGGTGATTCAGAAACATATTTTGTTATTAGCGTTGCTAATTATATTGCACCAACATATACAACAGGTAACAATCCAAATGCACAAGCAATTTTAACTGCAAACAAAACATTCTTGCAGGAAGAAGTAATTGCTTGGATTAATGTTCAAATATCAGGCGGCGCAGGTATATGGAGCGGATTTACTTACAATTCAGATACTTGTAAAAGAGATGTCGGATTAATTGTTGATGCTCTAGTTACAGATTTAGACTATAACTCAAATGGAAATACTGTTGATGCGGCAATAAGTTACTATAGAAATGCAAGTGGATTGTTTTCTATACAAAACGAAAAAGATCAAACAGTTGCAACTTGGACATATGTAAAATCAATCATTGATGATATTTTAAATCAAAGTGCTATTACACCTTCAAGTGGAAATTCAATAATTCAAACTACTGGATTAACAGCAACCGAAGCCGGAGCAGTTACATTAGCAGAAAACAATGTTCAAGCACTTGTTGACGCATTTAATGGAGGCTTAAACAGTTTACCTGCAAAAACAAATTATGGAACAGCAACAATCGGTATTGATCCACCAATTCCAAGTAACAAAACACCCGGAGATTTGACACACATTACATTCCGCGAAGCGTTCTCTCAGGTACGTATGAGCGGACACGACTTCTTAGACATAGGTACTGGCGGCTTCGCAGATACAAACTATCCGGTTATTATTGCAAGCGACTATCAACAGCAACCAGATCAAGGCAGAGAAACGCTAAGTCAAGATGGTGGACGAGTATTCTATGTAACCACTGACCAAGATGGTAACTTCCGGGTTGGTGATTACTTCAAAGTTGAACAAGCAACTGGTAGAGCAACTCTTTCATCGGAAGAGTTTGACTTGGCTGGTTTGAATGAGTTACAGTTAGGTAGTATTACAGCAGGTAAACAAGGTGCTACTATTAATGAATTCTCAACAGATGGTACATTTGCTGATAATAGTGACAGTGCAGTACCAACTGAGAAAGCGGTTAAAACTTATGTGGACGGAAAAGTTGCAGGCGCAAGTGCTATTATTGCAGGTAGTAGTCCAAACCAATCTAAAGTATCTGTTACTGGTAGCGGCGCATCAACTGATACGATTGATTTTGATATTGCAGGAACTACGATTGCACAGATAGGATCACAGTATCAACTGGTACCAAAAGGTAGTACTGCAAACAGACCAGGATCACCTGTTTCAGGTTATATTAGATTTAACACAGATGTCAATGCATTAGAGATATATCAAGGAACTGCATGGGTTCCAGCAGGCGGATTAAGCAATGTTAATATTAGCGATACCGACAGTCCATATACCGCAAGTGCTTTCCAGATGTTATGGATTGACACAACAAGCGGTGCTGTAACGGTAACATTACCGGCATCTGCACAACAAGGTGACGAAATAAGATTTTTAGACGTAACAGGAAACTTTGGATCTAATGAATTAACCGTTGCAAGAAATGGTCATGCAATACAAGGTCAAAGTTCAACTGATTTAACGGTAAATACCAACAGAGCAGGATTCAGTTTGGTATATTACAACGTTGCACAAGGATGGTTATTAAAGGATAGATAATATGAGCGATTACGATTCAATAAAATACAACAACACTTCTAAAGATCCTACTATTCTTGGAACAGATGGTATGGTAGTACCAAAAGGTACAACGGCTGAACGTATAGGAACAACTACTGGTAAACTAAGATACAACACCGATCTTGGATTTCTTGAACAGTATAATGCCACAGGATGGGCAGGTATTGATGCACCTCCAACGGTGAGTTCGGTGACAGGAGTTATTAACGAAGATGTTGATGCAACTATTACTGTACTAGGTTCAAATTTTAAATCAGGATCACAGGTTTCTATAACTGGTGCCGCGGTAAGCGGAATTGATAGACCACTGTCAACAACTTTTATTAATTCAGGAGAATTAACAGCCGCATCAAATGCTAGTTCGGTTAACTTTGTTGGTGGCGCAAGTTATAATGTTAAAGTAACCAATCCATCAGGATTAAGTGCAGTATTGGAACCAGCAGGAACTGTTGACCAAACACTAGCATGGACAACTGGTGCAGGAACAGTTAAAACTATTTTAGATGAAAATGATGTTTACTCTCCCATTACTACACTAGTAGCAACAGATCCGGACGGTACATCGGTAACATACGCAGAAACAACAAGTACACTTAGCGGCGCCGGCATGACACTAAATTCAAATGGTACTATTACAGGAAATCCTAATAATGTTACTGGTCAAACAACTGTTTCTTTTACAGCAAGAGCAACATCCAACGGAATTAGTCAGGATAGATCATTTAATATAATTGTAAACCCAACACCGGACGGATCAAGTTCGTCTAGACCAGGCACAAATGCCGCACAAATTAAATCGTTAACAGGAACAACCACAGACGGACTGTATTGGGTTAGACATGCTGGACTTAACAGCGGAAATGCTTTTCAAATTTATGCCGACATGAATTTAAAGCAAGGTCGTTCTTGGTTTTCACCTGGATACTTTGGTGTTGAGCCAACAAGTGAATATCAATTAACAAACAATGCAACATACACAAAATTACTAACAACTCGTGCTAACTCAGGCGCTTATAACTTTTGGTTCTTGATTGTGAGCAAAAGTGGAACAAACTACACACCAATTTATGGTGCTTTGTTACAAACAGCAAGCGGCGGCTCTGCAGGAGACGATTTAACATTCGATTTAACATCTGATCCTATTACCACTATCGGTAGTCCAACTATTCCTAGCAGTGGAAATTATTATATTGCTTGGTTAAGTTATGCACCAGGATATACAAATCCAAGTGGTAGCATGTGGAACGATACAAGCGGTTCTAGAGGTAGCATTGAATATGTTGCTTCCAGTACTGCACCAACAACAGGTACAACTTATGCAACAACAAGCGGGGCAACAGGATACAGAATGCACTTTCAAGCACAGGCAATTTATAACGGTGCTTTTATAACAACAGGACATCCTTCACCGCACAAAGGCGGTTGGACATTGGTTCATTCGATTGAAGGAAGTGACGGTGTTGATTGGAACAATACTAATTTTCAGGGATTAAATCAAACAGCACCAAATTTAAATGGCGGCGCCTACAGTATTATGAGTTGGGCACCCACAATTAGAAGTCAAAATAGTGCTTATTGGTATTATGTTTTCTCTGGAAACAATTCTACCAATAGATACGAATATGGGGCTATATGTCATGCAGGCAGTGGAGATAGTTTCCTTGATAGCACTCCTAGAACAGGAAGTTATTTTAGAGAAGTAACATTCGCCAATTCAACGTTTCAAGGCCCAGCAGATACTGGTGACACTTGTTATGACAGAGTTTTATGGACAAACACCGGCGGTTATGGTCCTCATCCATCGGCACTGCTTACAACATATCCTGGAACACCAAACTGGTGGGGCACTGTTACAGAAGGTGGTCAACCAAGAGGTTATTCAACAGGACCTTACATGAATAGTGCTGGTATGGGTACTCCTACTTACAAGTGGGTTTGGGTCAAGTAATTACCAACACCAAACTACCCAAGAATATCTAGTTCCTTGCGTAATAGGATTAACCTGATGCTTCCATGGAAATACACTAGGAAATATTAGTGCTTCTCCAGCATTTATTTTGTAAGTTTTAGGTGTTGAAAATTTAAAAACAAATTCTCCGCCTTGATAGTCGCTGTTTATTCCTCCAACAATACTTAAGATAGGAATCCCTTTTAATTTTCCATCAAAGCAACTGTGTATATGATCAACGTGTTCTTCCATGTGATCCGATACATCATACGTATTAAATCTTGGTCTTGTTCCGGCCGTGATAACAAAACCATATTTTTTAGCATATTGCTGTGCTATTTCTAAACCCCACATACCCACAATATCTTCATACGTTTTATCACTTGGAAGAGTAATACTCATATTTTGATATCCGGTAATGTTAGCAGTATTATCTCTCCACTCGCCTTTATGCTTGACAGAATCTTTTAAATGATTATGTAAATCTTCGGTATTTGGAGTTTTATAAACCTCAATAAAATTTTCTAACATTATATTTTAACTTGAGATAGACTATTGTCGTCTCCATAGTTTCCTCTTAGCATTATATTAAAACTTATAGTTTTTCTAACATTATCAGTATTATTTGTTCTAACAAAATGTCCTAAATAACTTGGAAAGATTACTAGTGTATTAGGAATTGGTTCTAGTTGCACAATAGTATCTAGAAATCTATTAGGAGTATGTCTAGGAATAAGAATGTTATGTTGTGGTCTAGGGTCTACAAAAGTAGTTGGCTCGCCTCTAGTTAGATAAAATATTCCACTATATAGATTATTAGGATGATTATGATAAGGATGATCAACACCCTTAGGGGAAATATTACCCCACATTTCAGTTATTTCAACATCATATTCGTCATTAATGAAATGTATACCCTGTACTTCTCTAACATATAATTTGATTTTTTCTTCCAGAGGTTGAAATTTAATTGCTTGTTTGTCTTCATATTTCATGTTGAATATTTCGTCATATTCGTTCATGCTAAGAACACTATTCCATCTAAAAATGCTTGTAGGAAACACTTCTAAATGATGTACATTATCGTTCATCTTTTTCTCCTAAAAACTCTCCGTCAAATACTATTGCACCGCGTTTACCTTTAGAAAATGGTTTTGGAAAATGACTAATCCAACTAGGAATAATTATTAATTCTCCTTCTTGTGGTAAAATTTCTATATGCGTATTCCAACCACCTAACAATGGTTGTGTGCTTTGTAAATGTGGATTTTGTAAAACTAACGCTCCTTCATTTCCGTTAGATTCATTCATTTTAAAATAATATATTCCTGTAAACAATTTATCTCTGTGTATATGAGGAGTTTGCCAACTGCCAGGTTCATATAACGTTGCCCAACTTTCTAAATGTAATTGAGGATTTAATTCTCTTTCTATAAGTTTTTTGAAATGCTCATCTGCCCATGTTTTAACACAAGGATTAATAATATCATCTAGTAACTGTGTTATGCAATCTTCTTTTTTGTAATATTCTACAAGTAAATTGCAATTAACTTGTTTAGCATTTTCTGTTGCAATATATTTTTGATTTGTAACATCTGGTCTCGTTGAAATTATAAAATCAACAAATTTTTCTAATTGAAGATTTAAATCCGAATTATCAAATAAAGATCTTTGAACTATTACAGGAAAAGGATTTTCTATTTTATTTGAAATTAGCATTGTTTTCATATTATTTCTATGGTTTTCCGCAACACCAACCAACTAGTGAATATCTAGTACCTTGTGTTACTGGGTTTACTTTATGTTTAATTGTGCTAGGAAAAAGCAAAATTTGTCCTCTTTTATTTAAAGGTAGTGCATCATTCATTACAAATTCTCCACCTTCAAAATCTTCATTAAGCAGTATTGAAAAACTTAACAATCTGTTTAAACCTGCAAACGGTCCTGCACTTGAATCATATGCTACGCCATCATCGTCCACATGCCAATCATAATGATCACCTTCTCTATAAATG
>Ga0255760_10006169_pt1 | contig 10083 bp, 8 predicted proteins | sample 071ome_25_FD_179960 | JGI IMG/M metagenome (GOLD analysis project Ga0255760, IMG submission 179960) | Coastal salt marsh microbial communities from the Groves Creek Marsh, Skidaway Island, Georgia - 071410BT metaG (version 2) | ecosystem: Environmental > Aquatic > Marine > Intertidal zone > Salt... | reverse complement strand
TAAGTTCAGGTATTTCTAACCCTCTTAAGTACATCAGACTAAAATTTATAGATGAGTGTCCCAAAGCCTTCTGTAGTTTAATAATGCGTTCTAGCTCTCTTAAAGATTTATATGGCGTTTTTTTTTATATTTAAAAAATAACCATAAATCAAACAGATATGAAAAAAACTTTATTGTTAATTATTGTTTTGTTTTCTACAACAGTATTTTCACAAAACATTGTTCATGTACAGTATAGACATGTTCCTTCTGAAAATGTAGCTGAATTTGAGTCTTTAGAAACGCAACATTGGTCAAAAATCAAAAGAAAGGCTATTGAAAATGGTGATATGTTGGCGGCTGCATTTTTTAGAATTTTTGGGAGGACAGATGATCAAACAAAACCAACACATGCATTTGTCTTGGTGTTCAAAAGTTTTGAACAATATGAAAATCAAATGAAGATTTGGAGCACTGCTGAACAAGTTTTAGGCTTTGATCCTTCATTAGCAGATACAGATGGCTTGTCAAAAACTCTCTACAATGATACCTATAAATCAATTGCAGAGCTGCCAATGGGAGAATTTAAGTATGCTGTTTGGAATCTAGCTAAGCCAGCAGATTTTAACGGTTTTGTTAATGAAAATATTAATCTATGGATGCCCTACTTTAAAAAGAATTTAGGCAAAGAAGGAGCAAGAACAGGATGGGGTATCTTAGCAAGATTACACCCAAAAGGTATTGATGAATCAACCATAACCACCTATGATCACTACAAAGATTTGTCAAGTGCTCTGAAATCACTATCTCCAATGGATTATATCTCAAACAAAGAGATAAACGAAATTTTATCAAAATCTAAAATGAGTAAATATAACCCTGATGGATTTCGATACACAAATATTTGGGAGTTAATAGAAATTTTGGGAAGCCCTCAATAATTATTTCTATTTCTCAAAAGCTCGTTAAAAATAAATCCGTTATACTGTTATAGTGTAGCGGTTTTTTTTTCAACTTTTCTGTTCAATCAGCTTATATTTCGTAAATTACTGATTCTTAAAAACTAAAGTATGAGTAAAATGCCAACAGTTGAGCTAAAACTCCCAATTTTAAAAAATATGGAGTTGGTAGCAACGCAAACCTCTGAAGTGGTTTCTAAACACATGAATCTTTCAGATGATCAATCAGGAGAGATTTCGATGGCGCTTATTGAAGCATGTATAAATGCTTTTGAGCATTCTGAGAGTAAAAGTGAAATCTATATACATTTTATGATATCTGACGACCAGTTAACCATAAAAGTAATTGATAAAGGAAAAGGATTTGATTCATCCAAAATCAAAATACCCGAAATAGAAAATAAGATCAATTCAAACGAAAGAAAAAGAGGTTGGGGGATCATGTTGATTAAAGAACTAATGGATTCTGTCGATTTTGAATCCGATCACACAGGCACAACTTTAACAATGGTTAAAAAAAAGGATAAAAATGAGTAAAGTTATAAATACAACCCAAGAAAAATCTATTGTAATTATTGCCACTGAGGGATATCTAAACAAAGATCTTGGAGAAGAAATCCAATCAATTGCACAATCTCATATAGTCAAAGGATCAACTATTTTTTTAATTAATCTTAGTCGTTCCAACATAGTCAACAGTATTGGAGCCTCTATTCTTATAGAGTTGATAGAAGAATTGCAAGAAATCAATGGTCAACTTGTCTTTTGTGAATTAACACCAATAATTGAAAAAACCTTTAAAATTATGGGGCTTACAAAATATTGTGCTGTATATGCTACTCAGGATGAGGCTATTTCTGCACTTTCCTAAAGTTTATGGTGACAACTAGCCTTGTTATTGAATATATTAATAAGGATTCGGTAACAGATAAGTTGCTTTTTTTAAGAGAAAAAATGGGATTGGAGCAACTTCAGATCCTCATTTTTAATCAAAAAAAAGCCCTACCCTTTATGCCAAATGATTTGGTGTTTTCAATTTCCAGACCAAAGGAAACGGACTATAGTATCAGTGATTTTGAAACAATTTCAAATTTAACTTTCCATAAGCTATATCCTGATGCACCAAAAAAAATTATTTTAAAAAACATAAATTTTCTCCTTCCAGTTGAACTGGAATCAAAACCATTTGGGTCTTTTTTAATACCAACAAACAATTTAAATGAAGATCAAAAAAACCTACTCATACTTTTAAAAAAACAAATCGAGCAAGAAGTAACTAAGAATAAACTTAGTATTAACTTCGAAAGGTGCAGTAAAGAATTGAGTTTTAGACACCTGGAGATTGAGTCTTTGATTGATGTCACAAATATTGTCAATGATAATACCAACGAATTAGAACAATTGTTTGAAAATTTGTTGATTACCATTTTATCGTCGCTTAATTCCTCAAAGGGAATGATATTACTTAGGGATTCTAAAACCAACTTTTTTAATGTAATTTCTAAATTTAACCTTACGCAAGAGGACCTTCCTAAAAAAATTATACGAATTAGTAAAGGGATAATCAAAGAACTTGATGACCATAAAAAAGCCATAATTGTTGATGATCCTCATAATTATAGCCTGCTTAGCTTTTCAACTAAAAATGTACTAATAAGCCCGTTGACAAATCAAGATAAATTGGTAGGAGCAATTGTTTTAGTAGACAAAGAAAGTAGGTCAGGTTTGGTAAAATTTACACTTCAAGATCTGCGATTGTTTGACATCCTTTCCAAGAAAGTAAGTCTTGCTTATGATAATCTTCGATTGATAGAATCACTTCAAAATTCTAATAAGTTGGTAGATAATATCATGAGTTCAATTACTACCGGAATTATCAAAATCAATTTTTTAGGTGAATTGGAATACATCAACGAATCCGCCAAGAAAATCTTTGCGATGCAAGAAGATGAAGTTCTTAACAACCATTATTTTGTAGTATTTCAAAATAATCCTCAATTGATTACACTATTAGAAAAAGCTGAACAAGAACCACAAAGTATACTTCAAGAAGATAAATTTGAAATAGAAACTTTTCAAGGCAATCCAGGACAAATAAACTTGACTCTATCTACGGTATTCGATGAAAATCAACTTCCATCAGGACTTATATTTTCTTTTGAAGATTTATCCAGTATCAATAAAGTCACATCCACCTTTAAAAAATATGTATCTGAAAATATTGTTGACGAATTGCTTAAGAACGACACTCTAATGGAACTTGGAGGAGTACAAAATGATGTTTGTGTCCTCTTTTGTGATATAAGGGGATTTACTTCGATGTCTGAAAAAATGAAACCTAACGAAGTAGTTTATTTGCTCAATCATTATTTCGAAGCAATGATTGAGGTGGTTTTTAAATTTAACGGGACACTCGATAAAATTATTGGAGATGAATTAATGGTATTGTATGGAGTCCCTATTAAAACTGATAACGATGCCCAATCAGCCGTAAATTCTGCATTAGAAATGATGGCTACTCTTAGACGCTTTAACAATGAAATGGAATCCAAGGGGTTTCCCAAATTGCAGATTGGTATAGGTGTTAATGCCGGTCAAGTCGTTTGTGGAAATATTGGTTCCAAGCGTCAAATGAATTATACCGTAATCGGTGACCCCGTCAATCTAGCAGCTCGATTATGCTCACATGCTAAACCCGGAGAAATTGTCATTTCTAAATCGGTGCTTGAGCAACTTAATGATTCGGTAGGCTTCGAAGAAAAACCCCCAATCTTTGTAAAAGGCAAAAAAGCACAAATCCAAAATTGGATATATAAAGCGACGGATTAGGCCGCTTTTTTAATCACTACAATGGTGATATCATCCGGATTCATCAATCCCTGAGCCCAATCATCTGATAGTGCAACTAAGGCATTCTTAATCCCCTCAGCATCCTTTTGGGCGTTGTCTTTTACGCAATTATAGACCTTGTCGTAATCCAGCAATTCATTTTTTGGATTGGGTAGTTCGGGCAGGCCGTCAGAGATCATCACCAAAATATCTCCTTGGTCAAACTGTTTTTTGATCCCGTCATATTGTTCAGTTTCGATACCTCCTAAAGGTAAATTAGGAACCAAAATTTCTTCAACTCGTTTTGACTTGGCCGAGTAAAAATAAGTGGGTGGCATGGCCGCTGAACTCAATTCTACCGAATCTGAGTTAAGTTTGGCCACACTAAGACTCATGCGCAAGCGACCAAAGTTGACCCTTTTGACAATACGGTTAAGTTGTTGTAGGATCCGACTAGGCGAATCCATTGGAATTCCATTAAGCCCTGCTTTAGTAACAGAAACCATGATGCCAGATATCACCCCATGCCCTGTGGCATCACCACATATTGCATAAAAGTACTCGTTTTCTTTATAAAAGAAATCATAATAATCTCCACCAATTTCAGTAGCAGATTTTAGATAAGTGCTGATTTGCATCCCGTTAATACTTGGATTGGTTTTGGGCAATAAACTGTTTTGCAGTTCACGAGCTTCTTCTAATTCTTTAGATTTACGTTCGCTCTCCATGCGTTTTTTGGTTTGCCCTTCCCGATATTTCACTAGCGTATAAACCAAGACAATTGACAATAATACATAAAGTACCAGCATTTCGACTCGTATCCACCAAGGAGGTGAATTATAGATGGTTAAGAGTAGCGTATTTTTACTTCGCTGATTGGCACCATCGATTGCATAAACTTCAAGCTGGGTTGAGTAGTAAGGCAACCCGCTGATTTGAAGGACGTTGTTATACCCGTTGGAGATGTCTGCTTCTTCACCTCGCTTGAAATAATAGCTGATTTGTTGGGTCTTATAGAATGTATCGACAAAAAAATCTAAGGCCAACGTTTGGATTTGATAGTCGATTTCTAGGGTATTGTCAGTTTCTAAAGCAATGATCTTTTCATTGTTTTGTTTATCAATCCCGACGCCTTTAAAAAAACTGATTGAAAATGGGACACTTTCTTTGTCTAAACCGTTGATTGAAAAATACTGTAAGACATCGTATCCACTGACATATACTTGATTATCGGAATTGTGCAATGCTGATGGATGAAAATTAGAAAGAGATAATCCGTCTTCAACGTTAATGTTCTTTAAAACGTCATTTTCAAAGTAATTGATTCCAGAAACGGTTTGAATAAACAGGCGAGTGCCTATTTTTTTGATATCTAAAATATTGTTCGATAACAAACCCTGCTCCAAGGTAAATCTGTTAAACTGTTCCTGAGCGAGATCATAGGAAAATAATCCGCTTCCCGTTGTGCCGATATACAACTGATTGGTGTCTTGCTCATAATACAACTTTGTTGGGGTGGACGAAGCTAGAGTTTCTTTAGGATTGCCATTATAGGTAAAGCTTTTTTGAAAGTTGCCAAAATGATCTTTATAGACCACCAAGCCTCTTTGATTGTCGGTTACAAAAAGCAAGTCATTTACTTTTTCTATATCGTAAAACCCACGGGCAATATTGCGATTGAGCAGGGCGTTGTATTCATAAAAAACAAGTTGTTTTTCATCTGCTTTGGGTTTGCTTAGCTCTGCGATAGGTAGTTGTATAACTCCATTGGGATAGGACAGATATAACTGATCGTCCAAAGCTTTAATGTTGTCGATTGCAACATTCTTAAGCGCTTCATTTGACAGCACTGCAGGTATTAATTTTTGGGTTTTAAAGTCAAAAAAAGAAAGTGTTTTTCCCGCTATGACCAGCCCATCTGCTAACGGTTCAAACATGGCATCACTAAACCCATCGCTATAAGATTTTTTAAACAAGGGTGTTTTTGTTTGTTCGGCTATAGTACCCCCTTCAATACTATTGGGGAACACCGAAATGTATCGTCCATCTTGAACACTAAAAAACAAGGCGCCAGAAAAATCATTCCGTGTTTGGACCAGTTGGGACTTTTCTGAATATTGACTAAGTCCCTGAATGGTCCCTAACAAAAAGGAATCTGGATCAAGCGTAAAAACAGCATTGATATTGTCTTGGGCAGCTACTCTTGAAAAGGATGCAAGATTTGAGTCGGCGATCAGATAATCCACATCCCCCTTTTTCCAAAAAACGAATTGATCATCTAATGGTGTTACGCGGTTGAATATGCCGTAACTGTTGTTACCAATGATGGGGTCAAAAATCAGTCGCCTATTGTCTTGTATAGTGGCTATCTGACTACGATCTTCTGTGTTGACTAAATAAATTTGATCAGTGATTCTGGCAACTGTCACCAAGGGGCTTTCAAAAGATTGGTTTTTTTCAAATTGGTTGGACTCTGAATTAAAAGTGATCAATTCATTTTGGGAGAGAATCCCTATTGCTGTTTCGTTAAGGGCAAAAACCGACAGAATTTGGTTAGTGGTGAGCTGGGTTTTTTCTCCTTTAAAAAACCGCTTAAAAGTAGCCAGTTTTTTATCGTATACATTGAGGCCATTTTGGGTAGCAATATATGCCTTCTCTCCTTTAGGCTCAAAGTATATCTCAACACCATTGCCCTCGTCAAATCTTGAGGTAGAAATAGAAAGCGGATTTAGAGGGTCAAATTCAAAATGATGCAACAACGTAAAATATTCGTCAAAAATATACAGACCCGATTGTTGAGTGGTGACCCAAATCGTTTTGGCCACCGGATCTTTAACGTAATTGGTTGGTGTAGAACCTAGGGGTATTTGTCTAAAAGAAAAACGTTTGGCATCAAACACACTAAGTCCACCTTTGGATAGGGTAACTAATTCTTGAGCAAAACCTTGTTTTAATTGTAAAATTTCGGAATCCAGCACACTTAAGGTGTCTTCAATTTCAGCAAAAAAGACAGATTTCTGATCGTCGTAAAACAGATTTAACCCCTCTTGTGTGGCCACCCACAACAGACCATTATTTTGTTTTAGAACGGCATTAACGTGTGGGTTGGAAAGGGATAAAGAAAGCTCAGAATGCTGAGCCTGGGCGGTTACCCCGAACATCAATAGGGTAACAAATATGCTAAGGCGCTTTGACATCTCCTAAGGTTTAGAGGTTTGTCTTAATTTGTGCTTTTGCTAAATTTTTAACCACTGAGTTTTGCCAAGTTGCAAAATTATTGTTGGCTAATTTAGTAAGGATAATATTGCTTTCTTCCTCATTACCTACTGCGCGTAATGCAAGTGCCTTAAAATATTTATGATAATTGTCATCATCGAGGTTTTCGTCCGGAACTTTTGAATAAAATTCAAGTGAATTTTGGGGGTTTCCTTCCATCAAAGCGTTATATCCCGCCAATTGATTATATACATTCATAGCATTGGGATTCCACTCAAGCCCTTCTGTTGAGATCAATTCAAGCTCTTGCAACAAAGCATTGGCTTTTTCATAATAACCAAAGAGGATATTGAACCAAATATCCATTTCATATTTGTTACTCTTGATATTCCACTCAATAATATATTTCTCTCGATCGTCAATAGCTTGTTCTAATAGCAAAATTTTATTCCTTTCACGCAAATCACTCATCGTGGCCAATGAAATGATCGTTTCCTCTTCGTTTTGACTATGCGCAAGGACAAGAAATTTTGAGAATTCGGTAAAAAACTTGGTGTTGTTTTTCTCAATCTCGGGTCTATCGAAGTCGTCAATTTGGTTATAAAGAGAGGACAATAAAAACACAGCATCGCTATAGTTTTTTTCATACATATAAGCATGAGATTGGTATATCGTATAGTTTGTTTTTACCCAGTTTTCTTGTTGCCTATCCACTACACCATTATCGTCCATAATCACTTCAATTCCTTTCGAATAGAAATCTCTTCCTGCATCATACCTCCCTTGAAAAGTATTGATGTGGCCCATCATTAATAAGGCATTGGAATATTGAAAGTTTTGGTTGGGATCTTTTAAATCAATGTTTTTCTCTAATATTTCTATGGTTTTTTTATACGCCGCTTCGGCTTTTGTAAAGTCATTCTTAGCCCGATACACATTTCCTAAAAACCGGGAGGGAACATGGCTATTCGGATAATACTTTTGAATTCTATTCAAAAGTTCTTCTGCCACTTCAAGATCTTGTTCCGCTTGTGCTAATGTTTGAAAAGAATTATCAACAGGGAAATGCAAAAAAGCTAAAGACTCAAGAGCTTCAAAACTTTCAGGATTAATTTCAATGGCTTTGTTCCACATATCCTGAGATCCTTTAGCATTTCTTAAGGAGTTTTTGACATTTCCTGACCAAACATATAATTGATAGTATTCAGGGAATTTTTCTATAGCTTGTGCTAAAAGTTCATCATTTTTTTTCCCATCCCCATTAATGGTTTGTTCATATATCCCACTAATTACAAAGTTTTCGAGTTCAGAAATATTTTCCTTGCTCTCATAAGCTTTTATCAAGTCTCTTCGTCTTATATCTCGTCCCTTAAAATTGTTGAATGCAAGGGCTAAATTAAAGTCAGGATCTAAAATCAATATTGAATCCAATAGGGCCTCATTTAAATAACCTCTTCTTTGCTCTTGGTTTGTCATAAATTCCCGCATAAGAGCAATGGCTTCGGGAGAATCACTTGTAAGTGGAATTAGTTTAACCTCTTTTTTTTCAGCACACGACATCAAAAAAAGACTCACAATAAGTACTGCAATAAAATTTTTCATTTTTGGTTTATGGTTTATGGTTTATGGTTTATGGTTTATGGTTTATGGTTAAAAAAGGTAAATAATAGCTAATAGAAAAACGAAACTTATAATTGCTTTTATGAGAGCTTTTATGGCCGCGTTAACATGTTTAAACTTAGTAAAAGCAATATTACTGGTCACATATACCATATGGCTCAAGTGTTTTCTATACTCAACATCATTAGTCAGTAGATTATTTAAATCTTCATTATAAACTTCAAATGTTTGATACCCCATAGATACATCTCCAAAAAATAAAGGGGAATTTAAATTTGACTTTTCTAATCTGGGTAGAAAACACCTAACGCATGAAATAAATGATGAAATAGTAAAAAATAGAACTACTATGACAAAAAGTATTGAGATATAGTCAGCTAAAGAACTCATTTCAAATTGATAAACGTTCTCTTCATCTAGAATATCTATCGTATAGCCTAATGTAAAAATGAGACTATAGATAGAAAGTATCACACTAGATTTTATTTCTGCAAACCTAATTTGCTCATAATTATAATAGATGATATTCCAATAATCTCTTAATGAAGTTTTCACTAAATTGCATTTTACATTGTAATATAGTGAATTAATTAATTTTTTTTGGAAAAGGGTATATTAAATAATGTTAAGGCAAAAATTGAAGAAGAATTTATTATTTCCAAGGGAATAAATTATGTTGATGAATGCTTTAATTATGAATTGATCTTTCAAAAGTTAGAAGATTTTATAATCAAAAACTTACCCGCTAAATACACATATCATTCAATTGATCATTTTAGGGACGTTGTAGTTCAGGCTGAAAGAATTGCTATGATGGAAAAAGTTGAAAAATCTTTAGTCAATGACATTAAATTAGCTGCATGGCTTCATGACGTTGGTTTTGTTTGGGGTCAAGAAAATCATGAAGAAACAAGCGCTGAGTATGCTAAAATTTTACTTAAAAAATTAAATTTTCCAGACTTTAAAATTGATTTAATTTCTGGTATGATATTGTCAACCAAAATACCACAATCTCCAAAAAATTTATTTGAAAAAATTCTATGTGATGCTGATCTAGATTATTTAGGAAGAGACGATTATTTCATCATTAGCTCAAAACTACTTAAAGAACTAGAACTTAAAAATAATTTGACACCTAATGAATGGATATATCTTCAATCAAATTTTATTAAATCTCATAAATATTTCACAATTACCTCAAGGAAACTAAGAGAAAAGAAAAAGCAAAAAAACCTATCTGAAATTCAAAAACATTAAACGAACTTCTGTTAATTTTTAATTGAGTAATCTATGACCCTAATGGATTTCGATACAAATATTTGGGAGCTGATAGAAATTTTGGGAAACCCTCAATAATTATTTATATTTTCTCAAAAGCTAGTTAAAATTGAAGCCGTTATAGTGTTATAGTGTAGCAGTTTTTAATTTAAAATAGTTATATTACTACAATCAATTAAATAAATCGATATGGAAAAAAATG
>Ga0255760_10006152_pt1 | contig 10102 bp, 6 predicted proteins | sample 071ome_25_FD_179960 | JGI IMG/M metagenome (GOLD analysis project Ga0255760, IMG submission 179960) | Coastal salt marsh microbial communities from the Groves Creek Marsh, Skidaway Island, Georgia - 071410BT metaG (version 2) | ecosystem: Environmental > Aquatic > Marine > Intertidal zone > Salt... | reverse complement strand
ACTTGTCACCTGTCAACACCTGATCCAAGTCATGCGCCTGGGTTTTTAGCGCCGCCAGCCGGGAATCGTAGTCGCCCGGCGCGACAGGGCTCGCCGCAATAACGCGTTCCAGCATATCGATGTCTTCAAAAATATCCCCCAGCGCATACTGAGCGGCGCTCACCTGCCCCGATACCTGCGCCAGTTCTTCCCAGAAGGCCACCACGGCGTCCATGGAATCGCCTGGCAGGCTGGGTTTGCTCATCCGCTCAACGCGAATCGTGACCGGCCCCGCTAGCGCACGACTTTGGCCGTCTTTCACCAACACCAGCTCAGCGGTGTAGGTGGTGTCTGGCGTCACTGGGAATCCGCTGGGTGGCAAACCCTGCCAGTTAGGGGGCGTTTCTACCGCGCCGTGATAGGGGTGCTTTAAATCCCAGGCGACGCGATGTGTGCCCTTCCCGGCGGGAGCATCGAGCCTGCGTATCACTGCGCCCTGCTGGTCCTTGATCACGATTTTCACGGCGGGGGCTTGCTCACGACGCTCGGCCTCGACCACATCCCACCCGGGAAACGCCACCGCCTTATCGGCCTCAACTGCCTCGGCCTCCCGCGCCTTGCGCGCATCCGCCAACGTCTCGTAACCATCCCTGAGGTGATATGTCAGTACAGCGCCGTAGGGCGGGTTGTCGGCCACATACAGCTGATCGCCCTGGGAGCCACGCCGTGTCGCACCCAGCACAGGCCGCTCAAAATACCACTGTGCTTCGCGCGGCTCGAACAAGGTTGCCTCGGCATCAGCGGCGCTATCGATGCTTCTCAACGCGGAATAATCATCCAGCACAAAGAAGCCACGGCCAAAACTCGCCGCCACCAGATCATTTTCCCGCCGCTGGATCTGGATGTCCCTGATAGAAATAGTGGGCATCCGGGCTCCCAGCTTTTCCCAACTACCGCCTGCATCAAAAGTGACGAACACACCAAATTCAGTCGCCGCAAACAGTAGCTCCGCACGCTCATGATCCTGCACGAGGCGCCAGACCAGGTGACGATCAGGAATACCGTCGGTAATCGACTTCCAGCTTTTGCCCTGATTGCGACTCACCAAAAGATAAGGACTGAAATCACCGTATTTATGATTATCAAGCGCCACATAGACGGTATCGGCATCGAACAGATCGGCGCGGATATCATTGACGAAGGCCGTCTTTGGCACGCCCGGTAACGACCCCGCCTCAACCTTGCGCCATGAGCCACCGCCGTTATTCGAGATTTGGATGAGCCCGTCGTCGGTTCCGGCGTACAACAACTCTTCATTCAGCGGCGACTGCGCCAGCGAGGTAATGGTGTTGTAGTCCGACATGGCTTTCAAATCCCAAGGTGCGTCCCAACTCCAGGTCTTACCCATAAACGGGAGCAACATACGGTCCTGATTTCTTGTCAAATCTCCCGAGATCGCCGTCCAACTATCGCCCCGGTCATCCGAGCGCCACACCCGCTGCGAGGCAAAGTAGAGCCGGGTGGGTTCATGGGGGCTGACCAGAATCGGCGAGTCCCAGTTGTAGCGCTCGGGTGGATCGCCCGGTGCGGGTTGCGGTTTGATGTACACCGACTCACTGGTCGGGAGGTCAATCCGCGTAATGTTGCCTTGCTGCCACTGGGCGTAGAGCACATCGGGGTTGCCCGGTTCGGTTGCTGGCTGGTGCCCGTCACCGCCAAGTACAACCCGCCAATCGGCGGTGCGAATACCATGCACGTTATCGGTTCGCGAGGGGCCGCCCTGCGTATTGTTGTCCTGCGTACCACCATAGATGTTGTAAAACGGTTCGCTGTCATCCAGCGCCAGCTTGTAATACTGGGTGACCGGCAGATTCTCCATATAGCGCCAGGTATCGCCGAGATCAAAGCTCTCATAAAGACCGCCGTCAGTGCCCATCATGATGTAGTCGGGATCTGTGGGATGAAACACAATGGCATGCATGTCGCCATGCTGATTGGGGTGAGGCATGGGCGCGAAGGTTTTGCCGCCGTCCTCGGATTTCTGCACGGTGGGCCCAACAAGATACAGTCGATCAAACTGATGCGGGCTGGCGTAAATTTCCTGATAGTAATGTGGGCCCGTGCCGCCACCCACTGCATCGGCACCTTTCACCCAGCTGGCGCCGCGGTCATTCGATCGCCATACACCGCCCTTGGTTCGGTTCAGCTCAATCGCCGCGTAGACCACATCGGGGTTCTGAGGTGAAATGGTGAGGCCGATCTTACCCATATTGCCCGCGGGCAAGCCCTCGGCGAGCCGGGTCCATGTCATTCCGCCGTCGGTCGAGCGATGGACACCGCTCTCAGGCCCACCACCCATATAACCCGCCACCGTCCGGTGATGCTGCCACGTCGCGGCATACAGTGTGTTGGGATCCCGAGGATCCATAATCACGTCAGACACGCCGGTCCACTCGTCATCACCCAAGGTCTTTTGCCAGGTCTCGCCGCCATCAGTGGTAACGAAAAGCCCGCGATCCCCGCCTTTCGACCAGAGCGGTCCATGGACCGCCGCCCAGACTATGTTCGAATTCTCCGGGTGCACCAAAATGGTGGAGATATGCTGTGATGCTTCAAGGCCTTTGTTCTGCCAGGTTTTGCCGCCATCATCCGAGCGATAAATGCCATCGCCGAAACCCACATGTCGGCCACCCACATCTTCGCCTGTCCCGACCCATACGGTTTTTGGGTTCGAGGGGTCCACCGTGACATTGCCGATGGAATAACTGGTCTGATCGTCAAAAATTGGTTGCCAGGTGACGCCCGCATTGGTGGTCTTCCAAACACCGCCGGACCCCACCGCGACGTACCAGGTACTGAGGTCTTGGGGATCCCAATCAATATCGGCAATGCGACCAGACATAAAGGCCGGTCCGATATTGCGCCAGCTAAATCCCGCGAGCGGCGCCGCCGCCTCTTCCTCCGCTGAGATCGCGCTGAGCGGTGTCATCAGTGCCGTCGCACTGAAAAGGGTAACTGCGAAACCAAGTGCTTTCATGGGTTGTCCTTTTTTAATTATTCAGATCGAACAAGCATAACACCGGAACTCTGCCCGATCAGAGAGGCTGTTAAGAACAAAGCCGTAATGGGGTGAGATGTCGATTACGACCCGGGAGTCCAAGTCACACCCAGCGAGAATGCGCGCCCGGGCTGCAGGGGCGCCAGATCATCAGCCGAGCCATAGAAATTCTTGTCGGAGCAATTCAGGCAAGCCAGACTCCACTGCCACTGGGCGTTGATATCCCAAGCAAGGCGCAGATTCGCTACCGTGGTCGCATCAAGTGGCACCTCCCCTGGACCGTGCCGGGACCGCTCAGGCCGATGCATCACATCAACCACGGCGGAAAAAGCCGCGTTTCGATACTTCCCTAAATAACGCCAGCCGGGTGGGTTCAAATCAGCCAAACCATCGCCGGTCACGCGTTCATCCCCAGTTTGACGCTGATAACTCAGCCTATGCTGCCACGCATCACTGGGTTGATAGTCAAGGGTGAACTCATAGCCCTCAATAGTGCCCTCACTCAGGTTGCGGTAACTCCGCAGGTCCTCATCGACGGTATAGCGCTCGATATAGTCCGTGATTTTGGTGCGATAGGCATTCATTGAAATCGTCAACGTCCCGATCACACCCGAGACTCCCACCTCAGCGGCGCGACTGCGCTCTCTTTCGAGCGCAGGGTTCCCTTCGATCGCACCCCGCGCCGTAATCCCTTGGTAATACAGTTCGCTCAACGTTGGAAAACGAAACCCCGAGCCCGCATTGGCGTAAACCATCCAGTTCGGCGACAGCTGGCCGTCCAGTCTGAGACTCGCGCTGGGTGCGGAATGGTGCCGTTTGACACCCACGGTGGTCTGGCTGATGTGGTCAAAACGGAAGCCCATCCCCAGATGCCACGATCCAAGGCGCCATTCGTGATCCACAAATAAACCGGCGTTGTCTTGCTGCCCATCCACGGGGGTATTACTCAAAATCACATCACCTGATGAGTTTCTCTCCCGATAGCGGATCTCAACGCCCCTGCGACCGACCCACTCGAGGCCCATCCGCCCCGTACCACCTGCGAGGTCGTTGGCGAGATAGAACAGTGACCCGACGGTTTGTGCGCGGTACTGGTTCTCCGCAGCCGTGCCGTCTGACTGCGTGCTGCGGGACTGCCAGTCTTGCGCATGATGGAAGCCCCGCCACAACCACGTTTGCTCTCGCGCCAACTCAAACTTGAGCACACTGTGACGCTCGTGGGGATAATCGGTGAGTTGGGCATCGGGATAGGCCTTGGATGACTTACCGATGTCTCTTCCCCAACTCCCTAATGCGCTGACGCGCGCGGTCAAACCATTCCAACGCGTGCGATGTTGCAGCTGTAATGCGGTTTGCCGGTACTGCGAGTGCAGCGGCTCACCTTTCGCCGCTTCGGCGTCGTTGGCGCGGCGCAACGTCCACCCAAGACTGGTATCAGCGCCGAGAAGAGTGCCCACGGAAAGACTCCTCGCGGCATCATTAGTCTGCACCGATGCACTCACAATAGGCGCGCTAAACCATTGCGGTTTTACGGTGATCACACCGCCCATCGCCTCCGATCCATAGAGCGCCGATACCGGCCCCATCACACCACTCACTGACTGGAGCAGAAACGGCGGCAAAAACCCGATGGCATTGCCCGCGGGACGGTCCGTGACAATCGGCACTCCGTCGATCTCCGTGCGAATGCGCGCGCGACTCAGACCGCGCAAGCTGTAGCTCTGGAATAATCCGCCCTGCCCGTTCAGGCTGATCCCCGGAGCAGTGGCTAGCCAATCAGCGATGGTGCGATCAAGCGACACCTGATCGTCTCAGGTTAACAGGGGCACGTTGGTCGACCCCGATAGCGCCTGCGAGAGCTCGTTGCGGGCACCGAGAATCACCACCTCTTCGAGCTCGCTGGCGCTGGGGCGCGCGCACAGGGTGCTTACGAGAAAGACAATGCAGAGCGCCCTTGTTTTGCTAGCCCACCCCGAACACCACGGGTGTGAGACCTCGCATTTTTGAGCCATCAAACATTGCTTCGTCGCGGCCAGGGTGGCTCCGATAAAGGGTGCCCGACAGAGGTTCATTATCGTGACGCGGGCGCCCATAGCTTGCGGCGCCATGTAAACGCCTCAGGAAAGTACCAAAAGAGCAAAAAGCAGTAGCCCGCTCCCGGACGTAATCAGTGTTGTCGTGCGCAGTCGATCAGAGGACAACCCCAGCCAAAGACCGCTGAGCATGACAAACAGCATGCCCGCCGCAAAAAACTGTTGGTAGGTCTTGTATGCCGAGGGACCATGCCCCATGTGCAGCTCGATCATTCGCTTTTGTAGTGACGGCGCGTTGTGCTGCACGGTGACCTTGCCATCTGCAATGTCGAGGCTGTAAAAGGGTCGGGTCGTGGGCCTCGTTATTAAACGTGAACCGCTCTGCTTGACGTAATCAAAGTCAAAATCCAGCACCCCCAATTCCGCCAGTGCTGACGCGACCGCGGCGTGGCTAGGGTCAGCCAACAACGCCTCACCCGAGTCGAGGGTGCCTATCACCGTTTGCTCTACGGTGCCCTTGATACCGATGAGATACAGCCCGCCAGACGATGCCACCAACACGATCGCCGCGGCAAAAAAAGCAGAAAAATACAAATGCAACTTAATGAGTAGGGCGCGGGCCATGTTACTTGTCCTTTAAAGCATTAATCTGCCCGGCGCCGGGTTTGCGTCCGAGCTCGGTGAATGCGCATTGTGCCCGAAGGCATCAGCGCACACCAACTGGCACCCCTCATCGGCAGGACCATAGCGGGCGCTAGGGGATGCGAGTAGAGTAGGCGTCAGCGTATCTCAAAAGCTACTCTCATAAGCATTTAGGCGCCTGTGACACCGCCGAAGAATCATAGGGGGGCTATCCGTTGTCATCGCTTGAGTTCACCACGAGCCCCTTTGCCGAGGCGCTATTGCGCGGCGCGGCGCGGCACCCCGACCGCGACTGCATTGTGGTCAGTGATCAGCGGGTGACCTATGCCGAGCAGGACGCGCGGGCACGCGTGGTGGGTCGCTCGCTCATCGCCCTCGGTATCGAGCGCGGCGATCGCATCGGCATCCTGATGGCCAATGGCCTCGATTACACCGATATTTTATTTGGCGCGTCACTGATTGGCGCCATTCCTGTGCTGTACAACGCCCGCTTCAAAGCGCGCGAAATTGCCCACGTGACTTCTGATGCGGGCATCAAGGTAGTCGTCACCAACGACGTCACCGAGCAACACACCGACTACGTAGAACTCCTGAACCGGGCAGATGTCCGCCAAGCGCCATCGCTACAGACCCAAGTGTTTTTGGGCACGGGGCAACGCGAAGGCTTCATGGATCGCGAAACTTTTTATAATCTCGCCAATACCGTAGAGCCCAGCGCGGTGGATCGACGCCATTCGGGAACCGCGGTGACGGACCTGGCCCTAATGTTTTACACGTCGGGCACCACGGCCATGCCGAAGGGCTGCCCACTCAACCACATCGTGCTGCAATACGCAGGCGTTGTGGGGGGTACCGAGCGACTGGGTTTGATCGAGGGCGATGTGGTGTGGAGCCCGCTGCCCATGTTCCACAGCGCGTTCACCCAACCGCTGACCGGCACGCTGCACGTTGGCGGCACGTTTGTCTCCATGACCCACTTTAATCCGGACGAGGCGCTCGACCTGCTCGCCCGAGAACGCGTGACCGTGGCGTTTCCCGCGTTCCCGACGATTACTCTGCAAGTGCTCAATCATCCACGCTACACCCCAGACACGCTTAAGGGAGTGCGTGTCATGCTGAACGTCGGGCCTCCCGAGGAATTGGTCGCTATGCAGGCACTCATGCCGTATACCACCCAGATCACCTGCTTTGGGATGAGTGAATGCGGTGGTTCGGTGTCGATGTGTCATCCCGATGAATCCCTCGGGCAACGCTCGGACTGCTCGGGAAAGGCCCTGCCAGGCCTTGAGATCGCCGTGCGCGACCCGGAAACCGGTGAGACGCTAGCCCCGGGAGAACGGGGAGAAATCGTGACCCACGGCATTAGCGTGTTTGACGGCTACTACAACGACCCCGTGAAAACCGCGGCCGCGTTCTGGGAGGACGGCTGGTTCCGCACGGGCGATTTGGGCGTGTTGGATCAGGATGGTCGCATTACTTTCAAGGGCAGGCTTAAAGACATGCTCAAGGTGGGCGGCGAGAACGTAGCGGCGATCGAGATCGAGGGCTACCTCGCGCTCCACCCCGCGGTGAACCTGGCACAGGTCGTGGGCTTACCGGATGACAAGTACGGAGAGGTACCCGTGGCGTTTATCGAGCTTGTACCCGGCAATCACGCCACGGAGGCCGACATTATCGACTTTTGTCAGGGGGAAATCGCGAGTTTCAAAATCCCGCGGCACGTCCGTTTTGTCGATGAGTGGCCGATGGGCGCCACTAAAATTCTCAAATACGTGCTACGCGAGAGAATCAGTGCCGAGATGGGCCTCGGCTGAAATCACTATCACTGCCGCAACTATGACCGCGAGGGTATGCGGGCGCTCGCCTCCCCCTTAAGGATCGCCTCGCCCTTTTGATTACGCTGCCACACCGCGCAGGTGATCACGCCTCCGCCTCCCTCAATTGGCTCCAATGCGAGCACTTCGCCACCGCAACTCAATGTGTCTTCAGGAAAGACATTCGCGGCAAAGCGCATCTTGGTCCCGACCAGATCCCAAGGGTTGTGCAGCAAAGACGTGAAGTAACGGTATAGATAGGCCTGATTCAGCGGCCCCTGCTGCACCACATCGTGTAAGCCCCGCTCCTGTGCGTAAACCCGATCCAAATGCAGGGGATTGGTGTCTCTTAAAATTAGCGCAATCGGAATGTAGTCAAAGCGGTCCATGGGCCCAAAATCAATGCTGGGCAGTGGCATGTCGACCGCGTAATCCTCAAAGTAGGGCTTGTCCATGCATTCAATCATTTGAACAAAATGTAGGACTGCTGACCGGACATCAGCAGATCCCCCTCGCGCTCGCCCGCTATCTTAAAAGTCACTTCGATCACGTCGAAGCGGCTCTTCCCCTGTTTTTCATAAACATCGCTAATGGCAGCAGCAATCGAAACCGATTCGCCGACCACTAGAGGCCTGTGAAACTCAATGGCCTGCTCGCCGAACATGGCTGTGCCGTTGCGGTAGTCAAACAGAAAGTCGTCTTGCCAGTCGAAGGTTTTTAACAACCCCAGTACTGCGACAAACGGCGCAAAGGAAGGTGGCGCCAAACGCCCTGCACCTACCCCAGCGCCACCCTCTGCATCATCGAGTGGTGCGAAGTCAGGTTCGGCAACCACGCCGAGAAAATCGTTCACGTCGACTTGCGAGACGGTATAGGTGGCCGCACGCAATTGGCGACCGATCAGAGCGGCGCGATCCACAGTCATCCGTTAGCTCTCTTTCGCATGGCGGCCTGTCTCCAGCCGCAAGTCGCAGCATGTTAACAGCTGGGGATCGGGGGTGCGGTGGATGACCAAAAAATAGCCGCACTGGTCGTCGGCGTGCTTGACGATAAAGGGCGTCTTACTCGATAACTGAAGTCTCCGCATGGATTATCTTGCGCCGGTATAGCGCCCAACTCATGAGCCAAAAAAAACCGGGCTGAGCCCGGTTTTCATATCAAAGGTGTTTACCTTAACTAGCCGCGCGCCATCTTGATGCGGCCCTTGGCTTTGGGTTGCTGCTCAAGGAATTTGAGCGCCCATGCCTGAAATTCGGGCTGACGAGGCGGCTCAAGCCCGGTTTCTTTCTTGCAGCGCTTCTTGAGCTCGGCAATCTCACCACCGCGGTCAAACATTTTGACCTTGCCGCGTTGCTTCGCCATTTTGGCGCGCAGCGCCGCGGTCTTTTTCTCGTCCACGGTCAGGTCCGCCTTCATTACCACGCCGTAACGCTTGGCACCCTCGGAGGATACGAGACCGGCGCGCACGTCGAACTCGACCCGCTCGGTCTCGCGCTTCAAGGGGTCACCGCAGCCACCACCGCCCCAGGTGTTGAAGTACAGAATGTCACCTGCACCGACCGCGATGCGGTCGCACTTGCTCGGCAGCTTTTCTTCCGAGCCGTCAGTGCGCTTGAGGATCTTCTCCGAGCGCCGACCCGGCAAGCCACCGTTCACGCCCCAGGGATAGGTTAGCCAGCGATCATCGTGTATCGAGATCGTGCCGGGCTCCAAGAAGCAGTAACCCATGCGCAGACCGTTACCGCCGCGGTTATAGCCTGCGCCACCGCTATCAGTAATGGTCTCGTAAGTCTCGATGCGCAGCGGGAAGTAGCTCTCGAGGAACTCATTGGGCACGTTAGTGAAGCTCGGCCACAGTGAGTGCCCGTCGGGACCATCGCCCGAGGGCTTGCCAGGGATGCCACCAAAACCGATGGAGTACAGCTGGTACCACTCACCGTTCTTGTCATAGCCCGAGTACATAAAGTGCGGGCTATCTGAGAACCCGGCGCCGGCCAGGAAGTCGGGATCGCCCTGACCCAACAAGCCGCCCAGCACATCAAAAATACGCCCGAGCGCGTGGGTACGACAGGAGAGCGCTGCAGGCTCCCGCGGTTTGAGCAAAGTACCCTCGGGAATCCGCACTTCCATCAGGTCATAGAAGCCATCGTTAAACATAATCTGGGGATCAAACACCATGATCATGTAAACGCCGCAGAACATCTTGAACATTTCTTCGTTGAGGTAGAAGTTAATCGAGCTGATGGACTGCGGGTCCGTACCCTCAAAGTCAAAAATGACCTTGTCCTTCTGCCGCCACATGGCGCACTTAATGCGATACGGGCCCATGCCCAGACCATCATCGCAAATGTAATCCTCGAAGAACTGCTTCTTCTCGGGCACGGTATTCTTGATGAGCTTTGACATGGCGCGCTTATTGCGCTCCAGCAACTCATCGAGTGCCGAGTAGAACTCGTCATCACCAAAACGCTCCGCCATCTCGATCACGCGCTTCTCGGCGGTGCGAATGGCCGCAACCAGTGCGTTAAAGTCACTGCGGTTCCAATTCGGCATACGGCAGTTGTGCAAAATCAGCT
>Ga0255760_10006136_pt1 | contig 10122 bp, 7 predicted proteins | sample 071ome_25_FD_179960 | JGI IMG/M metagenome (GOLD analysis project Ga0255760, IMG submission 179960) | Coastal salt marsh microbial communities from the Groves Creek Marsh, Skidaway Island, Georgia - 071410BT metaG (version 2) | ecosystem: Environmental > Aquatic > Marine > Intertidal zone > Salt... | reverse complement strand
GAACAGAGCTTACGGCGGGGTTTTGTCTGGCGGTGCGGTTAGAGAAAGAATCGTTCGCGCGTTCTTGGTCGAGGAGCAAAAGATTGTGAAGAAGGTGTTGAAGATGCAAGCGGGCAAGTAATTTGTTCGAGCGACCGACCCGAACCGGAGAAGAGATAGAAAGACCTTTGTAATAGCAATATAAACCTTTAGACGAATCACATACATTAACACATATTATATCGTATCGTTTCACTATTGTTTGTTTTGTTTTGACTACAAGTTTGTTTATACATTGTTTCTCTCTCTCTCTCTCTTTCTCTTTTACCCTGCTGCTATGCTACTTATATATCTCGTCTGCGCGCTGACTGCGCTATTTGTTCTGACTAATTCAACTTTAAACGTTTCGCTAACTCTTTCACCTCCTCCTCTGTTGACCGGCGTTACGGAAACTCCTCGCCGCTGGACTCTCTCTGGGCGTCGCCGAAGTTTCCAAAACGTCGCGACACACGGGACAGCTGTTTTTCGTTTTAAACCACTCATTCACGCACTCGTTGTGAAACACATGCCCGCACCTCTTCAACTCGCACACCTCCTCGCCTCTCTTCATCTCTTCCAAACACACCGAGCACTGCGTGTCAGTCTTCTCGTTTGCATTCCCGTTTCCTCCTGTTTTCATCTTCTTCGTCTTTTTTCCGTCCATCTCTTCTTCTTTCTCTCCTTTCATCGTAAACCTTCGCAGCATTTCTTTCTTCGCGTTCTCGCTCAGCGGTTGTTCGAACCGCCGGTCGTCCAAATCGAAGAAGTTCATGTTCCCATCTCCGTTTATCGCTCGCTCGAGCATCTCTTCGAGCATCTCCTCAAATCTAGTCGCCTGTCTCGGACGCGCCGGTGATGGACTAGGTCGAGAAGCGGGTGTTTCCTCGTATTCCGTCCACACCGGTCCTTCGGAAAACAAGCCGTACTCCGCCACCGAATCTCGAAACGGCACGAGCTCCAAAAATTCACCCTCGCCGCACGCCGGACAAATCGGCGGTAAGTGCTCCTCATCCAACGTGGACGCGCACGTGAACCGCTCGCACTGGTGACACCATATTCGAAACGTTATTTCTCTGTTCGTGTTTTGTTCGATTTGCGTCGTCGGATTTTGTTCTTGGTCGTCTTCTCGTCGTCGTCGTCGTCGTTGTCCTCCTTCTGCTGCTGGCACCTCGTCAACATCAGCCGCTGTCGAGCTCGGCGGGTTGAGTCTGTGTTGTCGCCGAGGAGGCATGTTTAGTTACCAGCGTTAGGTGATAGTGGTAGTTGCGTCGTCTCTCGCTTCTTCTTCTCTTCGCTCCGTCTTTGCTTTTTTATTTTCCCTGTATCAACAGCCTCACGAAGTGAGAAAGTCTGACGAATCTGAAGCGTTTCTTTTTCTCACGCGTATTGACTTTTTAAGTGCCCAAAAGGAGACGACGCGCGAAGAAAGTCCTTGGGTTTAGATGCGAGCGCACGCGTAAAATAAGAGCTATAATGAGCATTGCTTTTTTATATTGAACTTTCTACTCTCTCTCTCTCTCTCTCTCCCTCTCTCCATTCTCTTCTCTCTCCCCTCCTCTCACTTTCTCTAATTTCCTTTGAAGACGAACTCTCTTTTCGTCTTCGTTTTTCTTCTTCATTTCTCTCTGACGTGGCTATAAATATACAAAATACTCCTTTTTTTTTCTTAATCCGTGCCTTCGACGGTGGATTCAACTCTCAACAACACGAAACCGAGCGCCAAACCAATGAGGGTGCAACCAAACAAAGTGGTGGCAACGTCACCGATTTCCGTGGCGGCGTCGGCGATTTGGGAGATTTCCATCGGGGACAACGCGGCGGTGGCGACGGATTTGCGGGACTTTTGTTGGACGATGTTTCTTTTGCTGTTTAAGTGTGTGCCGAAAGGAACAAACAGGAAGAAGAGAATATAAAGTTGGTTAGATTTTTCAGTTTTGATTGGAACCGCGCGCGCAAACTCTCGCCCGCCCGCTCGCGCGTTTGAGGAGAGAAGATCACCTCCCGCACGGCGAAGACGAGGAGAGGCACAAAAACGAAAAATCTGAAGCGCGCACAAAACCCACAAAGAGAGAGATACAAAAAAAGAAACCACGTACCAGACGACCGGGGCGGAGACGACGGACTTGGAGAACGACGCAACCTTGGAGGATCTGTTTTTTCATCGCGAAAAGGTGAGAGGTTAGTAAACGCGTTTTAGCATTTTTGAAAAAAAAAGAGAGATCGGATCTCTCTCGTCGGATTATCCAGAAGAGGGGAGAGAGCTCTCTCTCGTCGATGGAAAAAAAAGAGCGCTCTTTCGCTCCCTCGGCGTTTAATAACGAAACGCGCGAAATATGTAACGTCGCAAACGCAACGTGAACGCATCGTCGACACATTTCTACGCGCAAACAGCGCGCGTGGAACTTTCCCGCTTTCGTCGAACTTTCCCACACCCCCTCGGCGCATCACGCGTACGCGCGTTTTTCCTTTCCTCCCCCGTCGTTATTTTCCTCCTCAAAACAACAACAAAGCAAAAAATAAAAAACAAATCCGGGAAGAAAAAATCTCGAAATCCGCTCTCGAACGACATCAACGCACCGTCTGTTGGACGAAACCGTCGGCTTGACCGACGCGACGACAGTGCTCGCGGTTAAAGTGAGTGCCATTTTTGTTCTTTTAACTTCGTAAACTTTATGACGATATGTGGATTTTTTTTTCTCGCTCTTTTTTGATGTGGGTGTTTTTCTCTTTTTTTTTTCTTCTCTCCTTCTCTGCTTCTATATAAAAGGATATCTATCTAATCGCCCCCAATAATAATTTCTCTTCCTCTCGACGAACAGACGAAGCTTTCGTTCGACGCTCGCGTGGGATCGATCTCTTCTCTGAAAAAAAGCATCATCACCCGAGTCAAAAAAAAGTCAGAGAAACCACCAAACTCACCATCATCAATAGGAAAAAGGAAGAGAGAGAAACTACTTGTTACTGCTCTCTCTCTTTCTCTCCAAAAACTCTCTCTCCGTTTTGCTCGATATATATAAATACACGCACAAACGGACGCGTGGTGGAAGAAAAAAAAACAGGCGTAACTTTTACGTCGTCGTCGTCTCTCGAGTGTCGGAGGTGAAAAAAGAACGCGCTCAAAGTCGTTTTTATTCATACGCATCGTCCGATAGAGAGAGATTGAGAGAGAGAATTGTAAAGAAGAGAGGAGGAAAAATCATGTTGAATGGACACCATCACCACTTGAACAACGGTGGTGCGTCTTCTTCCGCGCACTCGGACGCCTCGCACCGGCTGCGAAGAGAAGCGAAGAGAGCTTTGAAGCGGACCGGGTTTACCAGCCGACAGATTTTATGTTTTTTGGGCGTTTTGGTGACGGTGGTGCAGATGATTTTCGCCGCGAAATGGCTGACGAGTTCATCCTCGGACGACGACGACGACTTTGACGACGCGACGATGGACTACTCGGCGGCTGATGTGGACGAGGATTCGAGTAAATTGACGCCGACGATGATGGGTGATGGTAAAGATGACAGCGGCGGAGTAAGTAAATCGGGACCGTATAAAGGATTGCACGTGCACGATACGACGGATAAATACAAGAACCGAGGCGCAAACGGCGAAGAGACGGCGTTGGATTTTTGGGAGAAGCATTTCAAGTTGAAGCAGTCGGTAGATTGGAACGATTTTGCGGTCATTCTGTTGATGGAACACGCGAAAGACGTTCAGAATTTAACGGCGGCGTTAGCACCAGCGATTAGCGGGCACTTTGATGCGAACAACGATGGATTCGTTTCGAGGAAGGAGTACAACGTCTTTTTGCGCAAGTTTGGCGTGCAAGGCATGCAAGAGAGTTTACAGTTTGCCGTGGACGCGTCGTTAGATAACTTTTGGAGACGAGACCCGCTGGATAGACGAAAATCGCATCCGATTGGTTGCGCGTTGTATTTAGACGGACAACACACGAACCACTTGGAGTTGGAGGCGAGTTCTGATTTTCATTTCAACGGCGCGAAGCCGTTCGCGATCGAGGCGTGGTTGAGGCCGCACGCGAGGCCTAAAAACACGGACGCAGAGGCGTTGAAAGCGTACAGATTTGGTGGGGTTGTTTTTTCAAAGTATAACCGAGCGAGAAGAGGACAGTACTTTTTCCAATTGGAACCGGATGGACACGTCTTTTTCCATCGAGAAGTCGCGCCGTGGGGATTGAGGTCAACGGTGACTATCCCGGCTGGGTATTACACGCACGTCGCGGTGACGTACGGTGCAGGACGATCGAAAATTTACATCAACGGTACGTTACGTGGCTCTCAAAGAGAAGGCGCGCAGGCGCATGATCCAGCGACGAGCGTTTTAATCGGCGCTATTCACGATCAGGATAAACCGGCGAGCGGTTTCAACGGCGAAATCGACGAGTTGAGAGTCTGGAACGTCGATCGAACGCAAACGGAAATCGAACAAAACATGGGGAAGACTTTGACGGGATTAGAGTACGGATTACTCGGTTACTGGCCGTTCGACGAGTGTTCGGGTTGGCGCGCGAGAGATAAAATGGGTAGACACGATGCTCAGTTAAACGGAGGTCGATGGGTGCGCACGTCCATCAACGTCAAACACAACGAGAAGATTGTGCACTGCGCGGTGCCTGGAAAATGTTCCATCGACGAAGAAGAACCGAGAGTAACGGGTGCAAACTACATCGATAGCGAACAACTGAGGGCGGACTACTGGAAACGCGCTATTCGGGTCATGGAGACGCAGAACCGCGTGAATAAAAAAGTAATCAAAGAACTCTTGATGACCATGGATACCTTGACGAATCGCGTGCGATGGTTGGAAAAGCAAGACCGCGTGCGCAAATCGCAACTGAAAGAATTAAAGTGGCGACACGGGAATGTCACGGAAGCAATCGGGTTAATGCGCGGAAATTTCACGAAAGCCGGGTTCGGATTCGATGGTAAAGACCCGTTAGATTTGTTGAACGATTTAGAAACTGGATTGAAAAAAAAACATTTTCGCATGGGATTAGGAAACGGCGAAGACGAGGACGAAGAAGATGAAGATACTTTTTTGAACCGAAATAGTAAAGAAGATGGAACGGATAGCAACGAAGACGAAGACGAAGACGAGGAAACGGTGTTGAATAGAGTCAAAGCGAGACGAGAAAAAGCACGATTAGAAAACTTGAAACTTCTCGGCGGCGACAACAAGGACGACGAGGACGAAGCCAATAAAAAGTCAGAGTTACACTTTCCCACAAAGACAAAAGAGGATAAAGAAGTGGACATAGACGAAGTCGGTGGAGGCGGAGTGTTAGCCTCGGGCGGCTCTGAAGATTTACTCAACGCCAAACGTGGCGAGAAAGGAGATATCATCACCACCGAAGAGGACGAGGAAGACGAGAAGGACGAAAAGAAGACGAAAGAAGAAGACGCGGCGACGTTACAGGAAAGATTAGCAGCTAATTTCGTTCAGCACGATGAATCGTAAAGCAGACAGCAATACATACACATAAATCTACATCTACACTACTTCGATTTCTCGCACGTTGCTCGGTAATTTCCCTTTCGCGCCTTTCAAAATCATCTGCGACATTCCGCCGATATCCATCTTCGCTTTTCGTCTCTCGCCTCCGGTACTCCAAAGCTCGTAATCTTTCCCAATCGTCTCTAAAAACCACGGCAACGTCGCTCCTAAAACAAAACTCGCAATCTCGTTTAGTCTCGGTCCTATCTTTGCAAACACACCTTCCGTAAAAGTCCCACTAAACTCCAACTGACTCTCAATGTGGTGCTCGTTCCCTCCTCCGGAAGTCGTCGCCATCACGCTATTGACCACCCTGACGCAACCGATGCTCTTATTCATCGCGTCCACGATTTTCCCATTCTTCCCGCTCACATCGATCATCTCTGCTTTTTCCAGCGTTTGTTTCACCCCACTCTCGGTCTCTTCGATTTTGACCCGTCCTTTTGCCTCGACGGTGAGAAATAGGAATTTCTGAACTCCAGTAGAGACAACGAACGCACTTCCATCGTCCACCATTTCGACTTTATCTTCGTCTATGACGTTGTATTGACTCGCCGGAAGCTTGCAATACGCGGTCGGACTTTTACTCTCATCCTCGTCGTCATCGCTCTCAATTCTCTTCACGTCGACTTGGAACCTTCGCTTGACGTTTAACGTCGTCGATTTAATCGTCGACTTTGATGTCGTCTTTTCCACATCCGGCACGACTTTTTCCAGCGAAGCGTCGTACTCGAATTTTTCTCCACCACCATCGACGCCGCCGCCGTCTTCGGATGAAGAAGAAACAGAAAAAGAAGACTTCCCGCGACGACTTCGAAAAGGAGGACGCGACAGAGAAGAAGACGAGGAGGGTGAAAGTAGCGCGCGCATGCGTATTGTTGTTGTTATTTATGCGTGCGTATCGCGCAAAAGCGTGTTTTTCTCGCGAATTTCCACTCTTTTCTTTTTCCAATTTGGCAGCAAAAACTTTTCTTTTACGTACGCGCGTGGAAATATATGACGAACGACGACGCGCCTTCCTCCGCTCTTCGAAAAGAAGACGAGGCAAACGGAAGAGCGTTCGCGCGAAACAAAACGATCGATTTAAAGCGAGACGACGTGTACGCGCTCGTGAGAATAGAGTTGGAGAAGAAAACGAAAACGAACGGAGACGACAACGAACTTTTACCAAAGGGAGGAGGAGGAAGAAGAACAACGACGACATCGACGACGACGACGGATGCGCCCGCCGGGGCTCTTCCGGTGCCGAAAATGACGAGAGGGACGTTTTTAGAAATCATCGAGAACGCGCTGCTCGTCATGCGAGGCTCGATTGGCGGGAACATCGAGAAACATTTGCTGCATTTTGAGAACGAAGACGAAAAGAGGAAGAAGAAGAAGAGCAAAACCGCCGGCGTCGGCGCGGTGCGAGCGAAGAGGAAAGATTTGGAAACGTTTACGAGCGCTTTGCGAGGATACGACAGATTGTATAAAACGACCGAGAATAGCGAGGACGTTGGTTTACGGATAGAGATAGTTTGCGTGGCGAATTCGCTGTTGGATGTGGTTGGGATCAAACGCGAAAGAGACGCGGTGGAAAGGCTGTTGCGGGGAGGAGAATGACGCGAGGAGGAGATTGAGAATAGATAAATATGTACACGTAGGATAGATGCTAATAGATCTAATACAACTCTAAATTTTATTAAACAGAAAACCCACGAAACGACGTTTCAGCTCTCACCCCGTATCGCTTTCTCCGTCAAAACGCCGATGTGCGGCAGGCACCGGTACGCGCCGTTATAATCTAATCCGTAACCGACGACGAACTCGTCCTCGCACTCGATGCCGATGTACAATCCATCCTCCGGATCTTCCTCATTCCCTCGCGCCAGTAACGTCTCGAACGCTTTCGTGCACTCCGCTCTTCTTCTCGCTTGTTTATTCAGCAACGTCGCGCAGTGCACGTCCGCGGCGCCCAGCGCGTACAGTTTCTCGCACAGCGCCACGAGCGTGTTCCCGGTGTCCACGATGTCTTCGATGACCACGACTGTTTTACCCGCGACGTCTCCTTTCACCTCCACGCCTTTGACTTCCTCCCCGCCTTTCCCAGACGCGTCGACGTTTTCGTACGACGTCGCCACGCACGATCCGAGTTCCACGTCCACCATTATTATCGTACTCTCGTTGTTAGTAGTATTCGCTTTCTCGTACACGCGTCGCATCACGTCCGTCGCGAAAAACATCGCGCCGGTCATGCACGGAAGAAAGAGAACGTTCTCGTACGCGGTCGGTCCGAATTTAGCGTCGAGTGTAGATGCGATCTTTTCCACGGCCGAGGCGATTTCGTCTCGATCGTGCAACACGCGCGAGATTGGGTCCGCGCTGAACTTCATCGAGCAGATAGATAAAGAGCGAGAGAGAGAGGGAAAAGCGGCGTGTCTGTCGTTTGGAGGTTTTTATTCTATAACGAACTTTTCAAAATTTGTACGCGTATTCACGCAATAAAATACTTTCAAGACGCCGCCCCCGCCCCCGCGGCGCGCGAAGAAGAAGAAGCAGAGTTCTTCAGCGTTTCCTCTCTGACGTTTTCGTCCTCGCCAACCTCGCACTCGCTCTCGACCACGCACTCTTTCAACGTGCTGTTCTTACCGACGACGGCGTTTTCACCGACGACGCAGTTTACGATTTGACAGTTTTCTTCGATTATCGCCGACGAACAGACGACGGAGTTTGTGATTTTCGAGTTGGCGCCTATGCGCGCGTCGTGGGAGATGACGGAACGTTTGACGTGCGTTTTTTCGCCGATGAAGACGCCGGAGAGGACCGCGCATTGCGCACCGATTATGGCTTTACCTCCGAGTTCGACGTCGGAGGCGACGTAATTCTCGTGTCTCTGCGAAGGTTCTCGGCCGACTAAAGATTGCGCCGAAGAAAGAATCTCTTTGCTGATTTCGAGAAAGTGCGGGGAAATGCGCTCGATTTCGCACGCAAAATTATCTCGAGGTTGTTCCGGACGACAAATGACCGCCACGACCGGCTTTTCGTTCGCCGCGTTGAAAATGTCGCCGTCGACGACGTTTTCTTTACCGACGTCGTCGTTGTTGTTCGCAACCATTCTCCAAAACTGCGCTTTACACATCTCCGGAACGACGTCGTTCTTCAAAGACAAGCTCTTCGCGCTACCACTATTAGATGATAATTTCTTCAAGCATTCCACCAACGCCTCGGTTTGAAAACAATACACTCGCACGTCTCTGTAGCGCACGCTCGCCTGGACGTTGCCGACGGAATCTAGCGCCGACCGATTGATCTTCACAGTCTTCTCGCTCTCGCTCGCGGAGAACACTAACCTCTTGATTAACTTATTACTAACGCCGCTACCACTACTATAATTGCTAGAAGAGATGTCTAAATCGTCGCTCAAACCGATGTACTTCGCGCCTTTCGGCGCCCTCCCGTACTTGGTATCGATCACGTCCCAAACTCTCCTTTCCGATAACAAAACCGTCGCCGACGCGTCCGCGCGTCTGTGCGCCATGATTATCTCCTCCAAAGGGACGTCGAACACCGTCTTGTGAGAAATGATGACCACATCTCCTCCTCCGTCCTCCGTCGTTTTTTCGTCGTCGTTCAAAACCTCTCTCAGCACGTCTGCGTCTCCTTTCCCGATTCCTCCCGCGCCGGCGCTCACTTCCACGACATCAAACGCCACCCGCGAAACTTTATTGTTGTTGTTGTTGTTGTTGTTATTCCCGTTGTTGCTGTTGCCACGCGTCGACGCGCGCACCTTCTCCACGCACTCCCTCGCGAACTGCCCGCCGTCTCTCTCCGTCACCACCACGCGACACGAGTCGATGAGCGCGCACTTTTGCACCGCTTCCAACGCGTAAACGAGTAAAGGTTTAAACGCGACGAGGTGTTCGCAGGATGGTTTTTTCTTGTCGGAAGAGACGAAAGATAACGCGTTGTTGTCTCCTTCCTCGAAGAAGGTGCCGGCGAGGACGACGGCCTTCATGTGTGTCTCTCGGCGCGTATCTCTCGCTCTCGCGCTTTGGAGTTTTTTTTTCTCTCGAGTCGTTTTGGCATTTTTTGTATTTAGGGTTTAGGGTTTAACCCTAAATTCTCACAAAGAGCAAAAAAGAAGATTTTCCCAACAACCCACACACATTCATCCGTCGTCGCGGTTTGCTGCTGCGATTATTCGTCTCTCTCGATAATATCGTCCGTTCTTGTTGAGAGGGGAGAGGCAGGCAGGAGGCTTCTTCGTCCTTCTTCTTTTCGCTCGCTCTTTCTCGCGTGATAATAATAACATAACTCTTTATAATTATAGAAAAGCATATACATAATAAAGAGAGAAAATCGAAATGTCGTCGGACCCGCTGAACAATCTGAAAATAAAAGCGAGTTCGAAAGTGAAGGAGCTCATCTCCACGGCGCAAGCGAAGAGAGAACAAGTCGAACGGAGCGCGACTGGGAACCACTCCGGGAAACATTCGTTGGCGTACAAGTGCGTGCGGTTGAGAGAGCTGGTGAGGCTCGTCAGGAATGCAAAGACGCAAGCGGAAGAGAGGAGCATAATTGCGAAAGAGTCCGCAGCCATACGAGACGCTTTCGCGGACT
>Ga0255760_10006133_pt1 | contig 10125 bp, 6 predicted proteins | sample 071ome_25_FD_179960 | JGI IMG/M metagenome (GOLD analysis project Ga0255760, IMG submission 179960) | Coastal salt marsh microbial communities from the Groves Creek Marsh, Skidaway Island, Georgia - 071410BT metaG (version 2) | ecosystem: Environmental > Aquatic > Marine > Intertidal zone > Salt... | reverse complement strand
ATACACAAGATATATATAATCACTGTTGTGTTCTACGCCACATTCGTGGCAGTATGTATCAACTTGCATTATTATTTATAGTTACCTTTCTATATTAGAACCAGCACATAACACAAACATTCGTTTGTTTCTGGCTCTAAACACATTGGACAATACAATTCATTATCATTCATAATTAATCCTTTCATAATATATCTACTGTCCTGAACTCAAGAGTTCGGAAGGACAGTAGATATTTATTAACTATTATCTAAATAGTAACTTAAGCTGTTGAATAGTATTTGGCTTACGCTTGGAAACTTCCCAAGCATTTTCGCCATTTAAATACACTTTTGTGCTACAAGCACCATAGTGTATGTTAAGCGGATAGCTTTTACCATTCTTAGCTGGTTTCCAATATGCATCTTTTTTATAGACTATTGGATATAAACAGACATTACATGTCTTTTTATTATTAAATTTATCCATTGTTATTCCTTTCTTTTAAATAGATAAAGATACTTTATAAGTATCAGTCAGTATTCTGACCACAAGTGGTCGGAAGAATACTGAATGATAATTACTCACTGCGATACTCTCGTCATGCTGAGCTCGTTGTATCGCCAGGTTTGTTCCCGATGGTTGCCATACATACTCGTATCATGAACTCCCTACTTACTCGTATGTATCATTGCAACTAAATACTCATTAAGATTAACTCCTTTCTAATAAGTATCAGTCAGCATTCTGACCTCATAGGTCGGAAGAATGCTGAGTGATAATTACTTTTTAATTATGGTTACAAACCTTGTCGAAACAAGCTTTTGTACACCAACAGTCTTCATAGTTGAATTCGGCTAACGCCTCATCACAACAACATATATTATTCATAATTTATCCTTTCTATATAAATAACTATCCGACCTCATAGGTCGGAAGGATAGTTATTTAATTCATCATATCCAGCCAGACATTAGCTGGCGGTGGATTATCGTTACGTTTAAACCAGATATATTTTCGTATACGAAATCTATATCTTTTAAACGCACACTCTATTGTGAATAAATACCATTTTATTTTATTCATAATATCCTTTCTGTCGGAAGGTTCGAACTCAGAAGTTCGAGAACCTTCTAGACATAAAGATATATAATTCATTAGACATACAAGGCATGTTAAATAACTATATATCTCTATATTTTAATGTAATAGGAAGTCATACTGTCTGACCTCAGAAGGTCAGAAGACAGTATGTCTTACTATTTACAAAAATATAGGATACTGTATAGAATATACAGTATATATATAGTTTGACTAGCAGATGTTAATCTTGGTGTCTTACATATAGTACGTAAGGTCTAAAAAATATGCTGGTAATCTTGTACAGAAACCCTGTCAGTAATTGGCTTTTAGGGCATGAGCGGGCATTAGGCTTATGTGATTTGACTTAACCTTTTCTAGTGTCCTTGGGTACTGCCTTTGTCTTTCTAGTGTACTGATTACTCAGTGAGCAGCTTTCTGCATCCCGATTGCACCTTCACCTGTAACAAAATACTTGTGTTAAGTGTTTGTAATTAACTTGACTATAGCATATAATTCTCACTATACAAACATCTAAAGAAAGATAGTTAAACAATGGTTGATACTCCCAAGAATGTAGTCTGTATAGCTGAGGGCTGCAGGAAAAGATTAAAGGGTAAGCAACGCAAATTCTGTTCTCCTACCTGCCAAAAACGACAGTTTGCTAGAGATAAATATTACAACAAGCAAGATGACGTAAAACCTATTAATATAGAACGTAAGTCTGACGAAGGCGACTACGCTTCTGTTAGACGAGGACAGCATTACCGAGCTTTCGTAAGCGAAGGTATAGCTGATGAAGTTGCAACTGGCGATATGACAGTAGCACACGCAGCTTCCCTCCTTGGTTGCACTTCTGCTACTGTCAGTCGCATGCTTGCTGCCTACAAGATAGACAGTAGAAACGCAATAGCAGCAGAAGATTGGGAAATATCAGCAGATGCACAAAGTGCATTAGAAAATTTTTCCGACTTCCGACACAAATATTTTCGCACCGAACTAGGCAAACATTATGACACTGCACCTTTTCACACTAACTGGATAAATAACATTATAGATTCTATAGATAACGGTAAAGAATTATTAATACTGTCACCCCCACGACATGGAAAGACAGAACTATTAATACACTTTGCTGTATATCAAATATGCAAAAACCCTAACGTACGTATTATGTGGGTAGGTGGTAACGAAGATATAGCTAAGAACGCATTGTCTGCTGTGTTAGATGTATTAGATACAAATGAGGAATTACAAGAAGCATATTGTCCACCAGGTACAAACTTTAAACCAGATAACAGGTCAGGTAAAAACTGGTCACAAAATCAATTTACTGTAGGTACTAGAACAGTTTCAGGTATTAAATCACCTACAATGGTTGCTGTAGGTAAAGGTGGTAAAATTCTATCTCGTGACTGTGACATAATAATTGCAGACGACATTGAAGACCATCAAACTACTATGCAACCTGGTGCTAGAGAAAGTACAAGACAATGGTGGACTACAACACTATCAAGTCGTAAAGAGGAACATACAGCTGTAGTTGTTATTGGGTCAAGACAGCACCCTGATGATTTATATAATCACTTACTAGAATCAGATAACTTTACAAGCATTGTAGAAACATCACATGCTTTAGATTGTCAAATACCAGAACACTTAGAAGAAGAACATACTGATTGTATGTTGTGGCCAAATAAACGTAGTTTTAAATGGTTAATGTCACGATTACATTCTGCTGAATCTACAGGTGGTAGACAAACATTTGAAATGGTTTATTACAATCAAGCATACGTAGAAGGTACGCAAATATTTACAATGAATATTATTGACCAATGTATGCGACCTGATTTAGTACTAGGACAAGTGTATAGAAATTTATATCTTGTTGCTGGATTAGACCCTGCATCATCTGGTTATCAAGCATCTGTATTATGGGGTATAGACCAGTACAGAGGTGAATTATATTTAGTAGATTTAGAAAATAGACGAGGTGGTGGTGTAAGAGCTGCACTTGACCAAATGGCACAATGGTTACATGATTATGATTGTAGACATTGGATAGTAGAAGAAAACGGATTTCAAACTGCTATACGACAAGATGCTGCTATTAAAGAATTTACATTACGTACTGGTATAACTGTACAAGGACATTTGACTGGCAAAAATAAACACGACCCACTTTATGGTGTTGGTGCTATGGCAGATTTGTTTGAAGACAAAAGAATTATTTTACCTACTGGTGATGGTGAATCTAATGCAAAAGTACAGAAATATAGGCAACAACTGTTATACTTTGATGGCAAGCCTGTTTCTAAACGAAACAAGGAAAAAACTGACATAGTTATGGCAAGTTGGTTTCCTATGAAAGTTTTTAGGCGTATGCAAAAAGAGCATGCTGCTGACATAGGATTAGACTACAATCCTAGTTATGGAGATTATAAAATGACGGAGATGAACGAAGCACCATGGGCATAGAAAATTTAGATGTAAAAAATTATCAAGAGATAGTTAGAAATGCTTCTGAACTTACATCTGGTAAGTTAGTACAAGAAAGACAAATTTCAAAAGCTAGAATTAAAGCAATTCTTAATGGTGGTGCTGATGGTATAAAAGCTTTACTAGGTAACACAATGGAAACCTCTGATGCTGATTTATTACCAGCTCCTAACATGTTGCAGTCTGGTATTGACCGACTTGCACAAAAAGTATCTGGCATACCTCAAGTTAGAGTAGATGTACCTAACGATAATGATTCTGCTAGAAGTAAAATGCGTGCAGAAAAATTAGAACGTATTGTTACTAACTATGACGACAAACAAGGTTTATTACATCAATTACAACAGGCTGCTAGATGGTTACCTGGTTATGGTTATTGTGCTTGGGTAATTACTACAAAGAGAGATACCAATGGTTTCTTTTATCCTAGTGCAGAACTACGTGACCCTTATGATACATTCCCAGGTAACTTTGGTCCTGACCAACAACCTAGAGAAATGGCTGTAGTAAGAAGAATACCTAGATACAAACTTGCACAAATTTATCCTGAGTTTGCAGAACAAATATTAAAACAAGACGAAGATGCAGAAGAAGCAGCACCAGATACTGCTACACCATTTATGTCTTATGAAAACAACAGAGAACAAGGTTGGGAAGACAATACATATGCTGGTGTAAGAATTATTGAATACTATGACATGGGTGGTACTTATGTAGTATTCCCAGAACGTAATATGATTTTAGATTTCATACCTAACGTTTTATCAACTCCACCATTTGTATTTATGAAGCGTGTGTCTTTTGACCAACTAAAAGGACAATATGACCATGTTATAGGTTTGATGGCAATGATGGCAAAGATAAACATTATGTCAGCAATAGCAATGGAAGATTCTGTGTTTACAGAAACTAACATATCAGGAGAGATAGAATCTGGACAATATAGAAAAGGTCGATTTGCAGTTAATTATCTAGCTCCTGGTACACAAGTTTCTAAACCAATGAATAATATTCCATATCAATTGTTCCAACAAGTCGATAGACTTGAAAGACAATTGCGTATGGTAGGTGGCTACCCTGTTACTGACGATAGTCAATCACCTAACAGTTTTGTTACTGGTGCTGGTTTATCAGAACTTAACAGCACAATGTCACTTATGATTTCAGAATATAGAGATATTATCAAAACAGCTATGGTACAAATGGACCAAAAGAGATTAGAGATGGATGTAGTTCTATCATACTCACAAGGTATTAGTAAAAAACCTATGGCTGGTTTCTTAAATGGTTCTGCATTTAGTGAAAACTATCAACCACTTAGTGATATTGGTGGTGACTTTAAAACTAGACGTATCTATGGAGTTATGGCTGGTTTTGATGAACCACAAAAAATTGTAACTGGATTGCAATTATTACAAGCAGGTGTTATAGACGTAGAAACATTACAAGATAATATTGATGGTTTAGAAAACATAGCAAAAGTACAAGAACGTATTAGAAAAAATAAAGCCGAACAAGTATTGTTTGATAGTATTTTAGCAAGGTCTGCTCAAGGTGATGCTGCAGCTACAATGGCTGCAATAGCTATTTACGAGTATCCATCTGCAATAACAGAGATTATGAAGCAGTTCTACACTCCACAAGAGCCACAAATGTCACCTGAAGAAGAAGCTATGATACAACAACAAATGATGCAACAGCAAGCAGGAGGACAAGGTGGGATACCAACAATGGCGCAGGCATTTGGATTATAAGAAAATGCAAGATTATTTTGATGTAGAGTTTTGGGACTTAGTATACGAGGAATATGGTGTAACAGACGAATTAGATATATTGTCTGAAAATGTAACAGAGATTATTACACCTACACCAGGAATAATAATTCTTATTACTCAGGAGTTTTATGGCAAAGAATAGACGTGGCGGATATAGACAACCTAGTAAACCTGCTGCAGTAGCTACACCACAAGGTGGGCAAAGAACTGATGGTGGACCAGGAAGTAGTAAACAACCTCTTAGAAGGTTACCTGATGCTGAATATGGTCAAAATAAAGCTTTTGTTCAACAACAACAAGCCGCTCCCCTACCACAACAAAACCCTATTCCTGTATCTCCAAATGTTTTTGCACCAACAGAAAGACCAGGAGAACCTGTAACTCAAGGACAACCAATAGGGGAGGGTAGTGGTCCTAGACAACAAATAGCAGATAATACAGATGTTATACTTCAAGCACTATATCAAATAAATCCAACACCTACATTATTGGAGATTATCAACAATAGGAATATTTAATGGCATTTATACTCAACGATAGGAATGAGTATTATGACATACTCAATGCACGTAAACAAGTAGAACTACAAGTTAGTCAGTATAATGCTTTAGCACAAACAAATCCTGAACAAGTTATACAAAATCTAGAAAAATACCCTACTGAATTAGATACTGGTACTGCATTAGGTATGAGTGTATTAGGAATACCAGCAGAGTATCAAGCTGTAAATGAAATAGCTCAAGCTAGTAGAAGTAATAAATTATATAACGAAGCTAAGTTATGGCAAGAATTACAACAAAGATACCAATATGACCATGTAGAAAACAATATGAAAATGACATGGGGTGATTTATGGACAGGTGGACTTATGCCTGGTGGTGCTAAACCTGGAGATGTTCAATACGGAGTTTGGGCATTTGCAGGATTAGATGCATTATTTCAAACATTTGGTCCTTCTGGTAAATGGTCTGTTATTGCTAGTGCTGCAAACGCATTAACACCTGGACAATCTATGAAAGTAGGTAGGTCACAAGCATATCTTAGAGATTTAAGAGCTTACGATAATTTACTTAAAAAAGGTTACACACCACAAAAAGCACAAGATATGTTGCAAATTGACCTTAGTGGTACACAAGTTTCTGGATTAGGTAGAGAACTAGGTACATTAGATGAACTTAGACAACAAATTGAAATGGTTAAAGAAGCACACAAAATGGGTGGTGAACCTGTACTTGCTGCTATGTTTAGAGCTGTATCAGAAGGTAAACCATTAAACTTTGATAGAGCTACTAAGATATCTCTTGAATCAGTTAAAGCAGAAAAAACACCATACTATGTTGCACTTACTACAGATTATGGAATGTCACCTGATGAAGCTAGAAACTTTATTTATAAGAATATTGGCGCACCATTAAAAAACTTTGATGAAAATGGTGAGATACATTACACATCTGCATTTAATCCAAACAAGATTAACTTTTATGCAGGTAGAGCAAGACAAAGATTTTTCTGGGCAGGACAAACAGAACAAGATTATTTTAGACCTGAGTGGGCAGATAGAGATATATTACTTGAATACTCACCAGGACGTGTAACTGCAGCTGAAGTATATGCACCAGGTTCAAAAGCATTTAATATTTTATCTGGATTAACAGATGCTACTTATCAATTAGTTCCTGAATTATTTGCTGGAAAAGGTGTTAAAGGTGTTAAGAATTTACAAAAAGGTTTACGTAGAGTAAATCCTGTTATGGAATTATTAGATGAAGGTGCATTAGTAAAAGGTACTAAATTTAGAAAAGAAACTGTACGTGTAAGTAGTAAAAACTTAGCAGATAATATTTTAGAAGAAGTAGGTCCTGCTATTGACGGTGCTACAGGTACAGGTGATTTAACTGGTATTGTGAATAAATCTGGTCAGTTAATTAAAAATCAGTTAATTGGTAAAGATATATCTACAACTAGAAAAGCTTTAAAGAAACTTAAAAAAGAAAATACATTGTTTGGTAGAGTACCTAAGTTTTTTCAAACAACAAAAGATGATATTTTAAATAATCCTACTAACACAGAGTTTTTTAAAGCATTAGCAGAGGAAGAAAATCTTTATTTAATAAGTACTAATCCAATTACAAAACATTTACCTGCACAAGTACAAGCAGATATTGTTAAAGAAACTGATTGGCGTAAAGTACAAGGAATGTTTGATGACATGATTTCATCATCTGGTTATGCAATACGTAATGATGTAGGACAAATGGTACCTTATACATTACCAGGAAAAATGTTACCAAAGACTGGTTCATTAGCTGTTAATAAATTTTTACAATCAACTGGTTTAAATCCTAATGCTAGTTATAGAACATTTGGTAGTTGGGCTGGAGAAAAAACTAGAAAACTTAGAGAAGGTGTATTTCCTTTAAGACAAAGTAAACGTAATCCACAAAAACTTGTAGAAGTAGGTAACGAAGCTGTTATTGATACAATGGATGCTGTATCTGATAAAGTACATACTTTATCTAAATTAGAAAATTCTACACCGTCATATGTACTAGAAGCATTAGAACAAACAGGTACACCTAAATTTGAAAGATACTTAGGTTTTAGTTCTAACTTTAACTCTAGCTACAATCCTTATTACAGAAAGTTATTAGGAGTTGTTCCTGATATGGGAATACCTCTTAATAATTTAAATGTTGGATATAGACAGTTATCTTCTCATTTGCAAATAAATGGTTATGACGCAGAGAATGCTAGCAAAATTATGCAAGAGTTTATGGAAATAAATCCATTAGATAAAACTGCATATAGAGATTTTGCTTTTAAACAAGCATCAAGAGATTTAAAAATGGTAAGAGCTAGAGGTGGTAATCACGAATATATAGCTGACCATGCAGAAAAAATGTTTGAAGGTCTTAACAAAATGAAAATATATGCAACTGATAAAGATAAAAACATACTTCCTAACGTAGGTTCTAACTACAGAGGTTTTGAAATAAACGAAGTAGGTTACGCTACTAACGAAATTGGTGAAGCAGTAACTACTATGAGTGGTTCTATGTTTAGTGAAATGCAAGATAACATTGCACCATTAATGGATTATAGGTTAATAGAGCGTGCATTAGGACCATTATTTAAAGCTTATCCAGATAATCAGTTTAAAGCTACAAGTATTCTTAGTGATAGTAAAAAATATATTAAATATAAAACACAACATTTGTCTTGGAACAAAGCAGATGATGTTATACCTAATCCATTTGATGACGGTATTTTAAATGTTAAAAGATTAGAAAATAATTTTGTTAGTAACTTAATGTCTTTCTATACAAGAAATTTATTTAAACCATTTGTACTTATGAGAGCAGCTTTCTTTACTCGTGTATTTATGGAAGAACAAGCACGTATAGCTGTAAAAGGTTTATCTAGTATATACAACAGACCATATGAATATTTTCAATGGTTAGCTGCACATAATCCTAATTCACGTGCTGGTAAGTTATTAGAAAAATTACCATTAAGTAAATATAAAGCAGCTCAATACAATCCTGATGCAGTAGATTTTCTTATGCAAGAAGAAGTTATGGAAGCAATGCAAAAGACTATGCGATATGAAGATATTGCTGGTGGTGCTAACAAAACTAAAAACAATAAATACATTGAGTATTTAGGTAGAAGTACTGCAGAACTTACAGAACCACAAATAGTTGAGTCTGTATATCACGAGCTTAGATTATTAAGAGGTGACCCTATGGCTGCTGCTGTAGCTAAATATGGATATGGTACTGATGAACTTGCTCAATGGATAGCTAGTGATGCTGGTAGAGAAGCTAGATTACAGTTTATTAGATACAAAGGTAAAAAAGCACAAAACTTTATTGATGATACACATAGAGATTTAGACCAACATTTACAATATCTTGAGTCAAGAATAAGAATTATATCTGGTGGTACATTTGATATTGCAAAAGATGCAGTAAAAGATAAACGAGGTAAATATTTATACTCGCTACGTAAAGGTGGTAATGGTGGTAACTCTGCTATTAGAACAATGATTGCTGATGGTAAATTAACTAAGTATGGTGCAACTGGTAATAACAAAAAAGATATTGTAGAGTTTTTTAGTACAGAAGATGTGTTCTTTAAAAAGTTTAAAAAATCAAAAGTTACTGATGAATTAGCAAAATACTATAACAAAAAAGATGGTATTGACCCAGGTACTCTTACACAAATTGTAGATAAAGCAGAAGATATGACACCACAAAATTTCTTAGGTCAAGTTGAAGATATGATGAATAATGCTTATCAAGCAATATTTGATAGATTAATGACAAAACCTATTGGATATTTAAACCGTTCTACTACATTTAAACAATTTAGATGGATGTACATACAAGATAGATTTAAAGATTTTGATAAAGGATTAAGAAGTAAATTTATTAAAGAAGCTAAAGAAGCTGGTGTACCTAAAGATATAATTGATGAAATGATAGGTTTAGATAAATTATTTAAACCAGGAAAAATATCTAATTATGAAGTAATGAATACAGAATCTAAAGCTTATGCATTAGCTGGTGTTAAAGAATTACTTTATGATACTAAACAAAGACATACTTTATCTGACAAACTTGTAAACATATTTCCATTTATTGAAGTATGGTTTGAAGTATTCCAAACTTGGGGACAGTTATTTGGCGAAAACCCATACGTATTAAGAAAAGCACACTTAGGTGTACGTGGTGGTGGAGCAGCAGATGCGTTAGGTTCTAGCTCAGAAGATGGATTTATATCACCAGAC
>Ga0255760_10006121_pt1 | contig 10138 bp, 9 predicted proteins | sample 071ome_25_FD_179960 | JGI IMG/M metagenome (GOLD analysis project Ga0255760, IMG submission 179960) | Coastal salt marsh microbial communities from the Groves Creek Marsh, Skidaway Island, Georgia - 071410BT metaG (version 2) | ecosystem: Environmental > Aquatic > Marine > Intertidal zone > Salt... | reverse complement strand
ACCCGGGAGCAGTTCGGCCGCCCGATCGGATCTTTTCAGGCGTTGCAGCACCGGCTTGTCGATGACTCTCTGGCGCTGGAGACCGCGCGGTCGCTTCTCTATCAGACCTGCAAGGCGTTCGACGGCGGGCGGGGCCAACGCGCGATGGCCGCGGCGCTCAAGGCGCAAGCCTCCGAAGCCGTGTTGCAGGTAACGAAGTCCACGATACAGCTTCACGGCGCGATCGGTTTCACGTACGAACACGATGCGGGGCTGTATCTCAAAAGGGCCATGGCGCTTTCGGTACAGTACGGCACCGCCGCCGATCACCGCAGACGGTTCGAAAAACTATCGCAAGAGTCCGAAACGGACGAACGGCCGGATGGTTCCCGGCGCCGAAAACGGGTCAGGAAAAAGCGCCGCCGGTCTGTGTTTGCCGGGATGTCCGGGGGATAATTACCCGCTCTTCGGGAAACCAGACCTTGACCGTTGTTCCCCGGCCCCTGTCGCTTTCGATTTCCAGTGTGCCGCCATGCAGCTCGGCCAGAGAGCGGCTCAAGGGCAGGCCAAGCCCGGTGCCTTCCTGCTGGGTGCTGTATGCATCCTTGATCTGGCCAAACATGCCGAGTGCCTTCGGGATGTCTTCCGGGGCAATGCCGATGCCGTTGTCCGATACTTCGAAGATCATGCCGCCGAATTCGGGCTGGTAAACCGCCAGATGAATTTCGCCCTGTTCCGGCGTGTATTTCACGGCGTTGGTAAGAAGGTTCAGCAATATCTGTTTGACCTTCCGCTCATCCGCCAACAGGCGTGGCGGGCTTGGCGCCAGGTCGACCCGTAAAGAAAGATCGCTCCGGCCGATACGGTCATGCAGTATCCGTTTGCAGGATTCAACGACACCGGCCACCGAGATTTCCTGCTCGTACAGTTCCTCTCTTCCCGCTTCGATTTTCGAAAAGTCGAGAACGTCGTTGATCAGGTCAAGCAAATGCCGGCCAGCCTCAAAAATATCTTCGGTATATTCCCGGTAACGGTCACTGCCCAGCGGACCGAAAGACTCCTTGGTGATGACTTCCGAAAAGCCGATGATCGCGTTCAGCGGTGTCCGCAATTCATGGCTCATATAGGACAAAAAGTTCGACTTGCCTCGATTGGCCGCGTCCAGCTCCTCACGTGTCTCGGTAAGTTTCTGCGCCGTTTCCATCAATGTACGAGTCTGGTTTTCGAGCCGCGCCTTTGTTCGGGTCAATTCGACAAGCTGTTTTGCCGCTTCTTGCTGGGAATCCCGCAATTCCCTGAGTTCTTGGCCCAAATCGCTGATACCGGTGGCCGCAATTCCGCAACGCACACTGTTTTCCGTGGCCGGTTCGGCCCACGCCAAAACCCTGACGGTGATCGGGCTGCCGTCTTCATGGATGGATACCATATCCGTGACGGCGCTGCCGTGGCCTCCATTGATTTGCCTAAGCAGGGAAAAAAACGCGCGCCTGTTCGCGGGGCCGAACATAGAAGCGGCGCGGCGCATATCCCAAATCGACACGGGGCGGCTGGTGCCCGGACCTTCGGCGACTATTGTCCCGTCATTGCCGACGTTCCAAAGCGCGATAAGGCCGGCTGGGGTGGTTGAACAAGGAGATCTGGGCACGGACTCGTCGCCGGCGGCGCCTTCAAGCCGCGTTTGAACCGCTGGCCGGTGACGGTCGCGCCAGCTTTTTCGGGGCTTCTTCCCCCTCCGTCAGTTCCCCGAGAACCGTCAGCGCGATTTTTTTCTTTTCGTCGTCCTTCAGGTTTTTGACGGCCTTTGCCAACCAAAATCGCGCTGTTTCCCGATCGGTCGTAACACCGCGCCCGTCGCGCAACATCAACGCGAAGACGAGTTGGGCGTTGCTGTGCCCGCATTGCGCCGCCAATTCAAACCATGTTGCCGCCATACGCAGATCCTTCGGGGCACCCTTGCCCAGCGCATATATATTTCCAAGCGCGTTCATGGCACCCGGATGCTTCTGTGAGGCGGCCATTCGAAACCATTTGATCGCAGTGGCGTTATCCTTTTCGACGCCCGTTCCCTCCAGATACATTTTGGCGAGCAGATACGCCGCGTCGGGGTTCTGGTTCTCTGCCGCGCGCATGTACCAGCGCAACGCTTCGGGCAGATTACGGATCACCCCGTCGCCCCGGTGATAGGCCTTTCCCAATCGTAGTTGCGCCGAGGAGTCACCGTCGGCCGCTGCCCTTTCTGCCGCAAACAATTCAGGGGAGAATTGACCCGGAACCGGCCGTTCCTTGGACAAGACAAACCTGCCGGGGCAATAAGGAGCTCCGTCAGAGTTTGATGGGTTGTGTGTTTCCATGTCGCAAGGCTTCTCGGACCGATAAATTCACGAGTATTCATAGCCTTGCCGGAGTTTCACATTCGTTAAGTTTTTCAGAATTCCGTTTACCGGAATTTCACTTGTTCACGATATTTTCGACCCCGAATCAGGCTCTTAGTGGCGAATTGGTGTACGGGATGGATTTCCGGGAACTGGCGAAAAGTATTGTTTGCAATGTTATTGCCGTGGCGCTGTCGATGACGGTTTCCGCGGTAAACGGGCTGTTGCCGCATCGCCCTGACTGGCTGGAACGGGTGGAAGAGCTGGCATCGCATTTTCGGGCGGTTTCCGAAGGGAAAACGGTTCCGGAAAATGAAGCCGGGCCAGCCGCAGAAGAGACGGAATTCGCACCACCCGCCATGCAGGACGATTTCCAGCGTTTGCTGACGGCCTATAATCATCTGTGGCAGTTTACCCAGAATCTGCGAAGTGACGGGCTGGGGCTCGACGACGAATTTTGCGAGCGAATTGAATCCGAATGGTCCGTGACCACTCTGCTGACCTATATGCGAAATGCGGACCGGGCGCTGCAGGATCATGCCACCGAAGCCGTTGAAGCGGCCGGACATGTAATGGCGCCGCCGGGCGATCCCCGGTAACCATCCCCTCGACCGTTCCCGAAGGCCGCCGCGATTGTCTCGCGGCACGGTACGGCCTATCCTTCAGGTCTTTCGACTCGCAGGAGGCGCCCGATGAAAGACGCTGTATTTGGTGGAACCGGCAGGATACTTTCCCGCCCCGGGCTTGGCTGTATGGGGATGTCCCATATCTATGGCGCGGCGGACGACGCGGAATCGATCGCGACAATCCAGGAAGCGATCGATCTTGGTGTACAGCTGCTGGATACCTCCGCCAGCTATGGCAGCGGCCATAATCAGGAATTGATCGGCAAAGCCATCAAGGGCCGTCAGGACAAGGTTCTTGTGCATTGCAAGTTCGGCAGCCGGCGTAACGCCAGTGGCCAAAGCGTTTCCTCCAGCGCCAGCATCGATACGGCGCGTGAAGACTGCGAAGACGCGCTGCGCCGGCTCGGGGTGGAGGCGGTGGACATCATGGCGCCGTCCAGAGTCGATCCGGAGGTCCCGATCGAGGAAACCGTCGGGGCGCTTTCCCGGTTGGTCGAAGACGGCAAGCTGCGCTTCGTCGGATTATCGGAGGCAGGCGTCGAGTCGATCCGCCGCGCCAACGATGTCCATCCCATTGCCTCGCTGCAGATGGAATATTCGTTGCTGACCCGGGACTATGAGGCGGAACATAAAGCGGTCTGCGCGGAATTCGGCATGGCGCTTATGGCTTATGCGCCTTTCGGACGCGGACTATTGACCGGCATGTTTGAGAGCGCGGCTACGATCCCCGAGGGCGACCGCCGCCCGAAGGATTTTCCGCGTTTTCAGGAAGGCAATCTGGAAAAAAATCTGGCGCTGGTCGCGAATCTACGGGCATTGGCGGATGCGAAAGGCGCAACGCCGGCGCAGGTCGCGCTTGCCTGGGCGATGGCCCAGGGTGATGAGGTGTTTCCGATCCCCGGCGCGAAATCTCGCGGCCATCTCAGGGAAAACGTCGCCGCCGCCAATGTGGAGCTTTCCGCGAAAGACCTCGCCGATCTTGGTGGCTGGTTCGCGCCGGAAAACGTGGCCGGCGACCGCTATGGCGAAAGAGGGATGGGACGGGTCAACCGATAGGCCGGCCCGCCCCGTCCGGGTCAGTGTTTCATGTTGCCGTGACCGCCATGCCCTTTATGCATGGCATCGCCGCCTTTCATGGCGCCGATCCCTTTGACGGGGACCGTGATTTTCATCTTGCCGGCCTTTTCGAAGACCAGCGTCAGGGGGAAGCTTTCGCCTTTCTTCAGCTTGCGCGTCAGGCCCAGAAACATGACGTGCAGACCGCCCGGTTTCAGCGTTACGGTTTTGCCGGAAGCGACGGCGATATGATCGACCTGCCGCATACGCATGATATTGCCGTCCCGGATATGGGTATGCAGCTCGACCCTCTTGGAGACATCTGCTTCGGCGGCGACCAGCCGGTCCTCCGCCTTGCCGTGATTGGTCAGCGTCAGAAAGGCGGCGCCGTTTCTGCCGACCGATGCGCGCGCCCAGGCGCCGGTAACGGCGACGCTCTTCATGGCCTGATGCATGCCCTGCTTTATGCCATGTCCGGACTGCATCTCATGTTTCATATGGCCGTCGGCGAGTGCCGGACCGGTAGCGAGCAGCGCGAGCGCGCTGAATAAAGTAACGACTTTCATCTCTCTGTTCCTTTGTGTTGCGGCCCGTTAGCCGCGATTGATCATTGATGGAAGGATTAACAGAGAAGAGTTGGTGGTCCGCGAATAGTCGCGGATGCTGTGACGTTGGATCGGGTGAGAGCTTCCGCCCGCGCCTTGGGGGCTTCTGATCGCGGAATTTCCAGGGCGGAAATTATTGCGGTATCGGCAGGCGCGGCACCGTGTGAAATCGGCAGGGGGCAGGCCTTGCAGGATGCGTGTGACTCCGGATTGTCCGGATCGCCGGGCAGTCCGGATGAGCCATGCGCGCCCGACAGGCAGAGCGTTTCCGCACCACCGAATGGCGTGGTGGCCGCGGCGATTTGTGTCCAGCCAAGTGGCAGCACGATATTGAGCAATACCGCCCAGACCGCCAGCATCTGGCCGGAAAATCCGAATTTAAGCCGAGTGATCAACAGATAATGCCGTTTCTCAAATTTCTTATTGCCGTCCGGAGCCTGTCGGGGGTGCAGGGCGCGCGCCGGACACGAACGCCCGTCGCCTGATATATGCCCCCGAATATCGCCGGTGCCGTGGCGCACAGGGCCGGTTCGCCGATTCCCTTCGCGCCCCACGGTCCGGTAGGTTCCGGGTCCTCGACTATATATGTGGTGATTGGCGGGATATCGCCAATAGTCGGAATCAAATAGTCATGAAGATTCTCGGTCCGCCCGGGCACATATTCCTCCATCAGCGCCAGCCCGAGCCCTTGCGCGGTGCCGCCCTCTATCTGACCCTCGACCTGTACCGGGTTTAGCGCGCGCCCGACATCATGCGCCGCCTCGATATGAAGAACTTTCACCGTTCCCAACGCGCAATTAACCTCTACCGCGGCGGTCTGGGCGGCAAAGCCGTACGTGCCATAGGGTTCGCCTTGCCCATGCGCATCAAGCCCGGTCGCTGGCGGGTCAAAGTACCCTTCGCCGGTAAGAACGTCGCCGCTCGCCTGGGCTTGAAGCGCGGCCAAATCGATCTCATGAACCGCTTCGCGGTCATGGACGATGATTGCGCCGTCGCGGATTTCCAACCGCGCATCGCCGCCTGCATTGGCCAGCCGCAAAATCTGCGCGCGCAAATCCTCGCCCGCGAGTTTGGCGGCATTGCCGGAGACATAGGCCTGTCGCGAGGCGGAGCTTTTCCCGGAATCGGGCGTTCGGTCGGTGTCGCCCCACACCAGATCGATATCGCGCATCGCAATACCCAGCGCATCGGCGGCCGCCTGTACCATCGTGGTGTTGGTGCCCTGGCCGATATCCTGCGCGCCGGAATAAAGTGTGACGCGCCCGTCCGCGGTCAGACCCATCCGCATGGTGGAGGGGTTGGAAAGGGATGTGTTGCCGCAGCCATACCACATGCAGCCAACACCAACGCCGCGCCGTAAATCGCCCGTCGCGACAGCATTAAACTCTTCGGCTGCCGCCCGTGCCGCTTGCCAGCCCGGCCGCAGCGCTTCCAGACATTGATCCAGCCCCGCGCTTTGCAGTACCTGTCCGGTGCCGGTTGCCTGACCCTTGCGGATGGCGTTTTGCAGGCGGAATTCCAGCGGATCGATGCCGGTTTTCTCAGCCATTTCATCCATCAGCGCTTCATGGGCGATGGCGGCCTGGGGCACGCCGAAGCCGCGAAAGGCGCCCGCGACCGGATCGTTCGCGAAAATCGCACGCGATCTGGCTTCTATCGCGGGGACGAAATAAGGACCGGATGCATGGATCGGCACGCGGTCTTTCACCGTCAGGCCCCAGGAAATATAGGCGCCGGTGTTGAAATCGCCCTCAAAGGAAAATCCGGTCAGCATGCCCTTCGCGTCGCAGCCATAGCGCGCTGAAATCCGCGACGGGTGCCGCTTCGTGCTGGCCGCCATCGATTCCCGCCGGCTATAGACCATGCGGACCGGGCGGTTCAGCTTCCAGGCGGCGACGGAGAGAAAGAGTTGCACCGACAGATCCAGTTTGCCGCCGAAACCGCCGCCACAGGCCGTCGGCACGATACGGACATTTTCCGGCGCGATGCCCAGAATCTGCGCGACCTCGTCCCGGTCCATATAGGGGGATTGCGTGCTGGCATAAATTTCCAGCCGGTCGCCGGCGCGCCGGGCCCAGCCTGCTTCCGGTTCGATATAGGCATGTTCGACAAAACCGGTTTCAAAATCGCCTTCCGCAGTGATCTCGCTGGTGGAAAGCGATGTGCCCGCATCGCCCTTTCGGACATAACCCTCGGCCAGAATATTTCGCGGCTTGTCGGGGTGAATATCGTCCGCACCCTCAGCGAGCGGCGCATCGAATCCCTGCATCGGGCCAAGTTCGGCCCACGCAATCGGAAGTACTTCGTCGCGGATGCCGTAGATGGTTTCATAATCGCCGACCAACGCCAGGACGGGTTCGCCGCGATACCGAACCTCCCCCTCCGCCAGCGCGGGTTGGTCCTTCACATCGGGATAAATCCCGTAACCGTTATTTCCAGGCACGTCCGCCGCCGTGATGACGTCCACCAGCCCCGGATGTGCCTTGATAAAATCATTGAGATCGCCGATTTCGAACGCCGCGCGCCAATATGGCGACCGCACCGCCCTGATCCACAACGCGTCAGCGGGTATATCGTCATCGCCGAAATTTTCCGCGCCGGTCAGCTTTGCTACACCATCGGTCTTGGCCGCGCGGGCACCCACCGCCGCGCCTGCCTCCGGATCGACGATGGCGGCCTCCCCGGTATTTCCAATATGGAGAATGGCCTCGATGATCTTGCGATATCCGGTGCAGCGGCATAGTACCCCGCCCAGCGCGTCCATGATCTCGTCTTCGGTCGGAGTCGCATTGCGTTGCAGCAAGTCGCTAGCCGCCATCAACATGCCTGGTGTGCAGATGCCGCACTGCGCCGCGCCGAAGGCGTGAAACGCTTCCTGCAGATCGTTCAGCTTTCCGTCCCGCGCCAACCCTTCGACGGTGACGACATCGCGCCCGGCGGCTTGCGCGGCCGGGACCATACAGGCGCATATCTGTTGTCCGTCCAACATCACAGTGCACGCGCCGCAATCGCCGGCATCGCAGCCGATTTTCGTCCCGGTCAGCCCGAGTTCGCGGCGCAGGACATTGGCCAACCGTTCGGATGGATTGACGTCGATAGTCCGCGCAACACCGTTGACCGTCAGCGTTACATTCATCGTCCGGCCCCCAGTTCGGCGAGGGCGCGGCGGACAAGTGTCAGTGCCGCGTCATTGCGGTAATTGCCGGTGGCGCGCACGTCGTCAATCGGCGATAGCGGAGAGAGGTGTCTTTCAGTGGGAACTTCCGCTAACCCCGGTTCGATTTCTCGTCCGGCCAGCGCCGCTTCCAGTTCGGGCAATCGTTGTCCAACCGCCGAACAGGCACCGACCGCAATACGGGCTGAGGCGATCCGGTTGTCGCCATCCGCCTCCAGCACCGCCGCGACCATCGCGATGGAAATCACCAGATAGCGCCGCGCGCCAAGTTTCAGAAAGGTGGAGGTGCAATCGCCCGCGGGTTTGGGAACAATGATCGCGGTGACGAGCTCGTTCGTTCCCCTGACCGTTTCACGGTTTCCGGTAATGAAATCGCCAAGGGGAACGGAGCGGCTTTTCTCAATACTCGTTAACTCAACATCCGCATTCAGGGTAAGGAGCGGTGGCACTCCATCGGCTGCGGGGGATGCGTTGCAGATATTTCCCGCGATGGTTCCCGTGTTCTGGATTTGCCGTCCGCCGACTTCCCGCGCAGCCCGCTTCAAGCCGTCGAAAATGGCGGGCAGGGGTGTATCGGCGATCTCCGACCAGGTGGTCGTCGCGCCGATCCGCCAGGCGGACTCCTGCTCTTCTATCCCGCGCAGGGAAACGATACGGGAGATATCCAGCACATCGTCATCGACAATCCCGCCGGCCCGCGCGGGATAGAAATCCGTCGCACCGGCCACGGGAGAAAACTTCCCGTTTGCCAGTGCTTTCAGCGCGTCATTCAGGGAGTCAGGTTGCAGATATTCCGGCATTACTCGTCCGGTGACGACTTTCCTTCGAGAAGATACCCAAATCGCTCCCGCGCGCTTCTGGCTTCATCCGGCGTCGGTGCGTTAACCATCGGAAACTGGTCACGCCAGTGGTAGGGGCGGCAGGCATCAATGATGGCCCGGCTGTTGGTCATATTGCCGGCCGCGCGATCCTCAGGCGGAATCCTGGGGTCCAGCGGCGTCGACCAGGCATTATGGATGATGTCGATTGAGGTTGCCGGGTCGGACCGGGTGATCATCGCCCAGGTGAGTTCCTCCAGATTTGACACATCCACATCGTCATCGACGACATAGACATACTTCCCCGCATAGGCGCCGAGATGACACATTGAAGCGACGTGCCCGGTCTGCATCGCATGCCCGGGATAGCGCTGCTTGATCGAAACGCCGACAAGCATCCGGCCGTTGCCAACTTCATGTGCCCAGGCGGCGGTGACGTCGGGTATCCCGGCGCGCTCGATATTGTCCCGCAACATTGCGGACCGGGTAATCGATCTGTAACGCGCCAGTTCATCCGGTGGGCGTTGCGGCGGCGCCCCCAGCATGATCGGGTTGTTGCGGTGATAAATCGCGACTACTTCCATGGTTGGTTCAGGGCGCTCGTCAGAGGCGTAGTACCCCGTCCATTCGCCAAACGGACCTTCTCGGCGCTGGTCATCCGGATCTACAAACCCCTCGATGACTATTTCCGCGTCGGCCGGGAAGGGCAGGCCGGTATGTTTTCCCCTGACACATTTGAGTGCTTCGCCCCGCATCGCGCCGACCACGTCAAACTCGCAGACCCCCGGGGGCATTTCCGTGCAGCCATTCAGAAAGGTCATTGGGTCGCCGCCAATGACGACGACGGACGGCATTTTTTCGCCCCGGGCGAACCATTTATCGCGGTGAACCCGGCCATGCTTCCCGGGCGAAATGTAAAATCCGACATGCTTGCTGTCCTGGATCATCACCCGATAGGTGCCGACATTCAGCCAATCCGTGTCAGGGTCCTTGGTGACATTATATGACCCGGTTCCGATATACCGGCCGCCATCGGGTTTGTGCCAAAGAGGCGTCGGAAAAATACCCAGATCAACGTCATCGCCTTCGATGATGTTCTCCAGCACCGGGCCATCGGTCACAATTTCATGCGGGATCGGCTCAAACCCCTTTACCTGATGCTGGTAATAGGCTTCTGACAACGCCACCTTGTCCAGATCGGTCGGAAAGCCGAGCGTCATGTTCTTGCGTTTTCCGCCAAAGAAATTGACCAGAACACGAAACCCTTTCTCATGGCCCTTTATTTCGTCAAAGACCACACAGGGGGCTTCATCGGGGTGCATCACTAGCTCGGTTGCCGCGCCTATTTCCTCATCCGTATCAAACCCCTTGGCGACGACGACCTCGCCAAGTTTATCCGCTTCTTCCAGCCATTCACGCAGATCGCGATAGGGCAGCGATGCTTTAAGATTGCTGAGTGATTTCGCAGTATTGTCGGCCATCGAAAGTCTCCCTTACTGCCGTCTGA
>Ga0255760_10006104_pt1 | contig 10154 bp, 9 predicted proteins | sample 071ome_25_FD_179960 | JGI IMG/M metagenome (GOLD analysis project Ga0255760, IMG submission 179960) | Coastal salt marsh microbial communities from the Groves Creek Marsh, Skidaway Island, Georgia - 071410BT metaG (version 2) | ecosystem: Environmental > Aquatic > Marine > Intertidal zone > Salt... | reverse complement strand
AGCACTTAACGCTGCTCGAGATCCGCAAACAGGCGTTATAAATGTAACTAACCCAGTTTTACGAGAAGCAGTTAACCGCGTTGTTAGCAACGGAAACGGTAGAACAATAGAAGCTACTATCGGCTTTATCCGTATGATGATGAAGGCACCTAAGGTAGAGCAACCCGAGACCTTTACAGTAGGCGCGGATGAACAAATTAAAATCAATGACTTCGACGAGCGTATGAAAAAGAACTACGGATTTAGCCGTAAGGACTACGCGAAACGTGGTATAGCTGCACAGCGAGTAACTGACTTAGCTAAATTAGCAAGACATGTTATCGTGAATAAGAAAGCGGACCCGACTCTTGTCGGAAACCTAAAGTTAGCTTTTCGTGGTGTTAAAGATTTAGCGGAAGGGCTATCGAGTCTAGCAACAGAATACCAGTTCGAGTCGGCGACTGCACGAGAAAAGTTCCAAAAGAATTCTTCAGTTCTTGCTAACATTCTTAACAAAGACCCCGAAGATATCGATGCAACTTCTCTCTTAAAAGTACTTCGTGTCCAAATAGGCTACGCGGTTGCAGCGGCGTATCAAGGCGGCGCGGAAGGTCGCGCTATCTCGGACGCGGATACACAGAACGGTCTAAAATCTTCCGGTCTTCCTGAGGGAGGAATGGAAATGGTATTTTCAGGCGGTCGTGAAACAGCGATTACTAACCTCAAGTTTCTCGAAAACTCTATGGCAAGGGACGCTCTCATCTATACGCAGTATGGTAAATCCCTAAACCAAGCCGATTTTGAAGCTACCTACATCTATGACCAATCAGTCAGCCGTGTCCGTACTCTCGATAGTATGCTTGCTAATATGAGCGGTTTCGCGGGTGAAGAAAAACAACAGCAGCAAGGCGAAGAGGTCACGCTCCCTGACGGCACCAAAGCTATCAAGCAAAAACCGAAGTTTTTACAGTAACAGAGCTAGTATAGGAAATTAACGTGGTAGATTATACGACTGGAAACGTCAACGAAGACGAAGAGACTCAGCAACAACAAGTTGGTCAGTTCCAACAACACATGGCTGAAAAACAGGATAGCGAAAATCTACTGCCTGTAGAGAAAGGTCGCCCTGTTACTCCCTACGCCTCCACAGAAGAAGAGATTGAAACCGCGATGGCGGGCAGCGGGCGAGATCCCGTAGGCGGTTTCCGTCAGCTCACACCCGATGAACGTCTGGACCAGTTGAATGAGCAAGGTACGTGGATGGATGCCGCGGATCACTTTGTTACTTTCGACGGTAAAACGATAGCGTTCTATGACGGTCGCGATATGTCTCGTGCGAATAAGTACCGACAGTTTATTGAGCAGCAGGGTGCCTATATTCCTAAGTACGAGATGAAGGATGACGGTAGCTACTCACGTGTGATGGATGTCACGGGTTATAGCACGGACGATGCTACTGGCGAACAAACCCCTATCGTACGGGATGGTTTATACACTTCTCACGTGATGCGAGACTACGAAACGCTTACGGGTGAACTTGGTCCGCTGTCATTAGAGGACTCTGTACCGGAATATGAACGTAGTACGATGCAAGACGTTTCATCTCTAGCATATGACCGTACAGGTTATGGGGACATGAAAGCGGCGGATGCGCGTCTAAAAGCTTTAAACGTCGATAACTACATAGCACGTGTTGGTTTGTTGTCGGCAAAAGCTCGTGGTGATAACACGTTTGATATCATGACTAAGACTGCTTCGTACACGCCGTCTACTCTCGTTAATCTTCCTAAGTACGTAACACAAGCTGCTCACTTCTTGGCGGTAGATGTTGTTCTCGAACTCGAGAAAAAGGTGATGACATCTTTTATTGGCGATCCAGACAAACGCACAGAAGAACTCGCTGCGTACACTGCACTCCAAAAAAATCAAAACAAATGGTTTAAAGAAGTCGAAAACACATTGGATTGGGCTAAAGCGTTGGACATGGAGGACAACGTTACCCGACTAGCCGATAGTACTTTACGCCCAGAAGTTGTGGAGGAAGCTCTTCGTGCTGAAACCGTAACAGAGGCAGGAGTAGACTACGCCTTAGGCGACGCGTCTTTTTACACGGTATACGGCTTGTATAAAACAGCGAGTGCTGCACGCCAATTTCCTAAGTTAAATAAATACTTAAAGGAACAGTACGGAGGTAAGGATATCGCCGAGTCACTGCGTTTTGCTTACGAAAAAAATCCCGAGCTAAACCCGGGACGAGTATTTCAAGATTACTTGAAAACTTACGCTTCCGGTAAAGCTCGCCAGAAAGCAGAGAAAAAATTAAACAACCTACTTCAGTTCATGTCTATCCGTCCGAGTAAATTCCGAGACTTGGCGGTAGAGCAGGACATAAAAGCGATTGAAGCGAGTATTGCTTCTTCTAAAAACCTTCGCGATGCGGCAGTAGAGACTGTTAATCCTAAGATCATTGCACGTGAAAACAAACGGATTACTCAGTTAACTCAACAAAAACAAAAGTTGATGTACAACTACTTTGTTCCTAAAGGTTTACGTGACGCAGCGGCAGAGATAGGTTTAACCACAACGTTTACTACAGCAGCTACCCAAGTAGCCGCCGAGTTCTACGGCGCGGATGATACAGGACTTATGGCTACAGAAGTAGCGGCAGTCTTGATGGTTGCGCCGGTACGTTTGACTTCTAAGTACGGTGCTAAAGCAGAAAGTGCTCTGAATAGTAAGATTGCAGGAGCAGAAGGGCAAGGCAAGAAAGCATACCTGAGTAGGACCGCACGTGTAGGTTTAAACTCTTTTAAGGCAGCATACCGTTGGACACTCGGATTAGGCGTAGATGCTATTAAAAGCCTACGCACAGAAAACAATGCGGATACGATTCGTGCGCTAGATGCTGAGATTGCTAAATCTCGACGTAAGATTGAAGACGCGGGGAATGATGTCGATCTAGTATCACGAGAAGAAGACGTCATTAAAGCCCTTGAGCAAGAAAAGGCTAACCTATCTCCCGGCTTCTTCGGGCGTTTAAAAGAGCGTATGGGTGACCGCCGTATTCCTGCTGAAGTTGCGAACTTCTTTAAAGAAATCGAGACAATGCCGGTGGACTTTCAGAACTTGTTCCTTAGCGGTTTAGAGCGTCAGGCACAAACACGAGATGACCTCATACGTTTAAGCGCGTCAACCGGTGTTGACATCGATCCGGACTTGATGCTGACTAACCTAGCTAAGATGTCAGAGATCACGTACCTCATAGACATCGCGGACAAGCTAGACCAAAAGATTATTGCGACAGGACTAGATGACGTAGCGGGTGCTATTGTAGACCGTCACCAGATTGCTGAACAACGTGCGCGTTTGGTCTCTGAAATGGCAGTAGCCTCCCAACAGCTCACCAGAGCACTCGGTCAAGGAGGGGCACTCGCAGAAGATTCAAACATCAAGGTCGTAGCTGAAGCATTCCAGAGTTTTATCATTAAACAAAATGAACAGATGAAGGCAGACCGAGCATACGTTGACGGTCTACGTGCAATAAATTTAGAGGTTATAGAGGCAACTGCAAAAACTCAGATTGTAGACGCAGACAACCCACAGCGTGCTTTGGTGTATTTAAAGTCAGAATACGACGCTGCGCTGTCCCGCTTAGAACAAGGCGTTTCACCTGCTCTACTTCTGGCAACAAACGACCCTCTTAAATTACTTAAAGAAAGTTTTGCAGAGGTAGATCTAGCTCACGAAGATGTCTTTGAGGTGCTAAAGCGTATCACAGCCGGTGTAAGCGTCGATGAAGGAGAAAAAGGTGCAGCATCTACCGCATGGGGTATGTTATTCGCGCACAAAACAGCGCGTGTGGATGCTCAGATCGCGAAGAATTATGCTACTTGGGACCTAAAGAACAGCGACGTACACGCCAATGTTTCGTACCAGTTTATGCGTATGGTATCTAACATGGATATGTCCGATCCTTTAGTGTGGGATTCGTTCATAGATAACGTGTTACCTTCAGCTTCTGCTATTCGCGGGGCTAATATTCCCGGCAGCGCACAAGCAAAGTTTATGTCGTTGTTCGAGGAAGCAGCAGCGCGTGGTCTTGCTACGCTAAATCGTGAGCTATCTCAAAACGGTAGCAACGATCTATATAAACTTCTCGAAGAGATGGAACAGGCAGGTAAACCTGCGATAGAGCAGTGGCTTGCCCTACGTAAAGCCGGGATCGATGAAGGCATCGAAGAGTTTGCTAACTTACCTATGCTAATCAGTGCTCCCGAATGGCGTGAAGTAAACCGTGCGTTAGGTGCGGGTGTGCGTAAGAGTTCTAACAGTGACCGACGCGAGGCGTACTATCAGGTGTATCAAGACTGGGGTCTTGTTTCAGATCCAGACGGGACTCCTTTCCAAAGGGGGTGGCTAGACCCGGGTGTTCCAGTAGAAGATGTAAGTGCTGAAGCGATGGCGGAGTTTAGAGCAGCTCAGGATTACTACAAACAAGAGCGCATTTTCCGATACACCAAAGACCCAGAAATGCAGAAGTTTGAGGATACCTTAAACACTAATCGCATAGAAGCTGCCGGTGAACTAGATCTACCTGCTTTCTTAAAAGCACAAGAAGATGTTAACACTAAGGTCAGACCTGAAACTTGGCTCAACGACATGATGAACAAGTTTAAAAAGCAAGTTAAAGCTTTTTCATCTCCCGGCGGTGGTGGTCTTGTTGGCGATCAACTTCATAACTCGATTGGTAACGCTCTCGGTATGGCTTTTGGTAACTACGATCCTAAGACAGGTCGTTACTATATCCTTGCAAAATCAGCAGACGAAGCAGACGCGAAAGACATTGAAGTTGCACAGCAAGCAATCAATATGTTCCAACGTCATCTGCAAGCAACTCTAAAGGCAACTTTTTCGGATACTGCTATGCCACGTAAAGCAGGTGGACGAGTATTTAATCCGGAGATTGATCTGGTGTGGGACGAGGATTTGTTTGACTCGATCTTCAATTTGCCTATGTACGAAAAGAAAGCGGATGGTTCAATCGTACCCCTCGTTGAAAATGTAGACGGTACTGATGTGCCGCGTTACATGTTTAATGAGGATGAAGTCTACTCTGTAATTGGACTGGATGAAATTGAGCGTTTCGCTGCTGACCCAAAGATGGTGGGAAAAAAGCAAGCTGAAGTTCGTAGAGTATTAAAGAAAGCTAAAGAAGCGCAAGATAATCTATTTGAGACTATCGAAAACGTTAAAGTAGAAGACGCGTACGGTAACTTGGTAAGTCTCGAAGACAAGATCAAAAGTGATACTACCTTTGCCGGTCAGGTTGTAGAAATATTCTTTGGCGGAGTTCCTCCTCAAGGGACCGCAGCCGGTGTTGCCCGGGGTGCTAACACAACCCAAGCGGACGTACAGAAAGCAATTTACGATGCTTTCGTTGGCGGTCCGATGCTTGATGAGGGGACAAGCACGCTGACTGACCTGTCTCGTTTAAAAGAGATAATGATGGACCGCGGATTCTCGGGGGAGTACGTCGACCGGTTTATTGCCGATTCCGTTAATAGCCACATCGTAAATGTTTCACAAAAATGGAAGGGAAGAAACTTCAATGTGCGTGTCGAGCGTGACATGGCATCTCTTCCCGAGATGGAAATTACCGCAGATGATATCTACGGACTCATTGGTCCGGAAGGTTCTAAGCAACGAGCTAACCTCGAGCAAATTATCGGTGTCGAGCGTACACAGACTTGGCAGCGTATTGCCGATGTTGTGACGCAGGTTACTGCAACAGGAGAAAGAGCAGGTGTAGATGCGAGTATTGCGTCGATGTCCTTAGACTCTATCTTGTCCCGTATCTACAACATCAACCGCGGCGTTGTGTCCGTTCAGTGGGTAGCAACAGAATCTATCATCCGTGCGGCACGTCAGAAAAGCGGTGTGTTGCTCAAGGCAATGTTGAGCGACAAAGAGTTTGCGGGAATGGTGTTGGAAGTTATTGAGACAGGTAAAGTACCTAAACATGCCGTCGAGATTAATGCGTGGCGTGCTCTAGTTACCGAACTCGCATACCAAACGGGGGTTAACGAAGCAGCCCTGATAAGTGAGGGAGTAAATTCTTACTACGACATCTTCAACGTCGAACCTAACCGAGCACAAGAAATTCTCGGCTTGGAGAAGGACGCTAGTCAGCGCGACATCATCCGTGCTGCCCAGTTCCAAGCAGCGGAAAGAGAGCGTGAAAAAGAACGCAGAAGAAAAGAAAAAGAAGCGATAAGAAATCGCCCAACTATCATGGAGAGAGAAACCTATACTTACGGTTACGATCCTAAACAAATCTATAAATCAAACTAAGGAGACAGATATGTCAAACGAAGGTAGATACCCAGAAAACCGTAAGGCTGATAGCAGCTTGATGGACACCGTCATCGAAGTCATCGACGCAATTAAAGGTGGTATGGCAGGTGCAGCACGTAACAGTGCAAACCCTAACAAAGAAGCTACCCGTGCTCAACAACGTACGAAGCAGCGTGAAGGTAAAGCTTACGGCGGTCGCACCAAGATGATGTGTGGCGGTAAAGGGAAGAAGAAGTGAAGAATAAGCCGTACACCGATAAACCGAGAAAGCCTACCGGTCTTATGACCCGTAGTCACGCAGCGGCTAAGAAGCGTAAAGCGAAGAATAAACCGGCTGAAGCACCTTCTAACCAGAAGATGTACCCATTGGGCAGCAACCCTGTACCAGAAGGTCCCGAGTCAGCGATGTTTCAAACAATTAGAACAGGTAAAAAGAAATAATGGCTATTACAAACTATTGGGAAGGTCACACAGTTGATTCTGCGAAGAAAGAACGCGAGCGTTTGAAGAAGAAGTACGCACGCGGTAGTGAGCCACGTAAGGCAGAAAACCTAGATGATATGCATTCAGGGATGAGAACGATGGATATTGATCGCGCCATAGATAAGGCAAAAAAGATGAGGGATGCAGCCCCTTAATCTGACTAAGCTGCGGTAAGACAGCTATTGGGGACCTCCGGGTCCCCTTTTTTATGAGCGTTCTTGCTTGATCCAGTCAGATAGATGCCGGAAGTTTCTACGTAGGATATCCCCGACACGGTGACCGTAAGTTATATCACCTAATTTAGCAAGAGTCTTTTCGAGTTCGTCTGGTTTGACTGCATCCAAATCATACTCGAGGTTACCATCACGGTTGAGTTCGATGGTGAAGGTTAAGAGGCGTGCGCGTTTAACGGACATAGGTCCTTTATCTCCAAGTTATAGCAGTCTGCTTTAAAAGTAAATCCGTTACTCTCATCCACTTCACCTTTCTTGTGGCGGACAGCTTTCACGAAATAGTCTGTCTTATCGATAGAGCCGAGTATCCACGCTTTCGATAGGTTAGGTAGCATACGTACGAACACGTACTCATCACAGTTTTGTTGTACACCGTGTGCAGCGACAGAGCATTCGTAGAAACCGCGTGGGGGAAACTTACAGTGCTTCGTCTTCACATCGATGGTACGTCCGTCAAAATCAACGAGGTCATAATCCTTCGTGTTAACTTGCTCGTAACCGGCTAAGTCACGCACGATGATTTCCCCGAGTGCGCCGATAACTTTACCAGTACCCCCAGTGATGCTCCCCTGAAGGGTGCCGGAGTTTACCGCAGATAGACGTGCTTCCCGTTGCTGCGATTCCGTAGGGGTAATCTCGATGATATTAGCATCCATCGTTGGTCTCCTCGATGATCAAACCTTCGTCGTACACTACATTTAAATCATCGACTTTCCTATCAGCCCACTCATTCCAGTCAGCAGGTAAATCCATCTGGGAATAACGGTCGAGGAATAAAAGTTTAGAGAACACCTCTTCCATCTTACGGCTGCGTGCTTCCATGAGTTCAACTAAGCCGTAGATTGCGTTGGCAAGTTTATCTACGCTAAAGGTAGTTCTACCGTCGTAGATATTATCCATGATGAGTTTTAAATCTTCCTGACTTTGCGCGACTTGAATCATCGCGTCTTCCATATCGAAACGGTCAACGCCCCACTCATTCTTTTCGTTTAAATTTAGTTCACTCATAATTCGTCCTCACTGTGGCGTATCCTATGGCAGTTAGCACATAGTAACACGCACTTATCTAGTTCCGGCAGTATGTATTCCCATTTACGACTGCGAAACATCTGGGTTAATTTGCCTTCCTTTTCTTCGGGGTTAAGGTGATGGAAGTCATACGCTCTTCTATGAAATACGCCTCCGCAGTCTTCACATTTACCCCCTTTGTACTCTATAGCTTTTTGCTTAAGCCCTCGTGTTTTTTCTACGCGTTCGGATTGCATACAATCTCTACACCGTCTTTCTCTATCGTTGTAGCGATACTCAGTTATGTTTTCTCCGGGAACGAGTACTACGTCACATCTACTGCATTTCTTCGTCTCGTGATTCATTCCACCCCCAATCACCTTCCATACCATCTGAGTTATAGTCAGTTACTGTTCCCTCGAAGAAGTTCTTGTGGCTCGCTCCATTCAGGACCCACTCCAACCAATCCAACGGATTCTCTTTGACTTTCCAGTTACCTTTCAAGCCGAGCTGAATCAAACGGCGATCAGCGAGATATCGAATGTACTGCTTAACATCGTGGGCAGTCAAGCCCTCAACTTCACCCATCTCAAATGCGTTATCGATAACCTTATCTTCGAGAGCGACACCCATGCGGAACATGTCGTAGATTTGTTTCTTAAATTCGTCCGTAACAATTTTAGGATGCTCGTCACAAAACTCACGGAACAACTTCACCATACCTTCAGTGTGCATCGTTTCATCACGGATAGACCACTCGACGATCTCGCACATGCCTTTCATCTTTCCGTAGCGTTGGTAGTTAAGCAACATAATGAAAGCGGAGAACAAGGACATACCTTCGTTCATTACCGAACGGGCGATAGCCAAGCCTGTACCGGCGTGTGAGTGCATATCGATATCACCCATGAAGTCAACCTTGTCCTTCATCACCTTGTACTCGAGGAACGCAGAGAACTCATCCTCTGGGAATCCTAGCGTGTCGTTGAGTAGTGCGTAGGAGCGTTGGTGAACAAACTCACGGTTCGCAAAGCTAGATAGCATCGCACGGATTTCGTTGTTCTTGAACTTCGGGATGTAGTACTCGAGGTAGTTACGACCTACCGCTACATCGGACTGGGTGAATAATTTAAGTATCTGAGTGATGTGGTGCTTCTCTTGTGCGGACAGTTTCCCGCCCTGCCACTGGGCAACATCCTCTTGTAACTTCGCTTCCCATTCACCCCAGTGAATTTTCTCGTGGTCAATCGCAGCTTCTACTGCCCACGCATACTGGAATGGTTTGTACGTTTTTGATTCTTCTAGTAGTGGCATTATTCTTTCTCTATTACGGTTTTTATTTTAGCTACACACACTGCTTGGTAGTTTATGATAGGTCTGCCCATTTTTTCGATAATCTGGTCTCGCTCTTCGAAGCACTGATCCATTCTCTCGAACGTACCTACATCGCTAACAATGATGTCGTTACCGGCTATACCAACAAATATCAAGACCCATTTCATAATATCACCCGTGACAGCTCACACATTCTTCGGCGTCTTTGAGAGCAACACGCTCGACAGACAAGCCGACTTTATCTGCTTGGAAACCTGCATCGGTACGCAAGTAGTACAAGCTCTTTAGTTTGCTCTTCCACGCACGTAGGTGTACTGAGTTCACGTATGAACGTGGCGATCCCGCAGGGAAGAACAGGTTAACAGACTGGGCTTGACACACGTACTTCTGGCGATCACCGGCGTGTTCTACGACCCATCCTTGATCAATTTCGTACGCAGTCTTGAAAACATACTTTTCTTCTTCGGTAAGGAAATCGAGATGCGACACCGACCCCTGTTCAGAAACAATCGATTTCCACACGGACTTATTGTTCCTTCCCTTCTTTTTAAGAAGAGCTTCGAGGTACGGGTTTGTAACGAGGTGCGCCCCCGCACGAGTGCGATGGGTATAAGCATTAGACTTATTAGGCTCAATAGAAGGGGAACAACCACAAATAATACTACTGTTAGCATTAGGAGCGATGGCAATAAGATGAGCGTTGCGCCGACCTGTTCCAACCATGTCGGGAGCTTCTCCCAGTTCTTTACCCAAGTCGAGCGT
>Ga0255760_10006082_pt1 | contig 10177 bp, 7 predicted proteins | sample 071ome_25_FD_179960 | JGI IMG/M metagenome (GOLD analysis project Ga0255760, IMG submission 179960) | Coastal salt marsh microbial communities from the Groves Creek Marsh, Skidaway Island, Georgia - 071410BT metaG (version 2) | ecosystem: Environmental > Aquatic > Marine > Intertidal zone > Salt... | reverse complement strand
CCAGGGATGTGGAACTGCGGGCGAGAAAAGTGACGCCGACCCCGTTCGCCGGAGACGACGCCGCGGAGGGTGACGAGGACGCCGTAGGAGGCGACCCCGTCGACGAGGACGGACCGAGGGCGTAGACACGGGCGCCGGAGTAACGAAGGAGTAGGTAGATTTGCATTGAATTTCAACAGACGCGCGATTAAAGTATTCAAGTCTTCTCCGTTCGTCGCGCTCACCAGAGCTTTGGCTTTGGCACCCCTCTTCTTGGCACCGACGTTAAGAATTCGTGTTGCATGTCGCGCACTTGTTCGGCGCCGACGAGACTGGCGCCGGCGACGCAGGCGAGCACCACTGCGGGCGCCTCTTGGTCAAAGGCGGCACCCGTGACGGCTAAAAAGATGGCGCTAGCCAAGAGGTACTTGCTCGCCGACACGCATCTTTCCTCCAAGACGCCAAGCTCTTTCAAGGCGGTCTTGCACGCGACGCAGTGCTTGGTGTGTCGGTGGTATCTGTCCAACTGTTCCGCCTCTGATTTCACCTTGGACGCGTCGTCGACCACACCCGGAGCCCAAGCGACTTTGCCTCCCGCGTGTTTGTCCATCCAGTTTCTAAAAGCGCTCACCCCCGCATCCGCAGGGGTGGGCAAGTAGTACGATTGCTTCCATGGCTTATCCAGCTGTTCCATCTCCACTTCGACGCCGTGCATCGCCAAAATGTCCTGGTCGCCCAAGCTGTACGCCGACGACCCGGGAGGCGTGCCGTGGGAGAGCCCGACGCGCACGAGCTTGGGATCGCTCGTAAAGTTGTCAATGTAAAAGTCAAACAGAGACGTGGCCGGGGCGGTGACGAGCGAGTTGAGACGATCGAGCGGAGACACCTTTCTCGCGCCGGCGCCTTGGACGGCGCCCGCCTGGTGCGCCTGAAACTTGGTAAACATGAGCGTTCTTCCTGGTTCAGTCGGCGAGTAGAGAATGGCGGCGCTCAGATACTTTCTTCCCTTGGCGTCGAGGTACTCGCTTCGGCTAGAGCACGGTGCGGTGAAGACGCGAGACGCCGTGACGTCGGCGTTTGATTTGTTGTAGCCGCCGTGTTCGACGACGAAACCGTCCCTCTTCATCGTACCTTCTCGCACGGCGAATTTGGTCATGGCGACAAACCCGGCGTTATCCTTTTCCGAGAGCTCGCCCGTGGCGGCGTCGTACCTGGCGTGCAGCCACTCGGCGTGAGATGGGTCGAACTGGTTCTCCAACGCCGGGGCGTAGCCAACCGGTAGTTCCACCATTCCCCACTCGCCCGGCAGCGTTCCTTCCTCGGCGAGCGACGTCGCGCACGGCTCACCCGCGCTCTTGAGCATCGCGTCCGCCCCGGACGTGGGCCACACCCACAGTACGCCGTCCTCCACTCGACACGGATAACTCTTGGCGCAGGATCGAGGAGAAGCGCACGCCGTCGCTTCGGCTTGCGCGTCGACGCTCATCGGTATCGCCGTGCACTTTCCATCCTTGCCGTCGAACGCCCATCCGTGGTATCGACACGCCAACGAACCGTCTTGTTGGACGTAACCCAAGCTCAGAGGCGCGCGTCTGTGCGGACAACTGTCTTCCAGCACTCGCCATTCATTGCAGGTTGGGTCAACAAACGCCACGAGCTTGCGTCCTAAAAGCTTGAGTTCGTTTGGCTCGGTCGGGTCGAGGAAGGACACCGGACGCATCGGATACCAGGCGGAAAACCAATCAAAGTCATCGCTATCGCTTTTGGATGACGACGTGGACTCCAAAGACGCCGAGTCGACCGTCGCGCTTCGTCGTAAGACGGTTGATACGCGTCGATTCGCGTTCATCAACAACGTCTTATCCATCTTGTCGGTTGCAGACACAGATCGTTTGTTGCGTCCGTAGCGCGTGCATCGAGTGGACGCGGCCGCAGATGGTCGAGTCGTTGTCGTCATCGTCGTCGTCATCATCGTCACCATCGTGTCGGACTCGGTGGTGAACGCGCGGAAGAGTAACGAAGGCTACGGACAGACTCACCACTTCGTGACTTCGTGTGTTTTCCATTCACCTGCAGACAGACGTCACTTTCAGGCGACGAAGAGTGGTGAGCGTGCGGAACGGACGACTGCGACGAAGGTGATGGCGTCCACGACGCCGACGCTGACGCCGACGTCGAAGAGGGTTCCATCTCTCGCGACGAGGGTGTCGACGACGACGAACAGACGAGTGATACACTTGAACAAGGGCAGAGAGAACAAGATGCTGGCCGAGTTGACGGTCACGACGCCGATACCGAGGTCGATTCGAACGCGGGCGACGGATAGAGATGGAGCGATGGAATCGGTTTCGTTTCCCGTCGTCACCGAGGACGCGACGCGCGCGATGAGCAGACGCGGGGCGATGGGAGCCTTCGTCGCGTTGGCTTCGGCGTCCGCTTCGGCTTCGGCGCGAGCGGACGGCGGGCCCATGTGTGGGTACTTTGACGAGTACGCGAACGGATTAGCGCCGAGATACGCGTACACGACGCCGTGGAACGAGGGCGTCGTGGGCGATAAGACGTTCGTTCGCGGTGTGGGTGATTACAAAAAGGCCAAAAAGGCTAAAAAGGCGCCGGTGCTCGCTGTGTGCAACGGTCCGGGGATTCCGCACGATTACTTTAGCGCCCTAGAGACGTTGAGCGGTGAAGCAGACGGTGCGCGGGAGGTGTTTTTATACGATCAGCGCGGGTGCGGCAGGAGCGCATCAGTGGATGAAGATTGGCTCGCTGATGGAGGCTTTGAAGCGTTGAATCGATACGCCGACGAGCTCAACCGGCTCGTCGACGAGCTCCGACTCGTGCCCGAAGGTGGCGCACACGTGGTTGCGCACGGGTATTGGGGCGCAAAGTTGGCGACTACGCTCGCGAGGACGACGCCCGGCGCGGTGAAGACGCTAACACTCGTGTCGCCGACGGCTTCTAGAGCCGAGGAAGTGGACGATTGGCGACGAGCATTAAACGACGGTGCCGTGGTGTCGTCCGACACTCGAAAGGCTATTCTCGACTACGAGCGCGACCTGGACCCGTCTCTGCGAGATGCGTATGATAGCGCTATGCACGAGTTTGCCGACGCGTTCGTGGCGCGACGATCGAGCTCGTGCTTTGAGACAACGCTGGCTTTGGGAAGACAGACGGACACACAGCGTCGAGCGCTCACAGGAGGGCGCTACTTTATCGCCGATGGTTCGCTCGCCAAAGATAGCATCTTTCTCGACGGTCTCGGCACAGCCCTCGGGCGTAACGGCGTCTCTGCCGTGCGTATCGTCCGCGGATCCCGCGACGCCGTGTCCTCCGCAGCGGCGCGGCGGCTCGTGGATGCCATCAACGCCGAGTCGTCCGCGGGCGCGCCGTTTTGTGCCTACGACGAAGTGGACGGTGCCGGTAGCTGCGTCTTTCTGGATAGAGCCGATTACTTTTACGAGACGCTCAATACGTGCGTCGAGGCGGCGGAGAGAGCGTGAACGCGTTTCTTGTAGGTAGAATTTGACGCTTGTAGAATTTATCAGCGCGAACGCTGAGTACCTTGAAGATTTGCGCCATCTCGCGACGCTTCATAGTTCATCGCGCGTCCCGGAAGTGGACGGTAATCGCGTGCGCCTTGATAATGCCGAAGAGGACGCACATTGATCCTCTCGGCGAGGATGACGAAGACGAAGACGAAGACGAAGACGAAGACGATGGAGTGGGTTCGTTGCTCGCTTTTCGAGCGACCCAGACAACCAGCGCCATGGCACCGCGAACGACGCCGCGAACGAGAGCCGTGGAAGACGCCGTGATACGATCCTTGGACGAGCGACCCGTGCGAATATTCGCGTTGGACGACAAGCACGCTGACCAAGAGGAAGGCACAGAGACCGAGCGAGCGGCGTCGCGCTCCGTCGAAGAAGAGGGAGAAACCAAAATTTATTTCGAAGGTCGCCCGCCGCCAGTGTACGAATCGAATGATGACGTCGTCGCGAAAATGAGAGCGAAACATCCTCGAACGGGGGCGGAGATTAGAGGCGAAGCTCTGCGTCTGGATGCCGCGCGAACATTGAAATCGACGGACGTGTTTGACTTGTCTCGCGTCGTTGGAGGAGTAGAGAGAGAGCGAAAAGTGTACGAAGAGCGTCAACGACGCGGTCGATCCTAGAGATGTTTCTAGAGATGTCGCTGTAGAATTAGAAAGAATATTGCTGTGCTAGCTGTGTAAGAGGAGACGAGACTCACTTGAAGAAGTGATGCGACGTCTCTCTCTCGCGTCGTTGTCCTAGTTTTCCTAGCCTGGTCGCGGGCTACTCCCGCTTCGCCGTCTTTGTCGATGATTCCATCGCTGAAGACCCGGATGGTTGCGTCGACGTCGGTGGTCGACCGGTCTGCGATCCAGGCAAGCCCACGCCCGGCATGCCTCGCTTGCTAAAACCGGCGCTCTCGAAAGCGCGTTCGGTAAACGTCGTCGCTCGTCTCACAAACCACAGCTCTGTAATCATCGCCGCATGACACGTGTGCCGCATCACGCTCTCGATTCTACGTCTAGATGGTGGCGCTGCCTCTGTTCCTATCGCCCCGGGCGTCGTGCGGCTCGCGGCGTACGACGAACCGTAGGCGTACTCGGTCAGCTTGAGCCCCCGCCTATACAGCCTCTTCACTCCGAACGCTCGAACCGCGAGAAGCACCGCGAGCTTCTTCGCCACCCACAGTTTCACCAAGAGCGCCGGTCCCGCCATCGTTCGTTCCTAGGACTCCTAGTGCGCGTCCGTATGGCGTGGGGAGTCGCGACGACCGACAGACTAGAAAAGATTGATGACTGTTTCTCCTCAACTCTCGCCGCGTCTTCTCTCGCACACCGTGGGCGTGTCGTTCGCTCTCTCGTTCGCGCGAGTCTTCTTTGGGATTTGCTTTGACGACGACGAGCAAAGATGGGACGGTTTCGAGCGTTCGCAGACGCTCCCGACGACGGAACGCACAGTCTGCGGGTGCGAAAGTAGCCCCGGTGCCCAGCTCGCTGTGAGGACCGAACGAGTTGAAGATGAAAAACGCGTCGCTTTGAGAGCTTTTATGATAAAAGGGAAGAAACAACGAACCCCTACACTTTTGTCAGAAAGATGATTACCATGTTACACACACGCTATAAAAACGTTAGTTTTGTCGAAGGTGACTGTTGTTCACATCGTCGTCGTCGTGGATCGTCTCCCCTCTCGCCGCCGCCGCGGCAAAGGCTTGTTTGTTGAACGGATCGCCCAGCGTCGGGACGCCGCCGGCGCACATCGCGCTAAACTGCTCGGCGTGATCCAGTTGCTTTCTAATGTTAATATCCAGATTCCTTTGAAAACTCAGCTGGGGAATGACAAATATTTGCTTGTCAATCGCACTCATGGCTTGGCAATCTACCGTCATGTCCTTTTGGATGCCTTCGATGAGCTTGTGCATCGCCGGCTTGCGAATGAGGTAAAAATCGCTGCTCCGAACGTCGCAGCCTGCGTGGTTCATGATGCACGTAAAAGCATTCACGCGCTCGCACCGACACACGTCGGGGCAGACACCCTGTTGCGTAATTTTCGAGTAGCAGTCGGGTTTGCCTTCAAACATGTACGGTCGATAACCGACGCGCAAGATGTTCCAATCTGGGTGCTTCTCCATCGTCTCCTTCAAATTGCTCATGTGGTTATAAAGCACGTTGAGCCCGGCGCGGCCGTTTGCGACGTCTCTGGTGTGGATGTCTTCTTCGATGATGGCGACGGTGTCATGGTAGCTATTCAGGGCGTCCACGAGCGCGTGCGCGTGCGTGTAAGACGCCCTGTGCCAGTGGTCCTTGTATGACACGTCGATGCACTTGTCGAGCGTCTTGCCGTGCACGAACGTCGTCTTACCACGCCAGCTCGGCGGGATATTCAGCCGACAGTGTTGGCAAATGATGTAAATATGGTCCGCCAGTTGCGCGATCCTTCTTGCGTGGTACGAAAACTTGAGAAAACCTGGAAGCAACTCTTCCCCTGGAGCCGCGCCCAAGCTCGCCTCGGCGGCTTGATTCTCCGCTGGAGGAGCGATATACGCCTCTGGACACTCGTCTCGTCCAGCGCCTAAAGCTGCGAACGAGCGCAGTGCACCACTAACGCCTAAATTATCCAAACTCGGCTCCGGCGTCGAACCCGCCGCGTTTCGCCCGGACGCCCATCCGAGACGGCTCAAAACTTCGGGCCGCGACAAAGCCAACGCCGCGACGCCGGCGAGCGCGAGTCCGAGCACGGTTCGCGCGCGATTTGTAAATGACGACGACGACGACGCCCTCAACGACGTCGTAGTCCCGGTCGAGCGCTCCTCATCGGTCTCAAACGCCCCGTGGCTTCCTCCTCCCTCGTGCATCACGAGCAATTCATCCTTTTCTCTCGGCGACGTCGACGGCATCGTTCGGGTCGGCCGGGAGTTCCCAATCGACGCGGCGCGGCGTCGACTCCGCCCTGGTCACCCTTCCGTGTGAGTCGACGAGCGAACGAACGATTCGACACGCGAGCGATGACACGCCCGCGCGCGCTCTCGACTGCCGGCTGGGTGTTACGTCCAGACCAGACCAGACTTCCCGCACGGATGGATGGAAATCGATTGTGTTGTTGAAATTTGTAATTTTGGTTGTTTTCACAACCGACACGACCGCGACCCGCTCACTTTTGAAGGACGAACGAGAGCTCGCCTCAGGCGTCGACGCGGGGAGACGACCGACCGATCGACCGAGCGTCGCGTCGTTCCCTCGTTCCCTCGTTCCTTCGTTCGGTGCTCACCACCGCCAGTCAGCGCGCCGGACGAGTGCGAGCGCAGCAGATGCGGTGCGTACAGATGAATGAACGAGACGTTGCTGGACGTCGTGTACGCTGCCTTGCCGGCGGGCGTCTTTTCGTTTCGGTGTTCGTCTTAGTGTTCGTCTGCGTCGTAGCGTTCGGTGCGACGCGCGTCGACGCGAGTGAGGCGACGTGTCCGTCGTCGTCTTCGTCGACGGCTTCGATTGACTTTGTCGAACGCGACGGCGCAGCGTTGGACGCCGCCGCCGCGAGGCGCCGGTTCGTCGTGCGAATGCGAGGGTACGACGACGTCGAAAAACACGAGCGCGACGTGCGCGGGAAATTGGCGCACGGCGGACGACGCGCGGATTCATTCCGTGTGGTGCGTCGTCGCAACGCGGCGACGAAGGAGTATCCGACTGATTTCGTCGTCGTCGAGGACGCGACGACGGCACAGTCGAGCGACGCGCTTACGAGACTTCGAGACGTGCTCGGTGATGATGTGCGAGACGTGTACAGAGAACAGCGGCTAAGTGGGCGAGCGCCGCTCGCGTACGAACCGAACGACGCATATGCGTCGCCGAATCGAAGAAGAAAATTGCTCAGTTACAGTATCGCCGACGAGCTCGGAGCGAGCGAACTTTGGAATCAGGGATTCACTGGAGCCGGGGTAAAAATGGCAATTTTCGACACTGGAATCGCCGAGACGCACTCACACTTTAGGAATATTGCCGAGCGCACGAATTGGACGAATGAAAATCAGCTCGAGGACAAATTAGGACACGGAACCTTTGTCGCCGGCGTCATCGCCGGGACGAACAAAAAGTGCGCCGGCATGGCGCCGGATGCGCTCATACACACATTCAGAGTGTTTACGAATGACCAAAATTCGTACACATCGTGGTTTCTCGATGGCTTCAATTACGCCATCGCGTCTGGGGTTCACATTTTAAACCTGTCGATTGGCGGGCCCGATTACCTGGACAAGCCGTTCATCGACAAAGTGAATGAGATAACGGCGAGCGGAATCATAATGATTAGCGCCATCGGAAACGATGGTCCACTGTACGGGACGCTGAACAATCCGGCTGACAGCTTGGACATCATAGGCATAGGCGGTATCACTTCGAATGACGAGATTGCGCGTTTTAGCTCGCGCGGCATGAGTACGTGGGAACTCCCCGGCGGTTACGGACGAGTCAAGCCCGACATTGTGACGTACGGACACGGCGTGTGGGGGAGCAAAATCGGCGGCGGATGTCGAGCTCTATCTGGAACGTCTGTTGCTTCGCCCGTCGCCGCCGGCGCGGCGGTGTTATTGAGCTCGACTATTCCAGAGAAAGAGCGTTGGTCCATCCTCAATCCCGCGGTGATGAAACAGGCGCTGGTGGAGGGCGCGAAACGACTGGGTTCCGCGCATCGATACGAACAAGGGGCGGGAAAACTCGACTTGCGAGCGTCGGCGGCGATTCTCAAGTCTTACAAACCGAGGGCGAGCGTCATTCCGTCTGCTTTTGACTTGACCACGTGTCCGTACGCCTGGCCACACTGCAAACAAGGAATTTACGCGACGATGATGCCTCTCATGCTCAACGCAACTATCGCAAACGGGCTCGGCGCGCACGGGGAGCTCGTCGATGCGCCGCGCTTTGTGCCGAACGACGACGATTTAGGTTCACAACTAGACGTACGATTCGCCTTTTCCGAAACAATCTGGCCGTATTCCGGCTACTTGGCGCTGTACATTCGCGTCAAGGATAGCGCGACGAACGAGTCTGGCGTCGCGAGCGGTCGCGTCGTCTTCACCGTGGCGTCGCCAGGTAAAAGTGGAACGATCACGTCAGAGGTGGAGATGACTATCAAGGTGAATGTCATACCAAAACCGCCGCGTGCAAAACGGTTGCTCTGGGATCAGTTCCACAACGTGAGATATCCTCCTGGCTACATACCGCGCGACAACATAGACGTCACGTCGGATGCCTTGGACTGGCACGGCGATCATCCGCATACCAACTTTCACAAGTTTTACGACGCTCTGACTGAGGCGGGTTATTTCGTTGAGGTTCTCGGTTCGCCGTTCACGTGCTTTGACGCGAAGAATTACGGAGCCTTGCTCATGGTTGATTTGGAAGAGGAATATTCGAGCGAAGAAATTCGCAAGCTCCGGGAAGATGTGCGAGAGAAAGGATTGGGCGTCGCCGTCTTCGCTGAATGGTATCACGTTCCCACGATGGAGAGTCTTAAATTCTTTGACGACAACACGCACTACGATTGGCACGCCGTGACGGGCGGCGCCAACGTTCCCGCGCTGAACGACTTGTTATTTGAAGCGTTCGGCTTGGCGTTCGCCGGGAGCGAAGTCACCGACGCTTCCACCGGCGTTCAGGTGGGCGACGATAAAGTCTACGTGCATAGTGGCACGCGCATCGCTCGCGCGCCGAAAGGTACGCATCTACACATTAGTGAAATGACGAAGAGAGGAACGAGCGACAAGTTTGATTACGCGCACACGGCCTTTCTCGAGGTTGGTAGCGGTCGCATTTTTGCGTTCATCGATTCGAATGGCATAGACAGCTCGCACATGAAGCAGTCATCGATTGATTTCGCGATGAGCGCCGTCAAGTTTGCAGTCGGTGAAGGGTGCGGAGAGAAACACTGCGCGGCGGAGAAGAGACTCGCCGAGGACTGGACGGACGGCGAGGATCTCCCCGTGCGGCGCGTGGATGTTGATTTCAAAGAGTACAGCACCGTCTTGGGTGGATCGCCCGGAAACGAAGGGTCGATGGTGTGCGGGGCCAACTCGCCGATTGAGTTTCATGAGGCGAAGGTCTCGTACTCGCAAATTCTGGCGCGTTTAGCCAAGACGTCAACGACAGCGTCGAATCAACGCCACGGCGACGAGACGCCGGTGACGAGTACTACTGCTATGGCGGATTCTCGCACGACGCTCGACGCGTCGGCTGAGCCATTCGTGGAATACGCGGTGCTTCGAACGACACAAACGGCGACGTCTGTGAAAGTCTTCGGAGGCGTCCTCGCGGTTGTTGGGCTACTCGCGGTGAGACGAGCAAGAAGAAGAGCGAGGAAACGACGCGGAGCAACAACGGGGTAGCGAAAAGGAACGCAATCGACGCGTGTGCGCGTCGCACATGTAACAACAACGACAAATCACACACACACGCGAACACACGTGCCCATGTCTCTCGCATCTGGCTCATCGGGTCTCCCTTCCTTGCTGCAAGTTTACTACTAATCTCTACTTCGTTACTCCGGCGCCCGCGTCTACGCCCTCGGTCCGTCCTCGTCGACGGGGTCGCCTCCTACGGCGTCCTCGTCACCCTCCGCGGCGTCGTCTCCGGCGAACGGGGTCGGCGTCACTTTTCTCGCCCGCAGTTCCACATCCCTGG
>Ga0255760_10006043_pt1 | contig 10214 bp, 9 predicted proteins | sample 071ome_25_FD_179960 | JGI IMG/M metagenome (GOLD analysis project Ga0255760, IMG submission 179960) | Coastal salt marsh microbial communities from the Groves Creek Marsh, Skidaway Island, Georgia - 071410BT metaG (version 2) | ecosystem: Environmental > Aquatic > Marine > Intertidal zone > Salt... | reverse complement strand
GATTCGGTGAATGAGCGAGTCAGAAAATCGGTGGCGGTGTAATCAGGAAGAGTGGATGCAAAGTCGACTTCCTGAAGCGCCTCTTTTTTTATGACCGGGCTGGACGAGGCGTCTTTAATAGGCGTGGTCGTGTCTGTGGGCGAGGGGGCCGCCGTCTCAACCTGTGGGCCTGGGATGGGGATGGTGCTGCTGCAACTGGCGACGAAAAGCAAAAAGAATGGGCCGAGAAGCCAAAAACCTGACGCTTTTCTGATAGGTGAGAACATGTTTTCAGTATAGCGGATAGACTTTTTGCAACCGTTTTTCGCTCCCTATGAAGACCCACATTCATCGTGACTGACAAATCCAGGCAAAGCGCGCAGGGCAAATCAGCCGGATCACTTTTCGTGGTGGCAACACCCATTGGCAATCTGGATGATTTTTCTGCCAGGGCGATTCGGGTTCTGAGCGAAGCGACAGTGATCGCGGCTGAAGATACTCGACGCACCCGCACGTTGCTTAATCATTTCGGGATTCGGGCTCAGCGATTACTCTCACTGCATGACCACAACGAGTCCCAGCGTGTTAATGGCTTGATTGAGGAGATGCGCAATGGGAGTGATGTCGCCCTTGTGAGTGATGCCGGCACCCCTCTTATTAGTGATCCAGGGTATCGACTGGTGCGCGCCGCGCGTGATCAATCAATCGATGTGCTTACGATTCCCGGGCCAAGTGCTGTGACGTCGGCATTATCAATTTCAGGGTTAGCCACTGATCGTTTCACTTTCGAAGGGTTTCTTCCCTCGCGGCGAAGTGCGCGGCGGGCAAGCCTCGAATCGCTGGTGGGTGAGACGAGAACCATGGTGTTTTTCGAATCTGCCAGGCGCGTAGCGGATTCTGTGAGTGATCTGTGTGAGATTTTCGGCGAGCAACGAGAAGCTGCGCTTTGTCGGGAAATGACCAAGCGATTTGAGTCCATCCTTCGTGGTGATCTAAAAGAAATTGCGCGATACCTTGCTGCTCAAACCGAAGAAATCAAAGGCGAGATTGTGCTCGTGGTAAGCGGCTCATCAGAGATGACCGGTCCTGCCATCGTGAACGAGGCGCTCTTGTTGGATCTGCTCGGTAAGGCGCTGCCTCCCCGACAGGCAAGTGAAATCGCCGCCCGCATTACGGGCGGGCGCAAGAACGATCTGTACCAGAGGCTATTGAGCCTTCAAGCCGGTAAAAACAAATCCTCAACATAGTCCGAGGTACTTGAATCCCGTACGGGAAGGGTTTAACGTCCGCCGTGGAGTTGGCCGGGCAACCGCGGTTTCGAGCTCTGTCTGCGTTCCGATGGGAGTAGATGGTGCGAGATCGAGGAAAGTCCGGGCTCCTCAGGGCAGGGTGCCAGATAACGTCTGGACGGCGTGAGCCGATGGAAAGTGCCACAGAAAATACACCGCCCAACGAAGCCATTGGCTGGTTGGGTAAGGGTGAAAAGGTGCGGTAAGAGCGCACCGCGATTCCGGCAACGGGATTGGCAGGGTAAACCCCACCCGGAGCAAGACCAAATAGGAACCCATTGGTGCGGCCCGTACCGGGTTCGGGTAGGTCGCTTCAGGCGTTCGGTGACGTGCGTCGCAGATGAATGGTTGTCCTAGACAGAACCCGGCTTATAGGCTGACTCCATTATTTCCAATCTAATTAGTTCTTTATAAAAGTTATCCACAAATTACTTTAAGTTTGCATCGACCGGTACACCTCCTGTGACCCGCAATCCGGCGATCTTTTCGCGCTACTGGCGGTCGATATACGATCAAGTCGATCGCTAAAAAACTCTGATATTTCAGTTAATTGAGCCTTGACAGCCGGTTCTTCTCGTCTCTATAGTGGCGAATGGTGGGAAGTTGTGGGGATATAGGTTAAAAACGAGCGAGTTATGTGGGTAAAAAATTCTTCTCAACAGGATTCAGGGATGCCCCTGAAGGCGGCTTCCCAAGACCGGATTGCTATGCCGTGGATGGCGGCTAATCCATCCAATTCCTCATCCTCCTTTGGTGATTGCCCGGCCCCGTAAGGGGCCGGGATTTCTTTCACTGCCGGTTTTTGGCAGGCGGTCGGGGACAGGCAAGACAGTGAAGAGCAAGCGTTATGTTTAAAGGGGCCAGTGCACTTAACCTCGACTCAAAAGGTCGATTTGCGATGCCGACCATGCATCGAGAACCCCTTCTTGGCCGCAGTTCAGGCCGCCTGGTCATCACGGTCAATAACACGCGTGAGCGATGTCTCTGGCTTTACCCTCAGGATGAGTGGGAGCGCGTAGAGAAAAAGGTCGTTGCGCTCCCCAGTTTTGATGCCGCGGCTCAATCGTTGAAGCGATTCCTGATCGGTTACGCGACCGACTGTGAAATGGATAGCGCTAGCCGCATTCGGATACCTGCACCCCTTCGAGAATTTGCTGCACTTGAGAAACACATCGTGCTGATAGGTCAGGGCAACAAGTTTGAGATCTGGGATGAGCATCAGTGGAAAGCAAGTTGTGAAAAATGGCTGACAGCGCAAAGCAGTGAGGAGCGTTTGTCGGTGGAACTCGAATCTCTCTCACTCTGAGGAGATTAGTCTTGAACTCACTTGCGCACGCCCCGGTGATGTCAGCGGAGGTGGTAGCGGCACTTCACCCCAGCGACGACGATATTCTGGTGGATGCGACCTTCGGTCGTGGCGGGCACACCCGCGCCCTATTGGAAAAATTGGGGCCTAACGGGCGTATGTTTGTCATGGATCGCGACCCGGTCGCCTGTGCATTTGCTCGACAGTGGGCGGCGGGAGAGCCTCGACTGACCGTGATCCAGGCGCCCTTCTCAAAACTCGCCGACGCGCTTGGCATGCACGGCATCGCCGGGCGTGTGGGTGGCTTGGTGCTCGACCTTGGCGTGTCCTCGCCCCAACTTGACGATCCCGCGAGGGGTTTTAGTTTTATGCGCGACGGGCCGCTGGATATGCGAATGGATCCCACGTGTGGCGCACCCGTCAGTGAGTGGTTGGCAGAAGTCGATGAACAGGAGCTCGTGTCTATCCTTCGAACCTTGGGCGAAGAGCGGTTTGCAAAAAGGATCGCGCGCGCCGTTGTCCAAACCCGCTCACAAAAGACGCTGTCGACGACCAGAGAGCTCGCGGAGCTTGTGCGTGGATGCGTGCCGTCTCGCGAACCGGGAAAGCATCCGGCGACACGAACGTTCCAGGCGCTTCGCATTCATGTCAATCGGGAGCTCGAGGAACTTGATTCCGTGTTGCCGCAGGCGCTCGAGATTCTCGAGCCTGGAGGGCGGCTTGTCGTTATCAGTTTCCACTCGTTAGAGGATCGACGCGTCAAAAATTTTCTGCGTGATGCGGCTAAGGGCGATCCGTTTCCGCCCGATTTCCCGGTTAGACAAAAAGAATTGCGTCCAGCCATTAGCGTGTTGCGTCGTCCGCAACGGCCCTCAGCGGAAGAGATCTCTGCCAATCCGCGGGCGCGCAGCGCGGTCCTTCGATCTGCTCAAAAATGTCTGGAGCAGCCTGCATGAGATGGGCTGCATTTTTGAGTGGGGTTGCGCTGATCTCGGCGATTCTTGTGGTTGTGGTCCGGCATCAGAATCGCCTTGAGTTCCTGCAGGTTCGCGCAGAGGAGGATCTGAGGGATGAGTTAAATGACGAGTGGAGCCGGCTTCAGCTTGAAAAGGCGACCTGGGCAAGACATAACCTTGTGGAGGAAGCGGCCCGAAACGAGTTAGGCATGGTCACTCCGGGGCCAGCCGATATCGTAGTGATTCAGCTGGGAGCCGCACAGTGATAGCGCCCAAGCGACGTCAGCCCACGGAGCCGTTCTCCTATCTTCGGCAGCGTATCGCTGTCTCGGTCCTGGTTTTGGGCATGATGGTTTTGACCGGGCGCGCTTTTCAATTGCAAATTCTAGAGAGCTCACGCCTGCAGGCGGAGGGGGCTGCCCGACAGCTGCGCAATGTTGCGGTGAAGCCGGCTCGGGGCCGCATCCTTGATCGCAACGGCGATGTGCTGGCGGTGAGCACGCCCTTAGACGCCGTTTGGGCTCATCCTGCTACCTTGGTGGAAGCGCGTCACGATTGGCCGCGTCTCGCTGAGGCGCTGGGCATCACCCCGAGTCATATTGCAAGCCTGCTGTCGCAATACGAGGATCGAGAATTTGTCTACTTGCGGCGCCATCTGCCTCCCGCTGAGGCGCTCCGAATTGAGCGGCTGGCCATTCCCGGGGTGGCATCGCTTCGTGAGTACGGGCGTTACTACCCGGCCGGGCCCATAACCAGTCATGTGCTCGGGTTTACCGATGTCGATGACCGCGGGCAGGAAGGCATTGAAAAAGCATTTGATAGTCATCTGTCCGGCGTCGAGGGCAAGAAGCGGGTGTTGCGCGATCGAAAAGGCAGAGTCGTGGAGGACATCGAAAGTCTGCAGCCCGTTCATCACGGCAGAGATCTGCAAACCAGTCTAGACCTTCGGATTCAGGCATCAACGCAAAGACATCTCGCCGCGACGGTTCGAGAGACTCGGGCAAAAGGCGCCTCCGCGGTGATGCTGGATGTGAATACCGGCGAGGTGCTGGCGATGGCCAATGCGCCTGATTTCAATCCCAATAACCGCGCTCAGTTTTCGGTCGATGCATTCCGTAACCGGTCGGTGACTGATGTCTTTGAGCCGGGTTCAGCGATCAAGCCCTTCACTATGGCCATGGCGCTCGCCAGCGGGCAGTTCTCTCTGGACACGCCCGTCTCTACGAGTCCGGGTGTCTATCGTATTGGGCGAGATCAAATCCGAGATGTTCACGATTATGGTGATCTGACCCTCTCGACCGTTCTGGTCAAGTCGAGCAATGTAGGCACGGCAAAGATCGCCATGGCGCTCGCTCCCGAAGAGCTCTACCACCTGCTTGATAACGTTGGCTTCGGGCGGACGACAGGTGTCGAACTGCCGGGTGAGAGCGGAGGAAGCCTTCTGAAGCGCGAGCGCTGGCGGCCGATCGAGCACGCGACGCTGTCCTATGGCTATGGCCTCTCGGCTACGCAGGTGCAACTGGCCAGAGCCTATAGCGTCCTGGCGTCTGGCGGGATTCTCCGCCCTGTAACCCTAAAGCGTCAGTCCGGACCGGTCGGTGGACAGCGCGTCATGTCGGAGGGTGTGAGCCGACGAATAAACGCGTTGCTTGAGCGAGTGGTTAGCGCTGAGGGAACCGCCAAACGGGCTGCGGTGCCTGCGTATCGCGTGGCCGGAAAAACCGGAACGGTTCATAAAATTAGCCCCAATGGCGGCTATGAAGAAGACCGGTATCAAGCCATTTTTGTTGGTTTCGCCCCCGTATCGAATCCTCGTTTCGTTCTCGCGGTAATGGTTGATGAGCCACAGGGTTCGTACTTTGGAGGCGAGGTGGCGGCTCCCGTATTTGCCCGAATCATCTCGGATGCGCTGCGTGTTCATGGAATCAAGCCAGACGGTGAAGACGCTTCGACCATTACGGTAGTGGGTCGGACCGTCGCGACACCGGCAGACGCTTCATGATGACATCGACCGCTCCGTCACCGAGCAGAAACTTGGGCGACCTTCTTTCGGGTTTCGCATCGGTATCGATGGATCTGGCTTTGAAGCCTGTTGACAGTCTGGCGCTCGATAGCCGCAACGTGGTCCCGGGCAGTCTCTTCTTTGGCGTGGATGGCCACAACTGCAGGGGCCAAGATTTCGCGAGGGAGGCGCTCAACGCCGGTGCCGTTGCTGCGGTTGTCGAGGGCGCGGGGGGCTTCAAGCGGATGAGCGAAGGTTACTGCTTTCAGATCGAAAATTTAAAAAAGAAGATAGGACCTATTGCCAGTCGTTTTTTTGGACATCCCTCACACACACTCTGTGTGATCGGTGTGACGGGCACCAACGGAAAAACCTCTTGTTCCACATTACTAGCACAAGCGTTGAACCTTCTAGGCACTCGAGCGGCTGTCATTGGGACCGCAGGGTGGGGCTTCCCGGGCGATCTGGCACCGAGCGGGCTGACGACGCCGGATCCGATCACCCTGCAATCGCAGTTCCATAGCCTCGCAGAACGGGGTGCACAAAGCGTGTGCCTTGAAGTCTCCTCTCATGCTCTCGATCAGGGGCGGATCGAGGGGACACGTTTTGATACCGCGGCCTTTACCAATTTAAGTCATGATCATCTGGACTATCACAAGACGATGGAGGCTTACGAACAGACCAAGCTCCTGCTTTTTCAGCAAAAAGAATTGAAGCGCGCCGTGATAAACATTGCTGATCCCGCGGGTAAGCGATTCGCAAGCAGCGGGATGCTTTGTGAGGTGCTGACTTTTGGACGTGACGAGCGCGCCGATGTTTATCCGCTCAGTGAGCGCATCACCGATAGGGGTCTATCTCTTACGATCGCGACACCCAAAGGAGAAGTGGCGTTTTCTTCTCCACTGAAAGGCAGTTTTAACGTCGAAAATTTGACGGCGGTCATTTCGATGCTCATTGCAAAGGGATTTGACGTTACCCGGATTAACGAGGTGATGCCAAAACTCACGCCGGTATCCGGGAGGTTGATTGTCTGTCGCGTGGCTTCTTCGAATCAGCCCATGGTTGCGATTGATTATGCGCACTCCCCGGGCGCCCTGGAAGCGTTGCTTGTGAGCGCGCGGCAGATGGCAAATGGGAAGCTCTGGTGCGTCTTTGGGTGCGGTGGTGAACGTGACCGTCTAAAGCGGCCCGAGATGGGTCGACTCGCCTCAGCGCTTGCGGATCACGTGGTTCTGACAAACGACAATCCCAGAGGGGAGCGTCCGGAATCTATCCTCGCGCAGATTCGGGCAGGCATGAGCAGACCGCCCGATGCGGAGATCCTTGAGCGACGCGAGGCCATCGCCTACGCGATCCGCGAGGCTCGCCAAGGGGATCTCATCGTGATTGCTGGCAAGGGCCACGAGTCTCATCAGGTCATAGGCGATCAGGTCCTTCCTTTTGATGATCAATCTGTGGCTGAAGCGATCTTGGGAGCAAGGCCATGTTAAGCCTTCGCGAACTGGCCAACGTGGTGGACGGTCGTCTGACCTCGGGGGATAGCGAGTTTTCTTCTGTCAGTATTGACACAAGAACCTTAAGCCCCGGTGCGCTTTTTGTGGCCATCGATGGCGAGCGGGTCCGAGGACTTGACTATGTGCCCGATGCAGAAAAAGCGGGTGCCGTCGCCGTTCTGAGTCAACGACCTCATGGCGGGACGCTCCCGGGAATCGTGGTGGATGACCCCGTCAGGGCGCTAGGAAAGTTGGCGGCGTTCTGGAGGAATCGACTGGATATTCCGGTCGTGGGCATTACCGGGAGCAACGGCAAGACCACCGTAAAGGAAATGGTGGCATCGATACTCGCACAGGCAGGTTCAGTTTATGCGAGTCCGGGTAACTTCAATAATCATCTGGGAGTGCCCCTTACGTTGCTTGGTGTCCGCCCGGATCATCGGTTTGCGGTGGTTGAGATGGGGATGAATCATCCCGGCGAAATTGATTACCTGACCCGTATTGTCCGGCCAACCGTTGCGCTAATCACGAACGCAGCCCTGGCGCACCTCGAGGGACTTGGTAGCCTGTCGGAGATTGTCAGGGCGAAAGCGGAGATCTTTAATGGATTGCAGACAGGAGGAACCGCGATTATCAACGCCGATGATCGCTTTGCGGCCTATTGGGCAGCTAGAACCCGCGCGTTTCAGACGATTACATTTGGACTGAACAGTCGTTCTCGGGTCGGTGGTGAGGTAAGCGCTACAGAGGACGGCCAGCTGATCGAGCTGAGCCTACCTGATGAATCGATCGAGGTTCATCTTAACTTGCTAGGTCGCCACAACGCGCTTAACGCACTGGCGGCAGCGAGCGCAGCATGGGCGTGTGGTTGCAGCTCGAGCGAGATCCGCTCGGGGCTTGAGGCGATGAGCGCGCAGCCCGGACGCCTGCAGGTTCGCGCGGGCAGTCGAGGCGCGAACCTGATTGACGATACCTACAACGCCAACCCTGCCTCCCTGGGAGCCGCCATCAAGACCCTCGCCGGTCGATCGGGTCGCAAAATGCTAATCCTTGGAAACATGGCAGAACTCGGTGAGAGAACCGAGGAGCTGCATAGAGCGGCTGGCCGTGAGGCTCGCGATGCTGGAATTGACACATTGTTTGCCTGTGGCGAGCTCGCCGGTTTGGCCGCTGACGCTTTTGGTGAGTCTGGACAGACCTTCGAGAGTACAGACAGCCTGATTCGGGCCGCTCGACCGATGCTGAGTCCCGGTTTAACGATTCTGATTAAGGGATCTCGATCTGCTCGAATGGAGCAGGTGGCAAATGCGCTGGTGTGCGCTTCACAGGAAGGAGCGATCGCATGTTGAAAATGCTTTTTGAGCAGTTGGCCGCCGAGTTCAGCGCGTTTAACGTCTTCCGGTATTTGTCTTTTCGGGCTATTTGTGCGGTCCTGACGGCGTTGTTGTTCAGTTTTGTCGTAGGCCCTGCTCTCATCCGAAGGCTTGAAAAGATTGGCGCAGGACAACCGATTCGTGATGATGGGCCGAGCACCCATTTACAGAAAAAAAATACGCCAACAATGGGTGGCGTCCTGATCATTGCCGCCGTCCTGCTGTCCACTTTGCTTTGGGCCGATCTTGGCAATCGCTTCATTTGGGTCGTGGTCTTTATCTGTATCGCATTTGGAGCGATCGGCTGGTTGGACGACTACACCAAAATCACCCGAGCCCATTCGCGCGGTATTAGTTCGAAGCAGAAGTTTTTCTGGCAAAGCCTCGCTGCATTTGTTGCCGCGGTCGCGCTTTATGTGACCGCGCAATCTGCAGCGGAGACCGCTCTGATCGTTCCCCTGTTCAAGGATGTGGCGGTTGAATTGGGATTTGGATTCATTTTGCTGACTTGGTTCGTGATCACGGGTAGCAGTAATGCCGTGAACCTGACGGACGGTCTTGATGGGTTGGCCATACTGCCCAGCGTGCTCGTCGCGGGCGGCCTCGGCGTATTCGCTTACATGACAGGCCATTCGGTGTTCTCCGGATACCTCGGCATCCCGTTCATATCAGGCGCCGGAGAGGTCTTGGTGTTCTGCGCCGCTTTGGTGGGCGCGGGACTTGGATTTCTATGGTTTAACACGTACCCCGCGCAGATCTTTATGGGCGATATCGGCGCGCTCTCGATCGGCGCGGCTCTGGGCACAGTGGCCGTCATCGTTCGCCAGGAAATCGTGCTTGCGATCATGGGGGGTCTTTTTGTTATCGAGACCATATCGGTGGTGCTCCAAGTCGCGTCTTTCAAACTTATTGGCAAGCGCATTTTTCGAATGGCTCCACTGCATCATCATTTTGAACAAAAAGGCTGGCAAGAGCCTCAGGTTACCGTGCGGTTTTGGATTATTAGTTTGATCCTGGTGTTGATCGGGCTGGCCACACTGAAGGTGCGATGAGGTTTTGATGAATAGCGCTCTTGCCATCGATCTGAAGCCAACGCCCTGGCAGCGCGTCGTGGTTTTGGGATTGGGAAAAACAGGATGTTCAGTGGCCCAATACCTCGCTGGGCAGGGCATCTCTGTTGAGGTGCAGGACAGTCGAGTCGAGCCGCCATTCAGAGGCGCTCTGCAAAAAACGTGTCCGAAGATTCCCATCCACTGCGGTGATTTTTCCCTCGACTGTCTGGACCGAGTCGATCTGGTGGTGGCCAGCCCCGGACTGTCGATGAGTGAGCCGATCCTTCGTGAGGCGCAGGCACGAAACATCGAGATCGTGGGCGATATCGAACTGTTCGCTCGTGTATGTCCCGCCCCAATCATTGCGATCACCGGCTCAAACGGGAAGACGACGGTCACGACGTTGGTGGGCGATATGCTGAGTGCTCACGGTCTCAACGTGGGCGTCGGTGGAAACATCGGTACGCCAGCACTTGATCTTCTGCTTGATCAATCCCTGGATGTTGTGGTGCTCGAATTGTCCAGTTTTCAGCTTGAGACCACTTCTTCCCTCAGACCGAAAGCCGCAGCGATCCTGAACCTCTCGGCCGACCATATGGACCGCTACCCCTCTTTTGTCGCCTATGTGGAGGCTAAACGCCGAGTCCTGATGGGCGCACAGTCGGCGATTCTCAATCGGGATGACCCCGCATGCACGCGCGCGGATGAGTGTTCAGGCGCAACCGACATCAGCATTGGGCTGAGTCCCCCTCCGCGGGAGGTGG
>Ga0255760_10006034_pt1 | contig 10225 bp, 9 predicted proteins | sample 071ome_25_FD_179960 | JGI IMG/M metagenome (GOLD analysis project Ga0255760, IMG submission 179960) | Coastal salt marsh microbial communities from the Groves Creek Marsh, Skidaway Island, Georgia - 071410BT metaG (version 2) | ecosystem: Environmental > Aquatic > Marine > Intertidal zone > Salt... | reverse complement strand
CGGTTGCTTGTACTAGGAGAGACACCACAAAGAGCAGGCTTCCCAATAGCCCGGCAGGAAGTAGCAGTCCAATGTCGGCCTCTTGACGCTCCACGAGCCACGCCGCGTCGGTCAGCACGGCGAGTACAGCGATCGCGGCAACCAGCGTGGCCAAGCTGCGAGAGTGAAGTAGGAACCCCCCCGCGGCGACGGCAATAATAAAGAGCACGGAAAATCCACTGAGGAGGCCTCCAGTGGCGCTCACCAGCACGGTAATGGCGATGATGTCGCTAATCAGCAGTGCAAATAGGCCGGTTTCTGACTGCTGAATGCGCCCGCCCAGACGTCGCGTGAGCGGCACAGCGGACACCAGCATTAGACTGGCGCCTATCGCAAACCACAGGCGATTGAAGCCGGTAATAAAATCCTCGCCCCCCGGAAGTATGAGTAAGGCGAGCAGACCGGCCGCCAGGATCAGTCGGTAGCTGTTATAGAAAAAGAATAGCCGGCCGACTCCCCGAGAGCTAGATCCGGTTGTTCGCAGCGCTGAATCTATGGGTGATGGTATGCCGGTCATGGAATTACGCTATCAGTGCCGATCCTGTTCTGTTTTATCTGGCGTGAAGGACGCCCGGGGCGCAGCCAACAGAGTACAATAGATCGACTGGTGGATTCATTAGACCTCTACCAGCTGTTTTGCCGAATTAGGAACATGCACATGCAGGTAATCATGGCCCAGATCAACACCCTGGTGGGTGATTGGGCGGGAAACGCAGAAAAGGTGATTGCGGTCTGTTGCGATGCAGCAGTAACTGATACCCACGCTGTGGTGGTTTTCCCGGAATTAACCCTGACTGGATATCCTCCGGAGGATCTGCTGTTGCGGCCCAGCATTGGCGAGCAAACGGAAGAGACCCTGGCTTCACTCTGTGCTTCGCTACCCCCTGAGCTCTTTGTGATTGTCGGTTATCCGCGACTTTCTCCTCGTGGCCTGTTTAATGCCGCTGGCGTGATTCATCGCGGCGCAGTCATTGCCGAGTACTTCAAGCAGTGTTTGCCTAACTATCAGGTGTTTGATGAGAAACGTTACTTCACGGCTGGACAAGAGGCCTGTGTCGTCGACATCGCGGGCGTTCCCGTCGGCATCACTATTTGCGAGGATATCTGGGATCCGGTACCCGCGGCCCGCGCGGCAGCGGCGGGTGCAGGAGTGCTTATCAATTTGAATGCGTCCCCCTTTCATCAGGGTAAGGGCCTGGAACGTCAACGGCTGGTTGGCGATCGCGCGCGCGAGAACGGGCTCCCGATCGTTTATGTTAATCAAGTGGGTGCACAGGATGAGCTGGTGTTCGATGGTGGATCCTTTGCGGTGAACGCGGACGGTCAGGTTGTTGCCGCCGCGCCGGGTTTTGAAGAAAGCGTGCTTGCCCTCGATGTTCATGAGGGCTCTCCGCGCGTTATCAGTCCACAATCCCTGCCCGAACCTTTGTCAGATCTGGCTCTGGTGTGGCAGGCCCTGGTGGTGGGTGTCAGGGATTATGTCAACAAAAATGGCTTTCCCGGGGTCGTGCTTGGCCTATCCGGCGGGATTGATTCCGCAGTCACCCTGGCTGTCGCCGTAGATGCTCTAGGTGCCGATCGGGTTCAGGCCATTATGATGCCATTTCGCTACACGGCTTCGATGTCCATGGAAGACGCAGAAGCCCAGGCAGCAACACTCGGCGTGAATTACTCAGTGATTTCGATTGAGCCGCTCTACGACGCTTTCATGCTGTCCCTGGGTACCGAGTTTGAGGGGTTGCCACCGAATATCACTGAGGAGAATCTGCAGGCGCGCTGCCGAGGCGTGCTGCTGATGTCGGTATCAAACAAAAAGAATGTGCTGGTGTTGACCACGGGCAATAAGAGTGAGCTGGCGGTGGGCTACTCCACTCTCTACGGGGACATGGCGGGGGGATTCGATGTTCTCAAGGACTGTCCAAAAATGCTGGTCTACGCCTTGGCGAATTATCGCAACACGTTGGGTCAGTGTATTCCCGAGCGGGTTATCACTCGGCCCCCTTCCGCCGAGCTCGCGCCAGATCAAAAAGACGAAGACAGCCTGCCGCCCTACGAGGTGCTCGATGCGATTATCGAGGCTTATGTTGAGCAAGATCGATCAGCAAAAGAAATTATTGCTCAAGGGTTTGCAGAAGAAGATGTCCGGCGGGTCATTCGGCTCATTGATTTGAACGAGTACAAACGCCGGCAGGCGCCGGTTGGCGTGCGGATTACCCAGCGAGGCTTTGGCCGAGACAGACGCTATCCCATTACCTGGGCTTGGCGCCAGTAGTCGCGCTCGGGCGTTAGGCTAGCCCTTGGGTCGGTAGTTAAACTGGGGAGGTTTCGGCGGGAAAAACAGGCCGAAAGTCATCTTGTTAATGACCGATCGGTGCAGGCCGTCGAGGTCATAAACACTCTTGAATTCGCCGTTTTCATCCAGACTGGGGTGTGCTGGGTGATTCTCGCGCAGCACTGCGATTGAATCCAACGCGAGGTCCTCGAGACCGAGTAGCAAATAGGCCTGAGCCATGATGGCGAGGCCATCGGCGACCGAAGGCGTTTGTTGCATATGCTCGACGACATAGCGACCTCGGTTAAGGGCGGCCATGTAGGCGCCTCTTCGGAAGTAGTAATTGGCAACATGAACTTCGTGACGAGCGATCATGTTTCTCATGTGAACCATCCGCGCGCGCGCGTCAGCCGCGTAGGCGCTGTCTGGATAACGTGCAAGCAGCTGCGCGAATTCTGCGAAGGCTTGTTTGATGTGGGAAATATCCCGCTTGGTGTCGTCGGTGGGCACGAACTTGGCTAAAAAATCCCCCTCCATGTCGTAGGAGGCGAGACCCTTCATGTAGTAAGCGTAGTCGACGTTCGGGTGCTGTGGATGTAGGCGTATGAAGCGATCAGCGGCTTCGATCGCGGCCTCGAACTCGTATGCACCATAGTGGGCGTAAACCAGTTCCAACTGCGCTTGCTCCGCGTAGCGGCCAAAGGGGTAGCGACTTTCGAGCAGTTGGAGTGTTCGGATCGCCATGTCAAAATTTTTGTTTTCCAGGTGCTTCTGCGCATCGAAGTAAATTTGCTGCTCCCCCGAGTCGGCAATTTCGATATCGTCGCCACCAAACCACGAGCAGGCTGATACCATGCTCAGTAGCATGGCGATCCCAATAAGCCTGATAGACTTGGGCAAATAAAAGCTGGCAACAGACGAAAAAGACAAGAGCAAGGTTCTCATGCGAAGGTGGACAGCGGGATTGTAACGCGAAGCGACCTTCAGCTAACAGCCTTACAGGGCGTTGATTAGGGCAAAGTTTAGTGGGCGAATTACCTGAAACCCTCGCGTTTGATGCCGACGTTCCCGCGGAGATGCACGGAATTCGGCTGGATCAGGCCGCTGTGCAGCTATTCTCTGACTACTCCCGGTCGAAACTGCAGGAGTGGATTCTCGATGGCAGCCTCACCGTCGATGGTGAAACCCGGCGACCGAAGGACAAAGTGAGCGTGGGCCAGCAATTGACCATTCGTGCACAACGCCTGCCGGAGGTCAGTTGGTCGGGGGAAGATCGCCCGCTCGATATCCTTTTTGAGGATGAACATGTCATCGTTGTGAATAAACCGGCAGGGCTGGTGGTGCACCCGGCGGCGGGTCATGCGGCTGGCACCTTGGTGAATGCCTTGATTGGCTATGCGCCGGAACTCGAGGCACTGCCGCGGGGCGGTATTGTGCATCGTTTGGACAAAGAGACCTCCGGGATCATGTGTGTAGCTCGTTCTCCTGTGGCCCATCGATCCCTGGTCGCGCAGCTGTCAGCGCGGACCGTAAAACGCGAGTACGTGGCGGTCTGTCAGGGCGTCTTGTCAGGCGGGGGCACGATTGACCAGCCGATAGGGCGGCACCCGTCGGCGCGCACAAAAATGGCGGTAACCGCGTCGGGTAAACCTGCTATTACGCACTACCGGGTTCAGGAGCGGTTTGCACATCACACCGCGGTTCAGGTTAATCTCGAGACCGGACGGACCCATCAGATCCGGGTGCATATGGCGTGGTGTAAACACCCGCTGGTGGGGGATCCGGCTTACGGTGGGCGACTGCGGGTGCCCAAGGGTGCCAGCGATACGCTGCTAACGGCGCTCCGTGGTTTTTCGCGTCAGGCGCTCCATGCGCAAAGCTTGCGCTTCCTGCACCCCGCAACAAATGAGCAGGTAGGTTTCGATACCGCGCTTCCAGCAGATCTGGTCGAGCTACTGGCTGTCCTCAAGAGCGAGGACGGTGCTGAGTGAATCGTTTGATTCTTTGTGCGCCGGTTATGAGCGAGCGGATCGCGGCGTTTACTACGCTTAGAGCAGGCGGGCACAGTAAGCCCCCGTACGATCACTGGAATCTCGCGGCTCATGTGGGCGATAACCCTGAACATGTGACAGCCAATCGCGCCTATCTCGAGACTTATCTCCCCGGTTGTGCTGCGCCACGATGGTTGACGCAGGAGCATGGCACGCGAGTTGTCGCAGGGCATGATCTGGCGTTGGGGGAGGAGGCCTGTGCCGACGCCAGCTGGACCGATCAGCCGGGCGTGCCTCTGGCTGTGTTGACCGCAGACTGCTTGCCCGTGGTGTTCGTTAACGACAGTGAGACAACCCTCGCGGTGGCGCACGCCGGTTGGCGTGGGCTTTGTGCTGGCATCCTCGAGAACACCCTGCGACATCTCGGGGATCCTAAGACCCTGCGGGTATGGCTGGGGCCGGCAATCTCCCAGCGTGCTTTTGAAGTTGGCGAGGATGTGCTTGAGCAATTCATCGGCGCACGCGGAGAGTCTGCGCGGGCTTGTTTCAGACAAGGAACAGCACCGGGTAAATATCACGCTGATCTGTATGGGTTGGCGAGACAAGCGTTGGCGCTCGCGGGGGTAACGCATGTGACCGGCGGTGATCGGTGCACCCTCGGTGAACCCGAGAATTTCTTTTCTTATCGCCGTGAGGGCCCGACGGGCCGCATGGCGACGGTTGTCTGTTTGCTTCCCCGCTAACTTCTTCGCACACAGGTCCTCTATGCCCCCTTGAAAGATAGGGTCACTGCCTCCATTTATAGAGGAACGAAAAGGATTTCCTGCTCGACAGGTAAGAGGATCAAGCGATGAGAATGGATAAACTCACCCACCAGCTGCAACAGGTTTTGGCGGACGCTCAGTCATTGGCTGTAGGGCGTGATCACCAGTTTATCGAGCCCGTGCACGTGCTCAGTGCCATGCTGCATCAGCAGGGCGGATCGGTGCGACCCCTACTCCAACAGAGCAAGGTTGACCTTGCACAATTAGGTACGGCAGTAACCGATGCCATCGACTCCCTACCAACCGTTAACGGTTCGACGGGGGATGTTCACATTTCCCAGGAGACCAGCCGGCTACTGAATCGCGCGGACAAGCAGGCTCAGGATCGAAAAGATAGCTATCTCTCTTCCGAGCTGGTATTGCTTGCCATGCTCGATAAGAGCTCACCGGTGGGCTTATTGCTCGCCCGCGCCGGTGTCGAGATCACAGCGTTGAGTGCAGCTATCGATGCGGTCAGAGGCGGAGAGAAAGTGTCGTCGGCGGAGGCCGAGGAGTCGCGTCAGGCGCTCGAGAAATACACCGTCGATCTCACCGCTCGCGCAGAGGCGGGCAAGCTGGATCCGGTCATTGGTCGGGACGATGAAATCCGTCGCACCATTCAGGTATTGCAGCGTCGAACCAAAAACAACCCGGTATTGATTGGCGAGCCTGGCGTCGGCAAAACCGCGATTATTGAAGGCTTGGCACAGCGGGTGATTAACGGAGAGGTTCCCGAGGGACTCAAGGACAAACGGATCCTGGCGCTTGATCTCGGGGCCCTGTTGGCCGGTGCGAAATTTCGGGGAGACTTCGAAGAGCGCTTGAAAGCTGTGCTCAATGAGCTTTCCAAGGAAGAGGGACGGGTCATTCTGTTTATCGACGAGATTCACACGATGGTGGGCGCGGGCAAAGCAGAAGGCTCGATGGATGCGGGCAATATGTTGAAGCCAGCCCTGGCGCGCGGAGAACTCCATTGTGTCGGTGCGACTACACTCAATGAGTACCGTCAATATGTTGAAAAAGACGCAGCCCTCGAGCGTCGGTTTCAGAAGGTGTTGGTGAACGAGCCTTCCGAGGAAGACACTATTGCAATTTTGCGGGGTCTCAAGGAGCGCTATGAGGTGCACCACAGTGTCGATATCACCGATAGCGCCATCATTGCTGCCGCGCGACTGAGTCAGCGCTACATCACCGATCGCCAGTTGCCCGACAAGGCGATCGATTTGATTGACGAGGCGGCCAGTCGTATTCGTATGGAAATTGACTCCAAGCCCGAGGCGATGGATCGACTTGAGAGGCGGCTCATCCAGCTAAAAATCGAGCGCGAAGCGGTCAAGAAAGACACCACTGATGCCGCCAAAAAACAGGTTGAACTATTGGATGATCAAATAGAAGCCATCGGGCGCGAGTTTTCTGATTTGGAAGAAATTTGGAAGGCCGAGAAAGCGGCAGTCCAAGGCGCCGCCCAGATCAAAAGCGAAATTGAGCAGATAAAAACCGAACTTGAAGCGGCTCATCGGGCGGGGGATTTGGCGCGCATGTCAGAAATTCAATACGGCGTCTTGCCCGAGTTGGAGAAGCGATTGGCTGAAGCCTCGCGTGACGACTTGCCGGCGGCGCAGTTGCTTCGCAGTCGAGTCACGGAGGAAGAGGTTGCCGAGGTGGTATCTCGTTGGACCGGTATTCCCATCGCCAAGATGCTGGAGGGCGATCGCGAGAAGTTGCTTAAGATGGAGTCGGTCCTCCACGAGCGAGTGGTGGGGCAATCCGAGGCGGTGACCGCAGTAGCCAATGCCGTTCGCCGTTCGCGGGCAGGTCTGTCAGACCCCAACCGGCCCAACGGATCCTTTCTGTTTCTGGGTCCGACGGGGGTGGGTAAAACCGAGCTGTGTAAATCCCTTGCCGAGTACTTGTTCGATAGCGAGCGCGCCATGGTTCGCATCGATATGTCGGAGTTCATGGAGAAGCATTCGGTATCCCGATTGATTGGTGCGCCTCCCGGCTATGTGGGTTACGAGGAGGGAGGCTATTTAACTGAGGCTGTGCGCCGCCGCCCCTACAGCCTGTTGTTGCTCGATGAGGTCGAGAAAGCCCATCCCGATGTGTTCAACGTCCTGTTGCAAGTACTCGAAGATGGACGCCTGACCGATGGTCAGGGGCGCACGGTTGATTTTAAAAACACCGTGATTGTGATGACCTCCAACCTTGGATCAGACTTGATTCAGGATATGGCGGGGGATGAGAACTACGAAGAGATCAAGCACGCGGTATTGGGTGTTGTCAGTCAGCACTTCCGCCCCGAGTTCATCAATCGCATTGATGAGACGGTGGTGTTTCATCCGCTGCGCCAAGATCAGATTCGAGGTATCGCATCCATCCAGTTGGCAGGGCTTCGTGGAAGGCTGGCGGAGCGGGAATTGTCCCTCGATCTCGGCGAAGACGTGCTAGATCATCTGTCTCAGGCCGGCTTCGATCCAATTTATGGGGCACGACCACTCAAGCGGGCTATTCAGCAGTTGATCGAGAACCCGCTCGCGCAATCGATTCTCAGCGGAGAATTTGCGCCGGGGGCTACTATCAAAGGCAGTTTGCGCAATGAGCAAATTGTGTTTGATTCAGCCACGGTGCATTAACAAGCCCGAACATCGCCAACCCCTGGCGGAGAGACGAGGAAAGGCCTGCGATGCAGGCCTTTTTTTGTGGGTCTTTCTTATGGAGCTTTGTTATGGATTTTTGGGCGACCAAGACAGCGGTTGAAAACGCGTTGACAGTTTTCGGGTACGGGTGAGCCAGTCCGTCATGAAACGCCAAGACATTGCTCATTGCACTGTTATTCATCCTTAACCAGCACTGTTGACTCGTTTCCGCGGCAGGAAGGCCAAACTCTGTGTTGGCTCCCGTGAACGTGGAGGACTGCAAATTCAGATCGGCGTTATGAAGGACAGGTGGCTTGATGGCGGCAGCGGGCGAAAGCGTGAACACAACGGAGAGGGTGGCTAAGGGCTTTTCTCTCATTGAGCTACTGGTGGTGATGGCGATCGTGGGTATCTTGGCAGCGGTGGCGGTTCCGAGTTATCGCGCGATATTCAGCCAGTCGCTTCAACGCGAGGGGATGCTCTATTTGTTGCAGTTGCGTTCAACCCAGGAGCGGTTTCGTCAATCGACGCGGCGCTATCAATCCTTTGACGTGTTGCGGGGCCATATTCCGCTGTCTACGCGGTTGGCAAACGAATATCGCGTCGAGGTCCAGGTCACCGAGCCCGGTGATTATTTCGTCTCCCGACTCATACCCAAGACGATGGCCGAGAACGTGGCGGCTATCTCCCTCGACAGTCGCGGTCGGCGTGAGCCCTCACATCTATGGCCATAAATGATGACTTTTCTTATTGATGTCACAGTGGCTGGAATTGTTGCGCTGGTCTTGCTGGCAGCTGTTTACGGGCTCGCTACCGACACCGTGCAAGTCGGGGAGCGAACGCGAGAACAGCTAATGGCGCGCGTGGCGTTAATTAATCTCGAGGGGGAGTGGCGGCTGCTCACCCCCGAGGAGCGCGTGGAGTTACTGGCGAGCCCGTCGTTCTGCGCTAGCGGTGAAGTCCGGGAAGGAGGCGGGCCACAGCGCATGGAGGATTGGTGTGCGGCCCTGGTAGAGGTTTTCAGCGCTCATGGGGAGCCCGTGCTTGCCTGTCTCTCGCGTTTATTACCTAGTGGTGCCATGCGAGCGACCATCGCCTGGGGAGAGGACAGACGACCCGTCGCTGCAGGTTGTGAAGCGATCGCTGTCCCCAGCGATTTCCGTGAGTGGGTTTAGAGGGTTGCGGCTATCCCACAGACTGGCTGGCGCTACCCTAACGTCACTGCTTATTGCCCTCGCCTTATCAAGCACACTGCTCGCTACCTTGGTGGCGATATCGGCGCAGTTGATAACGGCTTCAAGGTACGCCGCTAACGAAGCAGATTTTGTCGCAACCGTGGGTTTTGCCGTGGAGGCGATCGGGGCGTCTGCTTCCGCCTATGATTGGCGAGAGGCCGCTGATCGCTCTATTGAGCCCTGCGCTCTTAAGCATCACCCTTTAGGTGTCTGGGTGGTAGCGCCCGATATGCTTACCTGTACCGGCGCCCTACCAGGCCAGGCGAATCCGTTTGCGCTCTTGACCGTTGACCAAATTTCTTGCGGGGAGGGCTGCGTAAATTCCCAGGTTCGCCGTTTGTGGTATCGCCGCGATTATGCTTGGACATCCGGGGATGACGTTGGCGCGCTGATGGTGAGAACCTTTGGGCCCGATGGCACCTACGGGAGGGGAGAGATGCTGGTGGCCGGATTATCCGACTGGCGCGTCTCTACGATTCGCTCGGGTGACTATGCAGTCGGTGTTACCCTCGACACGCGCTGGCGCGCCAGCCACTCGGTTGGGAGTCAAGATCAGCCGGCAGAGCTCTCGGTCAGTCTCTTGTTGCAGCCGGGGCTCATCCAGTGAGGATCTTAAGACAATGCCGCTTTGGGGCCACTGGAATGACGGGCTGGGTGACTACCGCTTTTGCCCTGATTCTGCTGGGATTTACCCTGCTGGCAGTGTTGTCAGCCCACGAGCTTGCGGTCAGCGCCAGTGCTTCGCTGGCTTCCCCTCACAAGGAGCCCCCCAACGAGTAGCTCGCCAACTATTTCCCATAAAAAGTCTATTAATGCGTTGCAAAATAATATTTTATTGGTATCGTGAGGAATAGTGCCCGTTGAACGACGGCCTCACTCGTTGCATTCTAGGGAGGTTGCGAGAGGTACTGGATATGGTGCGTGGGAGCAGGGGATTTACATTAATAGAGCTGATGATCGCGGTGGTCATCGTGGCTATTTTAGCCTCCGTGGCTTACCCCTCGTATCAAAGTTATATGCGCAAGGGGCATCGAGGGGCGGCTCAGGCCTTCATGATGGAAGTCGCCCAGCGCCAGCAGAGCTATTTCATCAATAGTAGAAGCTACGCGACCTCCCTGACCGCGTTAGATTTTCCTGCGGACACCCTGGCTGGCTTTCCGTCAGACCACCCCGTTAAATCACGGATCGCCCCCTATTACACGGTTGGTGGCGTCAACCTCGGTGTGTCAGCCGGTCCACCTCCCTCCTT